>JAESFK010000056.1_pt1 | contig 145672 bp, 123 predicted proteins | sample 9269391 | NCBI WGS metagenome assembly JAESFK01 (sample SAMN14506231, study PRJNA617097) | algae metagenome | isolation source: Drouetiella hepatica UHER 2000/2452 and co-occurring heterotrophs from... | place: Slovakia: Slovak Paradise National Park, Hrabusice, Kosice Region | collected... | reverse complement strand
TCGAGGCCGACGAGGACACTGGCAAGATCGATTTCAGCCACAACCCCTTCTCGATGCCGCAGGGCGAGCTTGAAGCGCTAGAAACCAAGGATCCGCTCGACATCCTCGCCTGGCAATATGACATCGTCTGCAACGGCGTCGAACTGTCGTCGGGCGCGATCCGGAACCATCGCCCCGACATCATGTACAAGGCGTTCGAGATCGCGGGCTATAGCCAAGCCGACGTCGACGCGAATTTCAGCGGCATGATCAACGCCTTCAAATTCGGTGCGCCGCCGCATGGCGGGTCGGCACCGGGTGTCGACCGCATCGTCATGCTGCTTGCTGACGAACCGAACATCCGCGAAGTCGTCGTCTTCCCAATGAACCAGAAGGCCGAGGATCTGATGATGAACGCCCCGGCACCGGTCAGCGACAAGCAGCTCAAGGAACTCGGTATCCGCATCGTGGATGGGCCGAAGGGCTGAGCGTGAACGAAGCGCCGCGTGAGCACCGGCTGGAGACGCCGGCGGGCGAGATTTGCTGGTTCGAATGGGGTGCGCCGTCGGACCGCCCGTCGCTGCTGTTGCTCCACGCGACGGGATTTCACGCGCGATTGTGGGACCAGATCGTTGCGGCCTTGCCGTCCGGCATCCACGTCATCGCACCCGACCAGCTCGGCCATGGTCGCAGCGCCAAGCCTGCGTCGCTGTCCGACTGGGCCACGACCGCCGACACATTGCTGCCGCTGATCGACCGCTTCGCAGGAACGCCGCTGATCGCGTGCGGTCACAGCATGGGTGGCTATGTCCTGACCCGGCTCGCAGCCGAACGTCCGGACGCCTTTGCGCACCTGTTCCTGATCGACCCGGTCATCATGCCGCCCGAATTCTACCTCGGCGCCGCCGATGAACCGGTCCCCGATCCGGCCGACCACCCGGTCGCACGGCGGCGTAGCCGCTGGGATAGCTGGCAGGCAATGAATGCCCATTTTGCGGCGCGTCCGCCCTATGCGCATTGGCAGCCCGCGGTGCTTGCGGACTATTGCCGCCATGGCCTGCTTCCTGCCACGGACGGCGAGGGCTGGGATCTTGCCTGTCCGCCCGAACTCGAAGCGTCGGTGTATCAGAGCGCTCTACGCACCAATCCGCATGATTGGTTTGCCCGCATCGCCGCGCCGGTCAGCGTGATTCGCGCAAAGTCCGGCGAACGCGCAGGCAATCTCGATTTCTCGGTCAGCCCTACCTGGCCCGGCCTCGGCACCGCGCTCGGCGCGGTGCGCGACGAGCAATGGGCCGACCAGAGTCATTTCATCCCGATGGAAGCGCCCGGGCGCCTCGCCGCGCTGATTTCCGACACGATCTGACCCCGGTGCGCGGGGCGCTTTGACAGCGCTGCGGGCCTGCGATAGCCCGGTACCCGACGGTGGTGGGGATGATGATGATGGACATGCGATGGGCATTGGGTGCCGCTCTGCTGGGGCTGTCGGCGCCCGTGGCAGCGGAAACGCTGACGATCCATAGCAGCGAGCCCGCCAGCGCCAATGTCAACGACCTGATCAGCATTTCGGTCGAGCGCTTTGTGGGCGAAGATGGCACCGCCTTTGCGCAGGCGGTCGAGGCTGCGCTGGGCGATGCGACATTTGACGGGGCCCCCTATTATCGCATCGTCGCGCCCGAATCCGGCGCACCCGCGGACGCGCTTTTGACTGGGTCGATCCGCACCAGCGTCGAAGAGGTGCCCGTTACCGAACGACGCACGCGCTGCACCGAATATGACCCCGCCGACAAAAAGAAGTGCATCAAAGAGGTCGAGGTCGATATCCGCTGTCGCCGCCGCACGATTGCCGTCGCGACGACCGCCCGGCTGGTCGCGATCGACGACGGTTCGGTCCGCTATACGCAGCCGTTGAATGCGCGCGACGACCAGACCTTCTGTCCTGACCGGACGGCCTCGCAATCGGTCGATACCTATGTCGACGCGGTCATGCGCAGTCAGGTGCTGGCGGTCCGGGGCGACCTGGCGCCGCGCGAATATTCGCTCGACGTCCGCGTGGACGAAAGCACCAAGGGGCTGGCGAAACCCGCGCAGTCGGCGTTCAAGGCGGCGGTGCGGCTGACTAAAAGCGATCAGGTCGCGGCGTGCGATGCGTGGACCGCGCTGACCCGCGATGCCGAACCGACCGCCGCGCTCGCCTTCAATCTCGGTCTCTGCGCCGAAATGCGCGGTGATTTTACCGCAGCAACCGACTGGTATGGTGAGGCGCGGCGGCAGGGCTCGCGGAGCGGCGCCATTCCCGAGGCGCTGGTGCGCATCGAGGGCCATCGCCGCGCGCTCGCCGATTGGGAGGCGCGCGATCGTATGATGAGCGCGGAGTAACCAACTGCGCGCCTGCTGTGCCAGAAAATGACATCGCCGCATCGCCCTTGGTAGGACGGCCCCGATTGCGCTAGGAGAGCGCAATGACCATTTCCCTTTCCGATCACGAAGCCGGCGCCAAATATGACGGCGACTATGACGACACCATGGAAGTGCTGCAGGAGCGTCTCGAACGCGTGCAGGCCGCACATATCACCCATGGCCAGCGCAGCGTCATCATGTTCGAAGGCTGGGACGCGGCGGGGAAGGGCGGCATCATCAAGCGAATGACCGCGCTGCTCGACCCGCGCTATTTCGACGTCTGGCCGATCAGCGCCCCGACCGACGAGGAAAGGGCGCGTCATTTCCTGTGGCGCTTTTGGAAGCGCTTGCCCGGCAACCGCGAAATCGCGATCTTCGACCGCAGCTGGTACGGCCGCGTGCTTGTCGAGCGTGTCGAGGGCTATGCGACCGAGGCCGAATGGCGCAAGGGCTATGACGAGATCAACGAGTTCGAGGCGCAACTGACCGGCAGCCGCACCAACCTGGTCAAGCTGTTCGTCCATTTGACGCAGGAAGAGCAGGACAAGCGTTTCGCCGATCGCCTCGACGATCCGTGGAAGCGTTGGAAGACTGGCGCCGAAGATTATCGCAACCGCGCCAAGCGCAACGATTATCTCGCCGCGATGGATGAAATGTTTGCGCAGACGAACACGCGCTGGGCGCCGTGGAAAGTGATCGACGGCAACAACAAGAAAGCGGCGCGCATCGCGGCGCTGACGCATATCGCCGAGGCGCTGGAGGCGATCGTGCCGATGACACCCCCCGACCTTGACCCCGCAGTGGTCAAGCTGGCGGGCAAAGCGTTCGGGTACAAGCCCAAAGCCTAGGTTTTCGCGGGCGGCGGGTAGCCATTGCGGCCCCCGCTCGCTACATGGGGGCGATGAGCCGCGTAAAAAGATCCGACGATTGGGGATTCCCCCGCTGGCGCCCCTACGGCTCGGGCAATGAAGCGCAAAAGGTTCGCCTGTGCGATCGGCACGGCTGCACAAACCCGGGGAACTGCCCCGCGCCCAAGTCGCCGAACAGCCCCGAACGCTGGTATTTCTGCGAAACCCACGCTGCCGAGTACAACCGCGGCTGGGATTATTTCGAAGGGCTGAGCGCCGAAGACGCCGCCGCGCGCGCCGCCGACGAGACGCGCGATGCGGGGGCTTACGCGAAGGCGCAGCATTATGCCTGGGGCGGCTCGGGCGACGGCAGCCGCAGTGCCGATGAGATGCGTGCTTTGGAAATTCTCGACCTGGAACCCGATGCCGATTTCGAGGCGACGAAAAAGGCGTGGCGCGCACTCGCCAAGGAAACCCACCCTGACGTCAAACCCGGCGATGCCGCCGCGGCCAAGCGCTTTGCGGCAGGGCAGGCGGCGTTTGAAGTGCTCAAACAGGCTGAGGACCGCAAAAGCTGGAAACCGGCCTAGATCGATCCCGCCAGATGCTGCCGATGTACCGGTTCGCGGACGCCATTGACGGTCCAGCCCGACGCGCGCTTACCAAAGCCGGATTGATTGCGATCGAGCGAAGGGGCGAACATGCGGATTATCGGCGGACTACTCATCAGCGCGGCATTGATGACGTCGGCGGTCGCTGAACCCATGGCTTATCAAAACGGCATGAGCCGCGTCGATGGCGTCGTCGGGCTCGGCCTTACGATTCCGATCGGCGGTCAGCATAAAAAGGCGCCGCCCCGCGTCGAACTGCGGCTGACCCGCGACGTAGTGAACTTCGACGGCACGCGGCAATCGTCAAGCACTGGCGTCCGCCCGCACGAGACGCGGATCGGCTTTTCACTGGAGCGCAAAAACCGACTGCTGCTCAATGGTCAGCCGATTGATACGATGCGGCGGAACAATGTCTCGACTGTTGGCTGGATAGCAATCGGGGCCGGCGTGGTCCTGATTGGCGGTGTCTTGCTCGTCGCCGACGCAGCGCGCGACGCGTCGGAATAGCTTTTCCGGCCTATCGTCCGGCCGATTCAGATCGTCGCAGCGTTCGCTAAACCGAAACGCCATCGCCCGCTCGCCGCTTCACCTGGCGCGGCAAGCAACCAGACTTACCGCCGGGCGTTCCCTGTTCAAGTTTGACAGGGAGATTGTCGCGTGACCACGATTAAGACTTTTACCGCATTCGCTGCCGGCGCTTTGATCCTCGCCCCCGGCGCAGCGATGGCGCAAGCTGGTTCGACCGAGCAACCGACGACCCAGCAAGACCGGGTCGGCGCTATCCTCGGCACCTTGTTCGGCGACCGACTGGGCACGTCGACCTCGATCGAAGGGCAATGGGCGGTCGGCCGCAAACCATTGGCGACGCAGCGCACCCAGTTCCACACCCGCATCGATGCCGACGTTCGATCGGCCCGACTGACCGAGCGTAACGGCGTCCGCGTTAAAGCCGAATATGACGAACTGGTCGCGCTGGAGGCGCGCTACGGCGCCGACGGCCGTTTCACCACGCAGGAGCGTACAGAGCTTAGCGACCGTTATGGCGCGTTGACGCAGGCGCTGACCGACGGTGGCTATGCCGACGACGATGATGACGTTGCCAACGCGCTCTCGGTGGCCGAAGGTCGGGCCGATTTCGAACGGCGGGTTGACGCAGGCGTGGCTGCGCGGCGCCTCAGCCGCACGCAGGCGACGCAGCTCAAGCGCGATTATGCCGCTTTGATCCAGACCGAAGCGACCTACGCCCGCGACGGGGTCAGCGAGCGCGAGCGTGAAGATCTCGATGCGCGTCTCGATGCGCTCGACGCGCGCGTCGGCGACACCGCTTTCGGCGGTCCCGCGGTACTCGACAACCGCACCCGCTTGGCCAACATCGACCGCGCGCTGCGGACCAGCGGCCTCACGGCAGCGGCGCAAGCCCAAGTTCGGGTCGAGGCCGGCGACTTGATGCGGCTCGATGCGGCCTATGCCCGAACCACCCCAAGCAGCGACGATCGCAGCTATCTCGAGCGCCGGATCGTCGACCTCGAAACACGCGCGCGCGTTCGGCGCTAGTCCGGCCAACCTGCGTTATTGATAGACGCAACCATCCAGCCCATCGCGCCGCACTTGGCCGATGCGGCGCTGGATGCTGTTGCCGTAGCGGCGGGTAAAGCCCGACGGGCTGATCGCGGCGCGTTTTTTCGGCAGCGGCAGGATTGCCGCGATCCGCGCCGCCTCGGCTGGGGTCAATTTCCCCGCGCCATGCTTGAAATAGCGCTGTGCCCCCGCCTCGACGCCATAGGTGCCGATGCCGGTCTCGGCGACGTTGAGATACACCTCCATGATCCGCCGCTTGCCCCAGATCGTCTCGATCAGGAAGGTGAACCAAACCTCCGGTACCTTGCGGACGTAGCGCGTCCAACCACTGCCTTGCCACAGAAAGACATTCTTGGCGGTCTGCTGGCTCACCGTCGATCCACCGCGCACCCGCTTACCCTTGGCATTGCGTTCGATCGCCTGTTCGATGGCTTCGGTGTCGAAACCGTTGTGGGTGCAGAATTTGCCGTCTTCGGCCGCGATCACCGCGCGCACCATATTGCGGTCGATGCTCGACAGGCTGGTCCAGTCCTTGGTGATGCCGTTGCTGTCGGCCAGCATCGTAAACGTCACCGGCGGCGGCACGACGGCATAAATCAAAACCCACAGCACCGAAATCGCAACGAACCACAGCAACCATTTGAACGGCCGCAGATACCAAGGGAGCTTGCGGCGCTTCGGGCGTTTTTTGGTGGCGGTCGTCATGCCGTTTTCATAGCCGCTTGCCGCCCGTCGGCAAGCGGCTGATTGACATAACGCCGCTTTAGGGAGCCTTCGGCGGCTCGTCGTCCTTTTTGTCCTTGGGGGCGTCGATCGCGTCGCTGGCTTTGGCCGCCGCGCCCTTCGCGGCGTCGGTGGCGCCGGCGGCGAGCGAGCGCATTTTCGCCTCGGCTTCGGCTTCCTTGCCGCTCATCACCAGCCACGCCATCGCTGCCGCGGCAATCAGTGCCAGCAGTGCGAGCCAGTAACCGAAGTGCCAATTGACCTGGATCATCGCCAGCGCGGCCTGATCCATCCCGCCCTGCGACCCGTTCTTGGCCGCTTCGGCCATGATCGCATTCTTGCTGTAGCGCCAGGTGCCGACAAAAATCAGCACCAGCGCGGAAACCGAGGTGCCGAGCACCAGCTTGGCGGCCTCGCGGCCTTTGGTGAACAGCAGGAACAGCCCGCCCGCAATCGCGAGCAGCGCGAGGATCAGCCAGACATTCATCGAAGCGCCGTCGCTGGCCTGTGAGGCTTGACCCATGGCAGAGACGCGGCCGAAGGCGAGGCCGAAGCCGCTCGCCTCGACAAGTTTTTGGTCGGAGCAACTGACGGTCATCCATGGCAACAGGAACGCCAGCAATGCGATACCCTTGGGAATACGGATCCACTTCCACATGATATGTCCCCCTTCGCTCAACCCGAACGCGAGGCTAGTCAATTGCGTCCGCGAGTCAAATCACGGGCTGCGTCAAAGACGATCACCGCATTGGCAGGCGGCAGGCCGTCGATCGATCGTGGGGCCGCGGCCTGCCAGGCTTTCTTCCCCTTAAAGTCGGCGATATCGGCATATCGCCCGACGATGCGTCCGGCACCAAAGCGGTAAGGCAGACCTTCCCCGTCGAGCGGCGCGGCACCGTCGGCGACGTGAAAATGCAGGTGCGGCTGGGTGACATGCCCCGACGATCCGACGTACCCGATCACCTGTCCGCGCCGCACCCACATCCCCGCCTTGATGTCGATGCCGGGGGCGAGATGCTGGTAAAAGGCATGGCGGCCGTCGGGCAGCCGCAGCACGATCATCGCCCCGGTTTCATCCTCGACGCTGGCAGCGGTGCCGGGGACGGTGACATCCTTGACCGTGACCACCACGCTGTCGGCAACGGCCAATACGTCGGCGCCCGATCCATCGGCGGCGACGTCGCGACCGGTCGATCGGGGGTTAAAGCCGCGCGCGGGCATCCAGTCGATCGCGTGACGCCCCGGCAGGCGCACGCGTCCGCTAACCGCATAAGGAAAGCGGCGATGGCCGTTGTCGACGTCGGGCAGCGCCACTGCGGTCCACGGTCCACCGCGGAGCGGCGTGCCGAGCGTCGCTGTGAAGGGGCGGGTCGGGGTAAAGGCGCCGCCCGCGATAGCTACGCCTGGTCCCGCGCCGCCGGACCGCACCGGCGTCAGGCTGATCCGGTGAACAAGCGGCCTTGGGTCGCCACCTGCCCACGGGATGGAAAGGTAAAAGATCGCCCGACCCCCCGGTGCGATCTCGGTGGCGCCGCCCGGCTGCGCGCCGATCCGGCGCATCGCACCGACGAGGTCGATCCGCGCCAATCGTGCACCGTCTGCCGCGGCGCAGATGTCGACGGCGGTGATCGCCAGCGGCTGCGCGGCAAAATTGGTCGCGTGCAATTCGTAAACCAGCCGATCCTCGCCATCGATCCGCGCGACCGACGGGATGTAGGGAACCTCAAGGTGGAGCGACTGAAAGGGGCGCACGGCGGTGGGCGGCTCGGTTGGCGCAGCGATCGCGGGTGCAAGCAGGGCGGCGAGAATGGCGAGAAACATCAGAACGGACCTCCAGCAAGGAAACGGGTCCGCGCTTTGCCGCCGGTTGCGGCCAGCAAGCGAGCGGCGATCTGTAGGCGGGATTATTCGGCCTGCTCGGCGGGCGGCGCCAGCAGGGCGGCCAGGTTGGTGCGATACCGTCGGCTCAATCGCAGATCCTCGCCTCCGACCAACCGGACATGGGCATCACCGCGCCCGATCGCTTCGATTTCGCGCACGCGGTCAAGTCGGATCAGCGCACCGCGATGGATCCGCGCAAACTGTCCGGCGGGCAGCCGCTCGGCCAGCGAGGTGAGCGATTGCTCGATCAGATGGGTGCGGCCTGCGCTGTGGACTTCGGCGTAGTCGCCCGCGGCGCCGATCCAGTCGATGGTATCGAAGGGGAGGCGGTGGACGGTCCCGCGGTTGCGAATGACCAGCGCATCGTTATCGGCAGATGGCATGGCCTCAGCGCGTGCGGCCTGACGCCGCGGCCAGCGCAGCCAGGCGATCGTCAGCGTGACCATTGCCAGATAGAGCAGGCTGTTGGTGTCGAGATTGCGGACGAACATAATCGACGTCATGTCCCACCGGGTCGCGACACCCGCGCTGCGATAGACGGGCCAATAGATCAGCGCGAACAGCAGGACATGCGCGCCGACCACAGCGGGCCACAGCAACAGATAGGCGGCAATGCGCGCCCGGACGCTGCGAATGCCGCGTTCGATCGCCATCACCGCGCCGATAATCGGCCAGCTGAGCAGCGCCCAGATCGAATAGATCGCCACGGCGTAGCCAAATGTCGGCCACCAAGGTTGCGGCGACCCGCCATACGCGGCGACGAAATTTCCTTGTACCGCCTGGATGGCCGCGATTAGCGCCCAAGCCGCCACGATGATCGCACTCCACGTGCGCCGATTGTGCGACAGAAGCAGGCGCAACGCCGATGGTTCAGGCGTTGATCAGGCGCCGATCACCGGCCAGCTTCAGCATCGCCTTTTGCAGCTTTTCGAACGCGCGCACTTCGATCTGGCGGACGCGTTCGCGGCTGACGTCGTACACCTGGCTCAGGTCTTCCAGCGTTTTGGGATCGTCGGTGAGGCGGCGTTCGGTCAGGATATGGCGTTCGCGCTCATTCAGCGTTTCCAGCGCTTCGCTGAGCAGCGAATGGCGCACGTCGCGTTCCTGCGCTTCGGCAACGCGCTCGTCCTGCAACGGGCCTTCGTCGCCGAGCAGATCCTGCCACTGGCTGTCGCCATCCTCGCCCATCGGGACGTTCAGCGAAGTGTCGCCGCCCATCGCCATGCGGCGGTTCATGCTGGTGACTTCTTCCTCGGTGACGCCGAGGTCGGTCGCGATCTTGGTCAGATGTTCGGGCGACAGGTCACCATCCTCGAACGCTTCGAGGTTGTTCTTCATCCGGCGCAGGTTGAAGAACAGCTTCTTCTGCGCTGCTGTGGTGCCCATCTTGACGAGGCTCCACGAGCGCAGGATGAATTCCTGGATCGACGCGCGGATCCACCACATCGCATAGGTCGCGAGGCGGAAGCCGCGTTCGGGATCGAATTTCTTCACCCCCTGCATCAGGCCGATATTGCCTTCGCTGATCAGTTCGCTGACCGGCAGGCCATAGCCGCGGTAACCCATGGCGATCTTCGCCACGAGCCGCAGGTGCGACGTGACGAGCTGCGCCGCAGCCTCGTTGTCGCCATGCTCCTGGAATCGCCGGGCGAGCATATATTCCTGCTCGGGGGTCAGCAGGGGGAATTTGCGGATTTCCGACAAATAGCGGTTCAGGCTGGCTTCGCCGCCAAGCGCTGGCACGGTGGCCGGAACATTGCTTTTAGCCATTGGAGAGCGTCTTCCCTTTGGTATCTGGAGTCAGAATATGCCGCCGTTTGTGCGAGCGGTCGAGATAGATTTTCATTCGAAACCTAAACGCGCAATTCGTCGATCAGTTCCCGCATGTCCGGGGGGATTTCGCTGTCGAGCGCGATGTTGTTACCGGTCACCGGATGAATAAAGCCCAAATGGGCCGCGTGCAATGCCTGCCGCACGAAATTCCGCGCTTTCAGCACCTCGGACAGCGGCTTTCGGGCGCGTCCATAGACCGGGTCGCCGGCCAGCGGATGGCCGATATGCGCCATATGGACGCGCACCTGATGCGTGCGCCCGGTTTCGAGGCGGCATTCGACCAGGCTGGCGTGGCGTAGCGGTTTGATGGTGCGATAGTGCGTTATCGCATGCTTGCCGCGGTCGGCAGCGACCACCGCCATTTTCTTCCGATTGGTGTTCGACCGGCCGAGCGCCGCGTCGATGGTGCCGCTGGCGGGCATCGGGCGCCCGGTCACGATAGCGATATAGCGGCGGTCGATGCTGTGCGCGGCGAATTGTTTGGCCAGCCCTTCGTGCGCGCGGTCGTGCTTCGCGGCGACGATCAGCCCGCTGGTATCCTTGTCGATGCGGTGGACGATGCCCGGGCGGGCAACACCGCCGATCCCCGACAACTGCCCCGCGCAATGGTGGAGCAGCGCGTTGACCATTGTCCCGTCGAAATTGCCCGCGGCGGGATGGACGACCATGCCCGCGGGCTTGTCGACGACGATCAGATGTTCGTCCTCGTAGGCGATGATCAAACCCATGTCCTGCGCAACATTGTGCGTCGGTTTGGCGGCGGGAACGCGGATTTCGAGCGCTGCCGGGAGGACTGCTTTGGCCGATGGGTCGCGCAGGACCGCGCCACTCGCATCGCTGACGCGGCCATCCTTGATCAGGCTCTTGACGCGCTCGCGCGACAGATCGGGCAAGGCTTCAGCCAGCGCGCGGTCTAGCCGCACTCCAGCCGCGCTCTCGTCCAGCGCCACGCTCAAAATATTGTCATCCCCCTGCATTGATGAGGATGTGGAAATTGACGGCGGATTTTCAAGGTGCGCTCTCCCGGTTCCGTTCGTGTCGAGCGAAGTCGAGACGCCCCCGAGGGTGCGCGCGAACGATGGGCATCTCGACTTCGCTCGATGCGAACGGGTTTGGGGATGCTACTTGCCTCTGGGTTGGTGCCTGTCCTAGGGAGCATCCGCGCGCCGGAAATGTCTGGCTTGCGGGGAGTTAACCAATCCATGTCCGACGACCGCGTCGATTTCGCCTCCATGCTGGCCTCGCGGCTGTGCCACGATCTGCTCAGCCCGGTGGGCGCCTTTGCCAACGGCCTCGAACTGCTCGCCGACGAAAAAGACCCGGCGATGCGCGAACGCTGTTTTGAACTGCTCGAACAAAGCGCGCGGACGTCGGCGAACAAGCTGAAATTCTTTCGGCTGGCCTTCGGCTCGGCAGGCGGCTTCGGCGAGCTGGTGCCCGCAGACGAAGCCAAATCGGCGATTCAGGGGATCATCGGCGACCGTGCGATCGATTTCAACTGGATGATCGGCAGCGACCCGCTGCCCAAGCCTGCGGTCAAGATCATCCTCAACCTGTCGCTGCTGCTCGTCGATGCACTGGTACGCGGCGGGCGGCTCGACGTCGGGTGCGAAAAACAGGGCGACGCGATCGAGATCGCGCTGCATGTCGAGGCCGAACGCATCTTCCTCGACGCCGACGTCGAAACCATCCTGCGCGACGGCGAAGGCGCGACCGCGATGACCTCACGCACCGCACCCGCGGTGCTCGTCCAGGCGGTCGCGGCGCAGAATGGCGGGACGGTCATGCTTGCGCGCGAAACCCCGACCTCGCTGCTGGTTGGCGCCGTACTCCGCGGGCGCGGGTAAAGCCTCCCTTAACCATTATCCGCCATGGTGCAGCTTCAGTTTCTGGGGCGCACCGGTACCGTGATAGACGATCTGCTGAACGACTTTTTGGCCGAAACGGCGGAAATCCTTGCCGATGCCGGTGGGGCGCTCGTTGCGTGGGAGGCCGATCCCGCCGATCGCGCCCAGCTCGACGCCATTTTTCGCCTTGTCCATACAATCAAGGGCAGCTCGGGTTTCCTCGCTCTGCCGCGCGTCACCGCGCTGTCGCATGCGGCCGAGGACGCGCTCGATCAGGTCCGCCGCGGCAACCGCCCCGCCAACGCCGCGCTCGTCACTGGTGTGCTTGGTATCATCGACCGGCTCAACATTGTCTGCGCCGCATTGGGTAAAGATGGTGTCGAACCAGCGGGTGACGACAGCGACGTGATCGCGGCGCTGGCCGAACAAAATTCGCCTGCCGAGGCCGGACATGAGGTTGCCGGGGTGCCGCTCCGCCGCGACGATGATCTCCAGGCCGAACTGCAGAGCTGGCGCTCGATCCGCGTTCCGCTGCCCCTGCTCGACAGCGTGATGACCGGGGTCACCGACATTGTGCTCGCGCGCAACGAATTTGCCCGGATGCTCCGCGATTCGGGCGCCAGTCCGACGGTCATCGCCTCTTTCGACCGTCTGTCCGATTCGATCGCGGGGATGCGCCAGTCGGTCAGCCAGATGCGGATGCAGCGGATCGACAAGCTGTTCGCGCCGTTGCCGCGCATCGTCCGCGATCTGGCGCAGGACATGGGCAAGAAGATTGCGTTCCAGACCAGCGGCGGCGAGGTTGAGCTCGACCGCGAGATGATGGAGAATATCCGCGACCCGCTGATCCACATTGTCCGCAACGCGATCGACCATGGCATCGAAGCGCTCGAAGACCGCGTCGCTGCGGGCAAGGACATCACCGCAACCATCTCGGTGTCAGCACGTCAGTCGGGCAACCAGATCGAAATCGAGATCCGCGACGACGGCCGCGGGATGTCGCCCGATGCGCTGGTGGCCAAGGCGATTGCATCGCGTGCGATCACCGCCGCCGAAGCACGCACGCTGTCGGCTAAGGACAAGCTGGAACTTGTATTCCGTCCGGGCTTTTCGACCGCGGCCAAAATTACCGAAGTGTCGGGGCGCGGCGTCGGCATGGATATCGTCAAAGCCAATGTCGAAAAGATCGGCGGCGTCGTCGAACTGCGCAACGATGAGGGGCGGGGTCTGACGATCCTGCTGCGCGTGCCGATGACGCTGACGATCATTTCGGGGTTGATGGTGCGCGCGGCGGGGCAGTATTTTGCCATTCCGCGCGGCGCAGTGCGCGAAATCCTGCTTGAAAATGGCGACACGGTGCGGATCGACCGTGTCGGTGGCGGCGAATTGGCGACGGTGCGCGGCGAACAATATCCGTTGCTGCGGCTCGAAACGGTGCTCGGGCGCGAAGGCGGCGATGATGACGAAGACATTGATGACCGCGCGCTGGTGATCGTGCGGCCGGGGCAAGGGCAAAGCTATGCGCTGAGCGTCGCCGCGATCCACGATCATGAAGAACTGGTGATCAAGCCGGCGGCGCCGATGATCATGGCGACGGGGCTCTATGCCGGGACCACGCTGCCCGACAACGGTCGGCCAGTGTTGTTGCTCGACGTACAGGGGCTGGTTGCCGCCGCGGCGATCGACGCCACCGAAACCGGACGCAATCATGATCAGATGGCGGCGGCCGAAGCCCAGGCGAACGCCGCGCGCAATGCCGCGCAACTGCTCCTCTTCCGCGATACGAATGGCCGGGTCCGTGGGGTGCGACTATCGGTCATCGAGCGGGTCGAGGAAATTCCCGCATCGGCGCTGTTCGAAAGCGCGGGCCGCGTTCAGGCGCAGATCGGCGACGAAATTTTCCCCGTCCATACCGCGAAGCTGCCCGAAGCCGAGGGATCGCTGAAACTGCTGCGGCTGTTCGACGGCCAGTCGGTGCTCTGCTATCCGATCGCCGAAGTCATCGACATCGTCCGTTTGCCCGATGCGGTCCAACAGTCGGCGGCGCCGGGGCTCATCGCGGGTGTCGTGCTGGTCAGCGGCGAGCCCGTTGAACTGATCGACCCCTTCTGGCTGATGGCGCAATATGCGGCACTGGATGGCGAATCCTTGCCGAACCAGCCGCTCTGCCGCCTCGCCGACGACCATGATGGCTGGGGTAGCAATTTTCTCGCGCCGATCCTGCGCGGCGCCGGTTACCGCGTGGTGTCGGACGAGGACGCGGTAGATGAGGCGCCCCATGTCCTGCTCTGCCTGACCGAAGATGGCGCGTCCTGCGCGCATATCGGCGACGAAATCCCCATTATCCGTCTGCGCAGTGCAATTGCCGCGGCGGGGCCGGACGACGAAACCGTCTATCGTTACGACCGCCAGGCGCTGCTCGACGCGCTGGCGCGCCGCGTCGGAGGAGGCCGCGCATGATGGAAAAACTCTATCTGATCGCGCGCATCGCCGACACCCGCGTCGCGCTGCGCAGCCGGGCGATCAATTCGGTGGTCACCGTCGGCATTCCGGTCGAAGTCCCCGGCGCGCCGCCGCATGTCGCGGGGCTGTTTGCGCTGCGCAGCCGTGTGTTCACACTGATCGATCCGCATGTCGTCATCGGCCTGCCGCCGGTGCCGGTTGCCGCGGGGCAGCGGGTGATCGTCGTCGACGTCGCCGACCATGGCTATGCGCTGCTCGCCGACGCGATCGAGGATGTCTGTTTTATCGAGGCGCCCGAAACACGGGTGGCTGGCAAATTGCTGCCGGGATGGGCGCGCGTCGCCGACGGCATGATCGAGCATCAGGGCGCTTCGCTGCTGGTCGTCGATCCGTCGCATTTCGTCACCTTGCCGGTGATGAAAGCAGCGTAAGTTAACGGGCTAGACACTCCTTGAAACTAGCATGACGTGAAATCTGGGTGTTGCGGAGGAATGAATGTCGAAATCTTGTCTGGTCGTTGATGACAGCAAAGTCATTCGCAAGGTCGCGCGCCATATTCTTGAAAGCATGGCCTTTGCGGTTGATGAAGCCGCTGACGGGCAGGAGGCGCTGACCTTTTGCCGCGCCAATCGCCCCGACGTGATCCTGCTCGACTGGAACATGCCGGTGATGAGCGGCATGGAGTTTTTGGGCGCGTTCAACGATCTTGATTATGGGCATGAAGAACGGCCGCGCGTCGTGTTCTGCACCACCGAAAACAGCATCGACCATATCCGCGCCGCGATTGAAGCGGGCGCCGACGAATATGTGATGAAGCCGTTCGATCGCGAAACGCTGGAAGGAAAATTGCAGCTCGTCGGCGTCGCGTAAGACGATGTCGATGGCGCGCCCCCAACCCCTGATTGCCGATCCGGAACCGTCGGCGCGGACGGTGCGGGTCATGCTGGTCGATGACAGCCTGGTCGTGCGCAGCATCCTCGAACGTATCGTCGATCAACGCGCGGGGCTCGAAATCTGTGCCTCGGTTGCCTCCGCACATGACGCGCTCGCCTTTCTCGCCCGCGAACCCGTCGATGTCGTCGTGCTCGATATCGAAATGCCCGGGATGAGCGGGATCGACGCACTGCCGCATATCCTGACCCGCGCCGCCAAAGCGCGGGTGCTGATCCTCTCGTCAAACTGTGTCGAAGGTGGCCCGGCGGCGATCGAAGCACTTGCGCTCGGCGCCAGCGATACGCTGGCCAAGCCCGGCCGCGGCAGTTTCTCGGGCAGGTTTGCCGACGTGCTGACCGACCGGATTATGTCGCTGGGCAATCAGCAGGATTTCCCGGCGCCGGTCCCCGTCGCCGAACGCCGCGCTCCGCCCTCCGTCGCGCTGGCAATCGGCAGCGACCAGCCGATCGAGTGCATCGCCGTCGCGGCATCTACCGGCGGCATCCCCGCCTTCACTAATTTCCTTGCCAACCTCGACCCGCGTATCACCGCGCCGATTTTTCTGACCCAGCATCTGCCCGACGCCTTTATGGAGTTTTACGCCAAACAGATTGCGACGATGACCGACCGCAACGTGTCGGTCGCACAGGCAGGAATGACGGTCGAGCGCGGTCATATCTATCTGGCGCCGGGCGACGCGCATCTGCTCGTGGTGAAGAGCGGGCGCCGCCATGAAATCGCGCTCGACCGCCGTGTCGTCGATAATGGCTGCTGCCCCTCGGCCGATCCGATGCTGGACTCGGTTGCTGACGTTTACGGGAAAGGCGGCGTGGCCGTTATCCTCAGCGGTATGGGCCGCGACGGGGTGATCGGGGCGGCGCGGCTGAAAGAGGCGGGCGGGACAATTTTTGCGCAGGCGCCTGAAAGCTGCGTCATCTGGGGCATGCCCGGCGCGGTCGCCAAGGCCGGGATTGCCGCCGCGACGCTCAATCCCGACGCGATCGCGTTGATGCTCGGCAGCTTCCTGCCGGGTCGGCGCCAGCCATGATGGGCGGCAGCGCCAGCGAATCGGCGTATCGCGTCCTGATGGGCGTACTCGAATCGCGGACCGGGCAGACGCTGTCGCCTAGCCGCATCTGGCGCATCGAAATGTCGCTGAAGCCGGTGATGCAGCGCCACAACATCGCCGATCTCGACGCGCTCGTCGCGGGATTGGTCACGTCCAACAGCCGCAAGTTGCTCGACGATACGGTCGATGCGATGCTCAACAATGAAACCTATTTTTATCGCGAATACAGTTTGTTCGACGACATTGCTGTCAACGTGTTGGAGAAACTGCGCGAGATCAACCAGCTGCGCCGCCGTTTGACGATCTGGCATTGCGGCGTCTCGACGGGGCAGGAAGCCTATTCGCTGGCGATGCTGATCGCCGAACAGGGCGAGAAATGGGCGGGTTGGCAGGTCGATATCGTTGGCACCGACGTCAGCTATCACGCGATCAGCCGCGCCCGCGTTGGACTGTACAGCCAGTTTGAAATTCAGCGCGGGTTGCCCGTACAGCGTATGGTGCGCTGGTTCGACCAGACCGAGGGGGGCTGGCTGGTCAAGGCCGATATCCGCCGCCGGATCGACTTTTCGGTGCAGAATATGCTCACCGACCGGCCGCCGCTCGCCAGCCCTGCCGACCTGATCTTCTGCCGCAACCTGTTGCTCTATTTTTCGGCGCCGATGCGGCAAAAGGCGTTCGCCAAGCTGCGGACAATGGCGGCTCCGCAAAGCTTTCTAGTGCTTGGGGCAGGAGAAACGGTGCTGGGGCAAACCGACCAGTTCGTCGCCAGTCCACGACTGCGGGGTTTGTACGAACCCGCCGACCAGCAAGTGCGCCGGGCGGCGGCGGCCTGACCTTGCTTTTTGCGCGCCACTGGCGCAATCGACGAGCTGGCAAGCACAGGACGGGTCTCCCGAGCGCATGAGCGATTTTATCGAACGCTGGTCTCCCAATTTCGACGAGCGCGCGCTGCCCATCTCGATGATCGTGCTGCATTATACCGGCATGAAGAGCGGTACCGAAGCGATTGATTGGCTTGCCAATCCTGAATCCAAAGTGTCGGCGCATTATGTCGTCAGCGAAGACGGCCAGATCACCCATATGGTGCCCGAGGAGAAACGTGCCTGGCACGCCGGAAAATCGCACTGGCGCGGCGTCAGCGATATCAATTCCGCCAGCGTCGGGATCGAGATCGTCAATCCTGGTCATGAATTCGGCTATGTCCCGTTTCCCGATCCGCAAGTCGCGTCGGTTGTCCGGCTGGTCCATCTGATCAAGGATCGCTACGCGATCACCCGCGGCAATGTCGTCGGTCATTCGGACATCGCCCCGACGCGCAAGCAGGATCCCGGCGAATTGTTCCCGTGGGAAGAATTCGCGCGCCGCCGCCTGGCGCTGCCGCGCCCGACCAAGAAACTGACGGATCCGCTGTGGACCGACGCCGGATTCCTCCTCGCGCTCGAACGCTTCGGCTATGATGTGACCGACGGTTTTGCCGCGACGGTCGCGTTCCAGCGGCGCTTTCGCCCCGAGCTGATCGACGGCACCATCTGCGGCGAATGCCGCGCGATCCTGCTGGCGCTGCTGTTGCCACAGCCCGAGGGGAATTGAATCTTCACTTCCCGCTTTAGCCGGAGCCGTAACCAAAAACTCGATTCATCAACGAAAAACTGGATTCATCAGCTTCCTAATAAATCCCGCTCGTCCCCGGCGTCGTGACGCGCGCGGTCGTTTCGACTGTCGGGACGACGGGCGGGGCCACCGGGGCGATGATCGCTGCGGTGGGGCGGCCGGGCTTGGCGAAGCTCGCCACCACGGGCGCATCGCGGCCGTAAAGGTCGGCGAGCTTTTTGGTGCCGCCCTTGCCGTCGGGAATGACGGTCCAATAGGCGACATAGACCGGGAACGGCTTGTCAAAACCGAAGCGCGTTGTTGCACCGCTGGCGATCGCCTCGCCAAATTCTTCGGGGCTTTTTCCGGCGAACATGACCGCCATCAAGCCCGAGAAATGCAGCGCCTTTTCGGTACGGATGCAGCCGTGGCTGAATGCGCGGGCGGCGGCGTTAAACGCGCCTTTTGACGGCGTGTCGTGGAGATAGATCGCATGCTCGTTGAGCATTTCCATCTTCATCACGCCCAGCGCATTGTTCGGGCCGGCCTTTTGCACCACCGACAATGTCTTACCGCTGCCGGTCCAGGTATAGCCCTGTGCGCGGGCGGAGGCGGGGTTGCGCGCGATCGTCGCGCCGATGCCTTCGTTGATGATGCTGCGCGGGAGCGTCCAGGTCGGGTTGACGATGATGCCGGTCGCCATCGGGTTCAGCTGCGGTGTTGCGGTCGACGCTTTGCCGACGACGGCCTTGTGCGTCGCGATGATCGTGCCGCCATGGACGACGCGGGTGATATATTCGGGGACATTGCTGACGACATAGCGTTCGCCCAGCGCGCGCGGCATCCAGCGCCAGCGTTCCATGTTGACGCGGATCGCATTGGCGTCGGCCGGGGTCTTGGCCTTGGCGAGCGAGGCCTTGAGCACCGCGAAGTCGGGGTGGATAGGGTTGAGCGCGGCGAGGGTTTCACGGATCGACCCGGCGTTCAGCGCGGTCTGGAGCAGTGGGAGCAGCGGTTCGGCATCGGCGTCGCTATCGACCATGAACCATTGTTTGCGCGCCGCATTCGGCGTGCGCCCGTCGCGCAGGTGGGTGGCGAGGAACAGGAAGGTGTCGGTCGCGCGCTTGTCGAGCGCGGCCTGATCGTCTGCGAGGATCGCGGCGGCGAGCGCGTCGGGATTATAATCCTTGGCGAATAAGCCTTCGGCGCCGATTTTTTCGATCACGCTGAGCAATGCTGTGGCGTTTTCCTCCGACCAGCTTGGCAAGGCTACCTGCGCCGCGATCACCGGGGCATCGTCGGCGACCTTGTCGGGTTGCAGAACGACCGAATCCTCCTTCACCGATGTCTGGGCGAATGCGGGCGTGGCGACCAGGCTCAGCGGGAGGAGAAATGTCGCGGCGTGTCGCGCGGAAATGGGGGAGTTTTTGACCATGGTTAAAGCCCATAGCCAATAATGCCGGGGAGTTAAAGTGAGGTGGCGCACAGTTGGGCGCATCGCGAGCAATATCCGTCATCCCGGTGGAGGCCGGGATTTCGGCGGTGTGTCAGAAGCAGCCGGTCAGACCCCGGGCTTCGCCGGGGTGACGATAGCGAATTAGGCTTTGGCCTCTTCATCCTGCCGCGCGAGCCAGTCTTCCAGCCATTTGATCGTATAATCGCCGTTGATCACGTCGGGGTCGGCGAGCAGCGCCTGATGGAGCGGGATGTTGGTTTTGACCCCGGAAATCACCATTTCCTCGAGCGCGCGGCGCATTCGCATCATGCAGCTTTCGCGCGTGCGGCCGTAAACGATCAGCTTGCCGATCATGCTGTCATAATAAGGCGGGATCGAATAGCCGGCGTACAGCCCGCTATCGACGCGCACATGCATGCCGCCCGCGGCATGATAATTGGTCACTTTGCCCGGTGAGGGCATGAAGGTGCGCGGGTCTTCGGCGTTGATGCGGCATTCCATCGCGTGGCCGCGAAATTCCAGGTCTTCCTGTTTGACCGACAGGTCGCGGCCGCCCGCGACGCGAATCTGTTCGCGGACAAGGTCGAAGCCGGTGATCATTTCGGTCACCGGATGCTCGACCTGGATGCGCGTGTTCATTTCGATGAAGAAGAATTCGCCATTTTCCCACAGGAATTCGATCGTGCCGGCGCCGCGATAGTGCATCGCAGCCATCGCGTCGGCGCAGATGCCGCCCATCCGCGCGCGTTCGTCGGCCGAGATGATCGGCGAGGGGGCTTCTTCGAGCACCTTCTGGTGGCGTCGCTGGAGCGAACAATCGCGCTCGCCCAGATGGATCGCGGTGCCCTTGCCATCGCCGAACACCTGAAATTCGATGTGGCGCGGATTGCCGAGATATTTTTCCATATAAACGGTCGGATCGCCGAACGCCGCCGCGGCTTCGCTCGATGCCTGACCCATCAGGCTTTCGAGGCTGTCGGCGTCGGGAACGACCTTCATGCCGCGCCCGCCGCCGCCTGAGGCGGCCTTGATGAGCACCGGATAACCGATTTCCTCGGCCATTTTTCGGCACTCGTCGCCATAGGTAACCGCGCCGGGCGACCCCGGAACGACCGGCAGCCCAAGCGCGACCGCGGTGCGCTTGGCCTCGACCTTGTCGCCCATGGTGCGGATATGCTCGGGCTTTGGCCCGACGAAGATCATGTCATGCGCTTCGATGATCTCGGCGAAACGCTCGTTTTCGGACAGGAAGCCGTAGCCTGGATGGATCGCGTCGGCGCCGGTAATCTCGGCCGCCGAAATGATCGCGGGGATGTTGAGATAGCTGTCCTTGGCAGCGGGCGGACCAATGCACACCGCTTCGTCGGCAAGGCGAACGTGCATCGCGTCGGCGTCGGCGGTCGAGTGAACCGCCACTGTCTTGATGCCCATTTCGTGGCACGCACGGTGGATACGCAGCGCGATTTCGCCGCGGTTGGCGATCAGGAGCTTTTCAATCGGCATGGGAAACTCAGCCGATGGTGAACAGCGGCTGGTCGAATTCGACCGGCTGGCTGTTCTCGACATGCACGCCCTTCAGCGTGCCCGAGGTCGGCGCGACGATCGGGTTCATCACCTTCATCGCCTCGATGATCAGGACGGTATCGCCCTCCTTCACCGCTGAACCGATCGCCGCGAAATTGGGCGCGCCGGGTTCGGGCGAGAGATAAACGGTGCCGACCATCGGCGATTTCACCGCGTCGGCGAAGCTGGCGGCGGCGGGGGAAGCAGCGACGGGGGCCGCGGCAGGCGCGGTGGCGGCAGGCGCTGAAACCGGGGCGGGCGCATAGGCTACCGGAGCTACGGCAACTGCGGCCTTGCGCGCGACGCGGACCTTGCGGTCGCCGTCTTCGACCTCGATTTCGGTCAGGCTGGTATCGTCGAGCAGTTCGGCGAGCGCGCGCACATAGGCCGGATCGATATTGATGCCATCGTCTTTATGGTCACCCATGAGAATTTTCCTGTTGTTGCGGCGTCCATTGATAAGGACGCTCAGACCCCATTTTTGATGCGCCCTCTTGTCAGAGACGCGCGGCGGCGTCCAGCGCCAGCGTATAGCTGTCCGCGCCATGGCCTGCAAAATGCTGGGCCGCGGCCATGCCGACATAACTGATATGGCGGAAGCTCTCGCGCTGCATCGGGTCCGACAGATGAACCTCGATTACCGGCACCTTGATCGACTTGATCGCGTCGTGGAGCGCGATCGAGGTGTGGGTATAGCCGCCCGCGTTGAGCAGCACCGCCTTGGCGCCCGCGACATAGGCCTCGTGCAACCAGTCGATCAGCACGCCCTCATGGTTGGTCTGGCGGCACTCGACCCGAAGGCCGAGCTGGGCGGCCTGCTCCTCGAGCCGCGCGTGAATGTCGTTGAGCGTATCATGCCCATAAATCTCCGGCTCGCGCGTGCCGAGCAGGTTGAGGTTGGGGCCGGAGAGGACAAAAACGGTTGGCTTGTCGGACAATGCGGGGGCTTTCGGTTGCGGCGCTATGCGCTCCCCCTATATGGGCTGCTCGGCAAAAGGCAAAGCAAGGCGGGTACGCGGTGATTTCTGTCATCCTCAACGGCGAACAGCGGCAGGTGCGCGAAGGCAGTATTGCCGATCTCGTCGCCTCGCTGGGCCTCGACGTCAAAAAGGTCGCGGTCGAGCGCAATCGCGAGATCGTGCCGCGCTCGACGCTAGCCGATGTCGCGCTCGCCGAGGGCGACGCGCTGGAAATTGTACATTTTGTGGGAGGCGGTTGTTGACCGACACTTGGAGCGTTGCCGGACGGACATTCACGTCGCGGCTGATTGTCGGGACCGGCAAATATAAGGATTTCGAGCAGAATGCGGCGGCGGTCGCGGCGTCAGGGGCGGAGATCGTCACTGTTGCGGTCCGCCGGGTCAATGTGTCGGACCCGACCGCGCCGATGCTAACCGACTATATCGATCCCAAGAAGATTACCTACCTGCCGAACACCGCTGGCTGCTTCAACGCCGACGATGCGATCCGCACGCTGCGGCTGGCGCGCGAGGCTGGCGGTTGGGACTTGGTGAAGCTGGAAGTGCTCGGCGAGGCGAAGACGCTGTACCCGAACATGCGCGAAACGCTGGTGGCGACCGAGGTGTTAGCCAAGGAGGGCTTCCTGCCGATGGTTTATTGCGTCGACGATCCGATCGCCGCAAAGCAGCTCGAGGATGCGGGCGCAGTCGCGGTAATGCCGCTCGGCGCGCCGATCGGATCGGGGCTGGGGATCCAGAACCGCGTCACGATCCGCCTGATCGTCGAGGGTGCATCGGTGCCGGTCTTGGTCGATGCCGGAGTCGGCACCGCAAGCGATGCTGCGGTGGCGATGGAACTGGGCTGCGACGGCGTGCTGATGAACACCGCGATCGCCGAGGCGAAAGATCCGATCCGCATGGCGCGGGCGATGAAGCTGGCGGTCGAGGCGGGGCGCGATGCTTATCTGTCGGGGCGGATGGGGCTGCGCAAATATGCCGACCCGTCGAGTCCGCTGGCGGGGCTGATCTAGGGAGATCGCTATGAAAATCCTGCCTTTCCTCACGGCAGCCCTCTTGCTCGCTCCCGGTGCGGCCAGCGCGCAACAAATCTTCGACAGCCATGTCCATCTGTGGGACGGTGAAAAGTCGATCGGCGAATATGAGGCGCAGGTGAAAAGCGCCGGACTGACGATTACCGGGTTTGGCGGCATGTGGTTCGGCGGGCCGGAGAATCAGGCGCTTGCGGGCAATCCGGACAGTATCCGCGCGCATAATGACGCGCTGCTTGCTCTGGCGAAGAAACACCCGACCATGGTGCCGATTGCGACGGTCCATCCCTATGATGGGCCTGTGGCGCTTGACGAGTTGCAGCGGATGGCTGGGCTGGGGGTAAAACTGCTCAAAATCCATCCGCACACGCAAAGGTTCGACCCCGCCGACCCGCGTGTGCTGGCGCTCGTGCGGCGCGCCGGCGACTTTGGCATCACGGTCGTGATGGACAATGCCAATATCGTTCCGGGCGGCGACAGTGAAAAGCTGTTCAACCTCGCGCTGGCGGCGCCGAAGACGAAGTTCGTGTTTGCGCATATGGGCGGGTTGAATTTCCGTTTCTGGAACATCCTGAAAATGGCGCGCACCGCCGAGGGGCTGTTCGGCAACAATATCTATTTCGACATTTCGGCGATGGTCACGCTCGCTGCCGACGCGCCGATCGAGGAAGAGTTTATCTGGACGATGCGCAATGTCGGGATCGAACACATATTGATCGGGTCGGACTATCCGCAATTCTCCTTGAAACAGACGCTCGATGCGCTGGAAAAGCTGGACCTCACGCCCGCCGAAAAGGCGAAAATTCGCTACGAGAACGCGCGCAATCTGATGGGAATATAGCCCTAGGCCGGAATCAGAAGGGGGCAGGCGGGCGGTAGAGCATTTCGATGCGTTCGATCTGGCCATTGATGCCCAGCACCACGCCGACATCCCACAGCAATTTGCCGGGGCCATCGGGCAGCACGATCAAGCGATAGGGCTGCCACAGCTTGTTGTCGGTCGCTTTGCGCTCGACGCTGAACGTCTTGGCAAGCGGCAGGCGGAGAAAGGCGTCGCGCGGGCTCGTGCGCGTCATTGGATAAAAGGCAGGGGCGCCGGACAGCAGCTCGAAAACGACCTGCTCCTTATTCTTCAACTTCGCTTGCGCATCGGCGACCTTTGCGATCAGCGCCGCTGCCTCTTCGGCTGTCAGGCCGCGCAGCTGCGGTTGCGCCGCGACTTTGGCCGGGGCGGGCTGGGCGAGGGTGGGCGGAGCGAGCAGCAGTGCGGTCGCGGCGATCGAGATAGAGCGAGAAAGTGTCATGCCGCCATTCAATCGCATTTGCGTGGCAGGTCAATTGCCCTTTTTTCGCAGCGATTTGTCGGACGCCGGGAACATCTGCCGCGGCGGCTCGTTGGTCAAACAAGAGGTGCTACTGCCTCGGCCAAGAGCAAGGAGATTTTCCATGGGTGAACTCACCGACAAGGCAAAAGGCCTCGCCAACGAAGCGATCGGCAACACCAAGCAAGCGATCGGCAAGGCAACCGACAATGACCGCCTGACCGGCGAAGGCATTGCGCAGGAGCGCAAAGGTGAAGCCCAGAATTTGAAGGGTAAGGTCAAGGGCGCGCTGGGCGACAAAGTCTGACGCGACCGTCCTTTTGCTAAAAGAAAAGGCCCCGGGAAACCGGGGTCTTTTTGTTCCTCCTGTCGCGCAGCGATGGGGAGTCGCAGACGGCGCGCAGCGCCAGCGGGACCGCTCGCGAAGCGCGTCGTGGAGGGACTGAAACGTTTGCGCGAAAGCGCCTCCGTCAGCGCTTCGCGCCGCCACCTCCCCAAGGCTTCGCCACCGGGAGGATTTAGATTATTTCCCGCCCGACGCCACCAGATCGACGTCGGTCATGCCGCCGTCGCGGCGCGCCATGATGACATAAGCGAGGTCGCCCTTGGTGCCGCCCAGCATATGTTCGTTGCCGTTGACGCGATGGTCGCTGGTGTAGCCCGCGCGGATCGCCATTGTGTGATAATAGTCGAACACGCCCTGGATCGACGCCGCAGTCTGGAAATTGACGACGCGGATGTTGCACTTGCCGCCTGCTACGCCCGCAGCTTCGCGCAGCGTCGCGCGCGGATAGACTTTGAACGCGGCGGGCAGGCGATCGGCCCAGGCGTTGCCATAGGTCAGCTTGGCGTCGCAGCCGCCGCCCTTTTGCTGATCGCGGGCGAGCGCGCCGATGGTGACGGGGCGCGGCTTGGCTTCGCAGCCATCACATCCCGCTTCCATCGGAAGCGCCTTGGGTGCGGCAAGCAACTTGCCCGCCTTGAGCGCAGCAGCGGCTTCGGCGACGGTGGCGGCCTTGCCACCCGCAACGCCGGGAACGCCGCCATCGACGGGGCGATTGCCCGGACCGACAGCATTCTGGTTCGCCTGACCCGCGAGTTTGGGGTCGACCATGATCTTGTCTTCGAGCGCCCCCTTGACCGCGGGGTCGGCATTGGTCAGCCCATCGTCGAGCGGCGCGAGTTCCGACTTCGCTTCGGGGTTGTCCCGGCACCCGGCGAGCGGTGCCGCCGCCATCAGCAGGCCGGTGATCAGCCATTTTCCGCGCAACATCATCGCTAACACTCCCTTAATCTTTGACCCGGATTGCCCGATCCTGGTTAAAAAGGCGCAAATAAAATGCGTTAACGGGTAAGACTTTGTTAGCCGAAAACTGTGCCGGAGCGAGACGCTTTTGGGTTGCAGCGGATCAACCGCGAGGTTTCGACCGCCGCCTGGCGGTGAATGACCGCCTGCCGATAGACCGAATCGGTGACCATTTCCATGAAGGCGGCGCTGGTCGGATATTCGGCGATGAACATGGCGTCCCAATGCTCGGCATCGGGGCCGATCACCATCGCTTCCATCGTGCCGCGCCAAACGATGCTGCCGCCGACGCACTGGAACACCGGGCCGCTGTCCGTGCCGTAATGGGCGTAAGCCTCTGCCCCGGTCAGCGCTTGGTCCGCGAGCGGATGATCGGCGGGATAGGTTGCCGCGCTCTTGAAGCGGACAAGGTTGAGCAAATGGATCACGGTGTCGCGCGGCAGCGACTTGAACGCGTCGAATTGCGCGCGTTCAGGGTCGATATGCTGATCGGACATCAGAGGAACTCCTTGCGCTTCGCCCGCCATGCCTCGGCACTCTGCGTCCAGGCATCGACCGGCGCATCCTCGAACGGCGCGGGCAAGCGGGTCGGGCCGCTGTTGGTCGCGCCCAGCCGCGCTGCCAGCGCTTGCGAACGCGTGTTGGCGGGGTCGATGCTGTGCATCAGTTCGGGCCATTTCAGAAATTCGACGGCAAAGTCGCAGGCGGCGATGCAGCCTTCAAAGGCATAGCCCTTGCCCGCGAATTTGGCGCGCACGCCATAGCCGATTTCGGGCGCCGGCCAGCCGTCGGGCTCCCAAGGGCCAAGACGGCCGACCCATTCGCCGCTCTCGCGTTCGATCACCGAGAACATCGAAAAGCCGCGGATGTGCCACGCCCCGGCGAGCGTACACCAGATGCGCCACGCGGCGGCGCGGGGGCAGGTGCCGCCGATAAATTGCATCGTGTCGGGTTCGGCGCACATGTCAGCGAAGGCGTCGAAATCCTCGGCCGAAGGGGGGCGCAGGATGAGCCGCTCAGTAACGAGCAGGGGGCCGTTGAGCATGATGATCCTCTCCCGGAAACAGGAGGGGCTTTTGCGGCAAGCGGCGAGGGTGGGCAAGGGGCAAGCGCGCGCGTGCCACGGACGCGGTCGAGGGCGCCGACGACCAGGTCGACGCCCTCTTCCATCTACGTTTGCGGGCGGAGGGGTCTCGGACCCGCAATCGAGACGGTAGCTCTATCGCTTAGCGGCAGCGATATTTGTCGCGGTCGATCTCGCGGCCCAGCAGGGCGCCAGCGCCTGCGCCGATCACGGTGCCGAGCAGCTTGTCGCCGCGACCGGCGATTTCGTTGCCGGCCAGGCCACCAACGGCGCCGCCGATCAACAGGCCGGTCGTGCCATTGTCCTTTTTGCAGCGATAACGGCCATCGCCATCGCGCCACACCCGGGTGTTCGCATTGACCCGCTGGTCATGATAATGGCGCTTTTTGCGTTTATGGAAGCCGCTCGACTGTTCCATCTGATGAAAGCCTTCGGCCTTGGCCGGCGCTGCGATGCCGGCGTAGGCCGGAGCGGTCAGCGCGACGCTGGCGGCGGCCAATACGCCCATCAGGCTCTTGTTGAAACTACGCATCGTATATCCTTTCCTGGTGCCGCGCCTTGTACCGCATGACGGCACTGGGCGCTTCGGGAAGGGAAACGACCGGGGTCCGGATCGCGTTGCATGAACCCGAGGCAACGAGACGAAGCGAGTGTTATCATCGACGAACCGAAAGGCACTTGCCGCATGGGCGACAGCATGCGACAGTCCCCAAATGCTCAATATTGCCTCGCTCGTTATCGGCGCCATCGCCTTGGTTTTGGCTATTCCTGCGTTCGTTCCGTTCTTTGGATGGGCGAATTGGTTCATCATACCGATCGCGGTTGTGGGGCTTGCGCTTGGTGCGATGTCGAGCAAAACGAGCGGCCGGAACCTGAATATCGTCGTCATCGTCGTCGGGGTCGTCCGCCTGATGCTGGGCGGCGGCTTCTTCTGATTTTCGGCCGAAAGGCAGGCTTCACCCTATGACCCAGCCGACCGCCCCCGCGGCGAGCCAGCAGCGCGGCTTACCCTACGCTTTGGGCGCCTATGCGATCTGGGGCTTTGTCCCGCTGTTTTTCAAACTGCTGGAGACGGTGCCCCCCGTCGAGGTGCTGGCGCAGCGCATCGTCTGGTCGCTGCCGCTGTGCTTTGTGATCATGGCGTTCAGGCGCCAGATCGGCGAGTATCTTGCCGCGCTGAAAGATTGGCGCGTGCTGCGCCTGCTGCTCGCCAGCTCGCTGCTGATCGCGCTCAACTGGCTGGTCTATATCCACGCGGTGTTTACCGACCATCTGCTCGCGGCGAGCCTCGGCTATTATCTCAACCCGCTGGTCAATGTGCTGCTCGGCATGATCTTTCTGGGCGAGCGATTGTCGCGGTTGCAGGGGGCGGCGGTGGTCATCGCGGCGATCGGGGTCGCGATCCTGCTGGCGGGCGCGCTTGACACCTTGTGGATCAGCCTGACGCTGGCGCTCAGTTTTGGCACCTACGGATTGATCCGCAAAGTGGTGCCGGTTGGCTCGCTGCCGGGACTGGCGATCGAGACGACCTTGCTGTTGCCGCTGTCGGCCGCAGCCGCGGGCTATTATCTGTGGATCGGCGACGGGCGCGGGTTCGGGTCTGACGTCGAAATCAGCTGGTTGCTCGCAGCAGCGGGCGTTGTGACCGCGGTGCCGCTGTTGCTGTTCGCGACCGCAGCGCGGCGGATGAGCTATGCGGCGCTCGGATTTGTCCAGTATCTGGCGCCGAGCATCGTTTTCCTGCTCGGGCTGTTCGTATTCGACGAGCCGCTGAAACCCGCGCAGCTGTTTTGCTTCCTGCTGATCTGGATCAGCATCGCGGTGTTCAGCTTTGATATGTGGTGCAAGATGCGCGCGGAGCGGATAGTAGCGGTGGCTTGATATTGATCCTCCCTGTCGCGCAGCGATGGGGAGGCGGGCCGTCCGCGAAGCGGATGGTGGAGGGGCGGCGACGTTGCTTTATAGCCCCTCCGTCAGCCCTGCGGGCTGCCACCTCCCCATGGCTTCGCCACAGGGAGGATTGCTAGACGATGCGCCAGCCCAGAGTCTCACCCGCGTGGAAGGGGACAACCTCACCGATCGTATTTGGCACCACGACTACGGCGCGTTCCAGCGTCACGGTGCCGTCATTGAGCGGCAGCCCATAGAAGCGCGGCCCATGTTCGCTCGCAAATCCCTCGAAATGCTCCAGCGCGCCATCCTGATCGAACGCGGTGACATAGCTTTCGAGCGCGAAGGGCGCGTTGAAGATGCCCGCGCAGCCGCACGAGGCTTCCTTGGTGTGGGCCGCGTGCGGGGCGCTGTCGGTACCGAGAAAGAATTTGGGAGATCCCGACGTCGCGGCGGCGCGCACCGCGAGGCGGTGATGTTCGCGCTTGGCGACGGGCAGGCAATAGGCGTGCGGGCGGAGACCGCCGACCAGCATCGCGTTGCGGTTGATGTGGAGGTGCTGCGGGGTGATCGTCGCGGCGACATTAGCGGAGGCGTCGGCGACGAACTGCGCGGCCTCCGCGGTGGTGATATGTTCGAATACGATCTTGAGCGCGGGCAGGGCGCGGACGAGCGGTTCCAGGGTCCGCTCGATGAACACCGCCTCGCGATCGAAAATGTCGACATCATGGTCGGTGACCTCGCCGTGGATCAGCAGCGGCATGCCGATGGCCTGCATCCGCTCGAGCACGCCCATGATGTTGGCGACGTCAGTGACGCCGTGCGCGCTGCCGGTGGTGGCGTGGGCGGGGTAGAGTTTGGCGGCGGTGAACACCCCCTCGGCATGGCCGCGCGCGATTTCGTCCGGATCGGTGGCGTCGGTCAAATAAGCGACGATCAGCGGGGTGAAATCGAGTTCGGCGGGGACCGCGGCGTTGATGCGGTCGCGGTAAGCGCGGCCTTCTTCGGCGGTGGTCACCGGCGGCGACAAATTGGGCATGACGATCGCGCGGGCAAACTGGCGCGCGGTGTAGCGCGCGACATGATCGAGCATCGCGCCGTCGCGCAGATGGACGTGCCAGTCGTCGGGGCGGCGGATCGTCAGGCGGTCGGTCATGCGGGTCTCGCAAAGAAATGGGTGCTTGGTTTTGGCTGCCGCGTCCCTAGATTATCGCCATGGCCAATACCACCCTCATCAACCGCGCACTCATTCGCTTCTCGGGGGACGATGTCCGCGGGTTCCTGCAAGGGCTCGTGACCAACGACACGTCGGGCAACCTGCCGGTGTGGGCGGCGCTGCTGTCCGCGCAAGGCAAGGCGCTGTTCGATTTCCTGATCTGGGGGGATGGCGACGACATCCTGATCGACTGCGAGCGCGATGCCGCGGGCGATCTGGCGAAACGGCTGACGCTGTACCGCCTCCGCCGCGCGATCACGATTGAACGCGAATCCGATCTATGCGTCCATTGGGCGGCGCCTGACGCTGTTGGCGGCGACCTTGGCGTCGTCGATCCGCGGCTGCCCGAACTCGGTCAGCGCTGGCTGGCGCCCGCGGACGGTGACGCGGGGGCCGACGCTGCCTGGCGGGCGCACCGGTTGGCGCTGGGCGTTGCCGAAGGCCGCGCCGAGCTGGGCGATGGCACGACCCTGTGGCTCGAATGCAACGCCGCCGAGTTGAACGGGGTCAGCTTTACCAAAGGCTGCTACGTCGGGCAGGAAAACACCGCGCGGATGAACTGGCGGCAAAAGGTTAATCGGCGACTGGTGGTGGTGCCGATCGCCGATGCCGACGAAAAGCGGCAAGTAATCGCCTATCCGGATCTTGGCTGGTCGGTCGAGCATCGGCGGGTCGAGACGATCGACGCCGCCACGGCGCCGCCGTGGATGCATAGTGCACTGGTGCCGATAGGCAGCTGACAGGAGTCACCAATGCTGGCATATTGTCGGCATGCGCATTTTCCTGATTTCGGCGGCGCTGGTCGCCGCGCTCGCCATGCCGTTGGGCATTGTACCAGCGTCGGGTGCGACCGAAACCGAAGAGGTGTCGCAGCCCGTTTGTTCGGTTGCTGACAGTCCCAAAATGACGATTGGTGAAGTGATTAAACTTGGCGACGCGGCGATAGGCCGCTGCGTGACGGTCGAGGGCTGGACCATGCATTCGATCCTGTGGGCCGACAATGAGGCGCGATACCGCAGGGAGCGTTTGTATAATGACCCTTCCAGTTCAGGCGCCAGAATGGGCCTGTACACCAGCGACATTATTGGCAGTTTGACCGACGTGCGCGTCACCGGGCGAGTCGACAGCTGTGAGGCGATGACGGCGCGAATAGAAGCCGCAGGTGGGTTTGTTTTTTTGAAGGGATATTGCCATCATGCAAAAGGGATGGTCCTGCATGGCGACATCGTGACGAAAATGGGTGAACCCACAATGACCCGCTTGCCGGCTGCGAGCGCGAGGCCTGAATTGGTCAATCTGGTACCCATGGCAGCGGGGACGGCGCGCGAGCGCCTTCTGGCCGCTTTCGCGCCGCTTTCCGGTGCTTTGCGCGATCGCGACCGTGAAAAACTGTCTGCGATGCTTCGCGTAAGTCGCTATGGGGAGTTCCCCGATGAGCGGTTGAACCCGCTGCTTGCCATGCTGACGACGGCGGGTGCTCCGATGGCCGCGCTGCCGCACGATGGAGATCTGACCATCGAAGTTTTCGGTTGGCGTGAACCCTTGTGGGCCGACGAGGAAACACGGGAAGGAAATATTTCCGATGAATCGCAAACAACGGAGGGCATTGTTTGCGTCGGCCCGCGGATAACAGCGGAAAAGCGGCTTTGGCCCATTCAAGTAGCGGACACGTCGATTGCCCGTGACCGCCCCTATGTTTGCGCAGACATCTTTATCGACGCGGCGACACAGCCGAAATACGGCCTCGAAGTTGAAGAACGACCGATCCGCGAACCCGCTTAACCAATCCCCAACCCTAAGCTGCGACAAGGCGCGCCATGTTCGGGCGTTTTCTTGGTCTGGCCGCGGTCATCGCGGTGGTGTCGATCGGCATGGCGGGGATCGCCAGTCGGTCGGCGAGTGTGACCGATGGGCCGGCATTTTCTGAACAGGTGAGCGGTGATCACAGTAACTGGACAACGCAGCGTAGCCAACGCGGCCGGTCGGCTTCGGGATCGGCAGGTTCAAACAGTGGATCGTCGGGTGGTGAAGTGCGGCTGGGCCGGTCGGGCGATTCGCATTTCTATGCCGACACCAATATCGACGGGACCAATATCCGGATGATGGTCGACAGCGGCGCGTCGATCATCGCGCTGACCCGCCGCGATGCCGAGGCGATCGGGATCGACGTCGATCGCCTGCCGATCAGTGGCACCGCGCGCACCGCAGGCGGCGAAATTCCGATGCGCACGGTGATGCTCGACAGCGTCGAGGTCGACGGGCTGGAAGTGCGGCAGGTGCAGGCGGCGGTGATCGATGCTGACATGGGCGTGTCGCTGCTCGGGCAGAGCTATTTGTCGAAACTGGCCGCGGTGAATGTCGAAGGCGATATGATGACGCTGCGCTGAGGCGCGCTACTTCGCTTGCTTGTCGATCAACACCGCCTGTTGCCAACGACTTGGCGCCTTGTCGGTGCGGTGAATACACCCGGCCCAGCAGCAGGGCCGCTTCTTGCCCTCATGCAATTCCTCGACCGTCCGCTCGATACGGCGCGCGCGGGTTTTGGCCTGTTTGGCGTCATCGACCCAGCAGATGAACTCGTTGCGCCCAAGCGGCGTCAGACTTTCCCACAGCGCCAGCGTTTCGGGGTCGGACACCAGCGCCGCCTGCATGTCGTCGCCCGCGGTGTGGACGGTTCCGTGAGAAAAGGCCTCGGTCACGGCGTCATTCAATATGTCGGTCGGCGCGATGGGTCAAATCGGCGCGGCGGCTTGCCATTTCGGTCCGATTTCCCCACATCACCGGCATGAACGCTCCCAACCCCCCGATGCGCGCGGCGATCGTGCCGGTCACCGCTTTCCAGCAGAATTGCACCCTGTTGTGGTGCACCGAAACCAACAGGGCGGCCTTCGTCGATCCGGGCGGCGACCTCGACAAGCTGAAGGACGCGGTACGCCAGACGGGGGTGGAGGTCGAGAAGATCCTGGTGACCCACGGTCATATGGACCATTGCGGGCAGGCGGGAATGCTGGCGAAAGAGCTGGGCGTGCCGATCGAGGGACCGCATGAGGACGACCGCTTCTGGATCGAAGCCTTTGCCGAGGACGGCGCGCGCTTCGGCATGGTCGGCGAAGTGTTCGAGCCCGACCGCTGGCTGGTCGATGGCGACACGGTGACGGTCGGCAATCTGACCATTGATGTCATCCACTGCCCGGGGCACACGCCGGGCCATGTCGTGTTCCATCATGCGCCGTCGAAGCTGGCGATCGTTGGCGATGTGATCTTTCAGGGATCGATCGGTCGCACCGACTTTCCGCGCGGCAATCACCAGCAATTGCTCGATTCGATCACGCAGAAGCTGTGGCCGCTCGGCGGCGACACGACGTTCCTGCCCGGGCACGGCGCGCACAGCAATTTCGCGCACGAGCGGCGGACCAACCCGTTTGTTGGGGATATGGCGTTGAGTGGCTAATATCGTCATCCCGGCGAAGGCCGGGATCTCAACTTGGCGAAATGTCGCGCCGGCGAGATCCCGGCCTTCGCCGGGATGACCTGGGTTATTTAGGCGCCACCACCGTCGTTTCCTCGATCTCGGTCGTCGTAACGCTCACCGGCGTCAGATAGACGATCGCCAGCGCCCCGAGCGCAAGCCCCAGCAGCGTCAGCATGGTAATGATCGTCCCGACCATGCGGCCCCACATCATCCCGTCCATGCCGATCGCGTGCAGGATGCGCCCGACCAGATAAAGCGCGCCGACCCCCCACAGCCACAGCGACGATCCGATGCCGAGTTCGACAAGCGCGAGCAGGATCAGCACGAAAGCGGTATTCTCGACAAAATTGCTGTGCGCGCGCATCCGCCGCGTCACGAGTTCGTTGCCGCCGTCGCCGACAAACACCTTTTCCTTGGTACGCACGCGGCCGACGCGGATCGACAGCCACAGGTTGAGGAGCGCCGCTCCGGCGGCAATCGTCAGGCTGATCGGCAAGATTATCATATGCGTCCCCAATATTGGCCGCGGCTGTTGTCGCCCGGCGCTCGCCGTTGTGTGGCATCGCGCTGGGCGATCGGCAAGGGCGACGCTTTTGCCTGCGCATTGTCATCCACAGGGCTTGCCTTTGCGGGCAAAAACGCTATAGCCCCGCCCGATCCGGCACCCGACACCTTCTGGCGTTGAGGCACCCTTCGGCGGACGATTTTCAGGCCAATACGCGGCAGGAACAGCGTTTCGCACGGCGGGCGGGCCAGTCATTTCCGGCAACGGGGGTGACAAATCCGGGTAGCCGATTCGTGACACACTATTGAGAATGCAGGAAATAAAATGGCCGTTCCCAAGCGAAAAACCTCGCCCTCGAAGCGCGGTATGCGTCGCAGCCACGACAGCCTGAAGGTTGAAGCCTTTCAGGAATGCCCCAATTGTGGCGAGCTGAAGCGCCCGCACAATCTTTGCAGTGCCTGTGGCCATTATAATGGCCGCGAAGTGGTGTCGGTCGGCGCCTGACCCTTAGCCGGAGCGCAAATACATGGCACTGACACCGCGAATCGCGATTGATGCGATGGGCGGTGACGTCGGCGTGCGCATGATGCTCGCCGGCGCCGCTATGGCGCGCCACAAGCACGACGGCCTGCGGTTCATCCTCGTCGGCGACGAGGTGCAGATCAAGGCGGCGCTCGAAAATCACCCGAATCTGCGCGCGGCGTCGGACATCATCCACACCGACGGCGTGGTGACGGGTGAGGACAAGCCGAGCCAGGCGATCCGCAAGGCAAAAAGCACCTCGATGGGGCTGGCGATCGACGCGGTGAAACGCGGCGATGCCGGCGGCGCCGTGTCGGCGGGCAACACCGGCGCGCTGATGGCGATGGCCAAGCTCGCGTTGCGCACGATGCCGGGGATCGACCGGCCGGCGCTCGCGGCGCTGCTGCCGACGCTGGGCGATAACGACGTTGTCATGCTCGACCTGGGCGCCAACACCGAATGCGACGCGACCAACCTCACGCAATTTGCGGTGATGGGCGCGGCCTATGCGCGCACCGCGATGGGGCTGCAGCGCCCGCGCGTCGCGCTGCTCAACATCGGCACCGAAGAGCTGAAGGGCACCGACGAGATCCGCGATGCCGCGGCAATGCTGCGCGCCGCCAAAGGGCTGCCGATGGAGTTTACCGGCTTTATCGAGGGTGACAAATTGTCGCGCGGCGATGTCGATGTGATCGTCCATGACGGGTTTTCGGGCAATATCGCGCTCAAGACGATCGAGGGGACGGCGCGTTTCGTCACCGATTTGCTGCGCCGCGCCTTCACCAGCTCGACGCGCTCGAAGATCGGTTTCCTGATCTCGCGCCCCGCGACCGAGTTGCTGCGCCACCATCTCGACCCCAACAATCACAATGGCGCGGTATTTCTGGGCCTCAATGGCGTCGTTCTGAAAAGCCACGGCAGCGCCGATGCCAAGGGGGTCGCGAACTGCGTCCACCTGTGCGCCGAGCTGATCGAGAAGGACATTACGCGGCAAGTGACCGACGATCTGGCGAATTTCCAGAGCGGCAACGCCGCATGACGTTGCGTGCGATTCTGGCGGGCACGGGGTCGGCGCTGCCGCGCAACCGCGTGTCGAACGCCGAACTGGCAGAGCGCGTCGACACCAGCGACGAGTGGATCGTCGAGCGCACCGGCATCCGCTTTCGCCATATCGCCGAGCCCGACGAGACGACCGCAACGCTGGGCGCCGCGGCGGCGCAGCAGGCCATGGCGGCGGCCGGGCTCGAACCATCGGATATCGGGCTGATCATCCTCGCCACCGCGACCCCCGACAATACGTTTCCGGCCAGCGCAACGAAGGTCCAGGCGCTGATCGGCGCGCCCGATTGCATCGCCTTTGACGTCGCCGCGGTCTGCTCGGGCTTTCTCTATGCGGTGTCGGTCGCCGACGCGATGCTGCGCACCGGCGCGGCCAAGCACGCGCTGGTGATCGGGTCCGAAACCTTCAGCCGCATCCTCGACTGGGAAGACCGCACGACCTGCGTGTTGTTTGGTGACGGCGCGGGGGCGGTGGTGCTGTCGGCGAAGGACGTCGACGACGATCAGGGCATCCTCGCGACCCGGCTGCACGCCGAGGGCAAATATGCGGGCATGCTTTATGTCGACGGCGGCCCGTCGACCACCGGCACTGTCGGCCATGTCCGCATGCAGGGCCGCGAAGTGTTCCGCCATGCCGTCACCAATCTGGCCTCGGTGCTGGGCGAAGTGATGGCCGATGTCGGCCTGTCGCCCGACCAGATCGACTGGGTCGTGCCGCATCAGGCGAACAAGCGGATCATCGATGCGACCGCCAAAAAGCTCGGCCTGCCGTCCGAACGTGTTGTGTTGACGGTCGACCAGCACGCCAACACCTCGGCGGCATCGGTGCCGCTCGCGCTCGACCTCGCGGTGCGCGACGGGCGGATCAAGCGCGGCGATCTGGTCGTGCTGGAAGCGATGGGCGGTGGCTTCACCTGGGGCGCCGCGGTCCTGCGGGTTTAGGATCGAAGCCCTTCTCCTTTAGGGGAGGGGCAGCGAGACTTGCGAACTTGTTCGCTAGTCGCAGCGGGGTGGGATCTATCGGCCTTGCGCTACGCGGCGAAACCCCACCCCAACCCCTCCCCTGAAGGAGAGGGGCTTGTCCCGCTAGCAGCCACACAGGCTTCACCGCATTAACTCTTCGCTCCATCCGTTTCAGTTTGGCGGATTAATTCGCTTTTGTTACATAGGGGCACGGGACTCGTGACGGTGGGGGCTGTCCGGGACCGGTTCGACCAGTTTCGCTTTACGAGGGGGAGGGACCATCATGACCGCAGGGACGCTTACGCGAGCCGATATTGCAACGCGGATCAACCAGCAAATCGGGTTGTCGCGCAACGAATCGGCGACGATCGTCGAATCGATTCTGGACCATATGTCCGACGCGCTGGCGGGCGGACAGAATGTCAAAATCTCGGGCTTCGGCACCTTTGTCCTGCGCGACAAGGCGCAGCGGGTTGGGCGCAATCCCAAGACCGGCATCGAAGTGCCGATCCTGCCGCGCCGCGTGATGACCTTTCGCGCCAGCCAGACGATGCGAGCCCGCGTTGCCGGTAAATAATCCCGGCCTCGGCCATGGTAGGGTTTGACGTGCCGGACGATAGCGGCAAGGCGTCCGGCGCCATGCTCGCGATCGGCGAGCTGGCCGATCGGATCGGGGTGCCGACGCACGTCCTGCGCTATTGGGAAACACGCTTTCCGCAACTGAAGCCGCTCCAGCGCTCGGGACGCCGCCGCTATTACCGTGCCGAAGATGTCGCGCTGGCCGAGCGGATCCATCATTTGCTGCATGTGCAGGGGTTCACGGTCGAGGGCGCGCGCAAGGCGTTGTCGGACACGGGGGCTAAGGCCGTTGAAGCACCCGTAATTGAGACCCGCGCTCAGCCTGCTACCGGGAATGGCGCCATCGGACAGGCGCATGGGGTACCGGTCACGGCGCTCATCGCGCTGCGACAGCGGTTGGCAGAGGCAATCGATTAGGCCGATCGGGTTCGCGATCCGGGCGGCGCATGGCCGCCTGATAATGCCAAAGTTCAGGAAAGTTCAGCCTATTGCAGCTCCGGATTTGTCGCGCCCGGCAGACAGATGGCGACATGTTTTTGGCCGCATCCGTAAGCCGGGTAGCGAATGCTTTTACCAGTATATTAAAAGAGGCAGGATGAAGGCTGGCACTGCTGAATAATGTAGGAAAGCGTTTTTTTAACGGGAGGGGAGAGGTTGGGGTGGGGCTGTGAAGCAGCGTTCAGCCGCAAGCCCCTGTTTCGGAACATTCCCGAAGGGAAATAACGCGATCGACGATGATCTCGTGACCTGACATGCCAAAATGGCCATAGTTGCCGCGATACATCGTTTTGCGGCCGATGAACTCGATGAAAAACTTACGCCCGCCTCGCCGCCTCTCTTCATTCAGGTCGACACGTTCGACATCAAGCCAGATCCGGGCAGCAATGGCCCGATCCGCTTCCTTGTTCCATTCGGGTGACTTTAGATCGTCGCGTGGCCACTCGGGTGCTTTCGTACCCTCGGGTATGAACGCCTGGCCCTCGAACTCGTCCACCCAAACGCCTCGATAATTACGGGGAGCCTCCATCTTATAGCATTGATCGGTAGGCTTCGACGCGATCACTCCAGTTTCTGTGTGATATTTACAGGGGGCTTCCCGTATTAATCGGCCATCGTAGCGATAGCATCCATGTCCCTCATCGGCATCGGTGCAAGGTTGATCGAGCAGCCGTGCCCGCTGCTGATCTTCAGCGCCTGCGAACACTTCAGGATTGGGAGCAGCAAATTGCGCGGCGACAGGGACACTCGCTCCCATCGTTGCAAAGGCGAACACCGCTATCAGTCGAATTCCCCGCATACGCGTCCCTCCAATCCAAGCTTGCAGTAGGGTTGCGAAGCCCATCATTCGACTCTCAAAGGGTTGACCTAATCATGATCCATCGCGGGTGCCAGCGTCGGGTCAAGATCGCGGGGGCGGATGAAGGCGGCGAAGCGGGCCATGCCGGTGTCGAGATCGTGCCAGTCGGCGATGTCGAGTTCGAGGCGCGCCAGCGCCGACGTCGGCAGCTTTTCCTCGACCTCGCCGCGCAGCTCGTCGCCGCTCGTTTCCGGCACGAGCATCAGGATCAGATCCTCCAGCCCCGGATTATGTCCCGAGATCAGCAGATGTTCGGCATCGCGGCCGGTGTCGCGGATGACGTCGATCAGTGTCGCGGCGGACGCGAGATAGATGCGGCGGTCCCAATGCGGTTCGATCGTGTCGAGATCGGCGGCGGGCTGGAAGATGTCGAGCGTTTCGGTCACGCGCACCGCGGGTGAGGCGATGATGCGGTCGACGGGCAGCTTTTGACGCTTCAGCCATTGCCCGACGATTTCGGCGCCGCGCTGGCCGCGCTTGTTGATCGGGCGGTCGAAATCGCGCTCGACCTGGACATCCCAACCCGATTTGGCGTGGCGCAGGATCGTCAAAGTCTTCAAAATCTTCCCCCGCGCGTTCGCGCTTATGCCGTCGTTCGGCAGCCTTGTGCCGCAAACTTATGACGGTGAAAAGGCTGGAAACGCGCTTTTTCTGCGCTCGACGTTGGCGGCAGCGACATGATTGACCGCCTCATCGAGCGGCAGGCGGCGGATCGGGGTGCCCTCGGGAAAAGCGCTGAGTAGCCTGGACGGGAAGCTGGGCGAGAGCATCACGAACTGGCCGAAATCGTCGGCGCGGCGGATCAGGCGGCCGAACGCCTGCCCGATGCGGCCGCGGATGACCATATCGTCATAGGCGCTGCCGCCCTGCGCCGCACGCCGCGCCGCGTGCAAAATGGTCGGGCGCGGCCATGGCACCCCCTCCATGATCACCTGCCGCAGCGATTCGCCGGGGACATCGACCCCGTCGCGCAGTGCATCGGTGCCGAGCAGCGAGGCGTGCGGGTCGGCGCGGAAAATATCGACGAGAGTGCCGGTGTCGAGCGGATCGACATGCTGCGCGTAGAGCGGCAGCCCAGCGCGCGCGAGACGGTCGGCGATGCGGGCGTGGACAATGCGCAGCCGCCGGATCGCGCTGAACAGCCCGAGCGCGCCGCCGCCCGATGCTTCGATCAACCGGCTATACGCCCCAGCGAGCGCGGGCAGGTCGCCGCGGGCGATGTCGGTGACAATCAGCACCTCCGACTGACGGGCATAGTCGAACGGGCTGGGCACCGCGAAATGCTGGACGCCGCCGTCCATGTGGCGCGCGCCGGTGCGGATGTCGGCCTCGGTCCACCCGCTTGCACCGTGACCACTGCGCAAGGTCGCTGACGTGACGAGAACCCCCTGTGCAGGGCGATAGACGATGTCGGCGATCGGCCGCGCGGGGTCGAGCCAGTGGCGATGCAGCCCGGTATCGAACTCGCGTCCGTCGTAACGGTCGATCGCCAGCCAATCGACGAAATCGGGGTTGGCCGGACCGCCGACGCGGCCGAGCAGCGACAGCCAGCCGCCGAGCGTATCGACGCGGGTGCCGAGGCTGTGGCGAGCACCGTCGACCCGCGCGCGCGCCTGTCCGTCGAGCCAGTCGGGCGGATCGCCGACCAGTGCATCGAGCCGCTTGCCCAGCGCCAGCAGCGGGCGCAGCAGTGCCTCGACCGCGTCGCTCGCCGCCGCCGCGGCGGTGACCAGCGCCGCGTCGGGGTCGGCAAGCTCGGTTTCGAGGCCATAGCCGCTGTCGGCGGTCTTCGTATCGACCGCGCGCGCGTAGACCTGCCCGCGCACTGCGACGAGCAGCCGCTCGATCGCGCCCCGCGGGTCGTTTTCGGACAGGCGCCCGAGCCAGCCGTCGCCGGGCAGCTCGGCGGCGGCGGTGATCGCGGCCTGGATCGCGCGCTCGCCGGCCTCGTCATAGCTCGCGACATCGGCAAGCCGCGCCGCCAGCCCGCGCCGCCGCCCGCGCGACTTGCCCTCTGGCCCCAGCACCCAGCGGCGGATTTCGACCGCTTCCTGTCCCGTCAGCGCCGCGGCGAACATCGAATCGGCGGCGTCCCACAGATGATGGCCCTCGTCGAAGATCAGCCGCGTCGCGGGGGCGCCGCCGTCGCGCGGGCGCGCTGCCTGCACCATCGTCAGCGCATGGTTGGCGATGACGATATCGGCCTGCGTCGCGGCACGCGCCGAGCGTTCGATGAAGCATTTGCGGAAATGCGGGCAGCCGGCATAGATGCACTCGCCGCGCCGGTCGGTCAGCGCGGTGGTGCCGTTGCGGCGGAACAGCGCGGGCAGCCAGCCGGGCAGATCGCCGCCGACCATATCGCCGTCGCGGGTGTAAGCCGCCCACCGCGCGACAAGCTGCGCGAGGATCGCGGCGCGGCCTGAAAAGCCGCCTTGCAGCGCATCCTCCAGATTGAGCAGGCAGAGGTAATTTTCGCGGCCCTTGCGCACGACCACCTTTTCGCGGTGGGTCGCGGGGTCGGGATACAGCCGCTCTGTCTCGCGCGACAATTGGCGTTGCAGCGCCTTGGTAAAGGTCGAGATGCACACGCTGCCCGCCGACTGGTCGATCCACTGCTTGGCGGGGGCGAGGTAGCCGAGCGTCTTGCCGATCCCGGTTCCCGCCTCGGCGACCAGCATCTGCGGCGCGTCCTTGCGCTCGCGCGGTTCGAAAATCGCGGCGGCGGCGCGCGCATAATCCTGTTGCCCCGGTCGCCGTTCGGCGCCGTCGCCGGTCAGGCGGTCCAGCCGCGCGGTGACGTCGTCGGCATTGATGCGGACCTGCCGCGGCGCGGGGCGCGGCGGCGCTTCCTCCCATTCGGGCAGGCGCGCGAACAGCCAGCGTTCATTGGCGTCGGGGGTCGTCAGCCGCGGCTGGACGAGCGGCGCCCACGGCCAGCGCTGGCGCGCGAGGGCTTGCAATCCGTGCCACGCGCCCTCGCGTTCGGGCCAGGCGGGATCGTCGATCCCCGCGAGCATCGCCGCGGTGGCTTGTGGCAGAAAGGCGGCGATGTCCTCCTCGGCTTTCGGCGGGGTGACGCCGATCGTCGCGGCGAGTCCCGCCGGGGTCGGCACCGCGAAACGCGCGGGATAAAGGAAGGCGAAGAGTTCGAGCAGGTCGAGCCCCGACAGTTCGGGATAGCCGAGCCGGTCGCCGGTCAGCGTCGCGTTGAGCAGCAGATGCGGGGTCGCCGCGACGGCTGCAATCGCTTCGCCGCGCCCGACGCGCTGTACGCGCCCCTGCGCATCAGCGATCCAGATGCCGACATGGCTGGCATGGATCGCGGGCAGGGGGAGGGGCGCGGGGGGCATGGGCAAAGAGTAGGGACAAAAGGCGAACGCGGCAAGCTCGTCCGGGCGCTCCGCCGCTTTCTTCTTGCGACGGCAAGCCGGTTCGACAAAGTTCGCCGCGATCACGGCTGAGAAGGACGGAACGAATGAGCGATGAGGAAGCGATCGGCGCGGTCATCGACGAGATGTATGCGATGATCTCGGGACCGAAGGGGCCGCGCGACTGGTCGCGGCAGGCCAATTGTTTCCACCCCGACGCGCGTCAGATTCGAACCTCGGTCGATGCCGATGGGCGCGCGACGTTTCGCAGCATGGGGCTGGCCGATTATGCGCGCAACACGACCCCCTTTTTCGCCGCCAATGACTTTTTCGAAATCGAGATCGGGCGGCGGATCGACGTGCTGGGCAATATGGCCCATGCGTGGAGCGCCTATGAAGCGCGCGCGGCGCTGGACGATGCGGCACCCGAGCGGCGCGGGATCAATTCGATCCAGCTGTTCAAGGATCCCGACAGAGGCTGGCGGATCATGGCGATGATCTGGGACAATGAGCGCGACGGCGTGGCGATCGCGCCCTTTTGACGATCAGTTGAGGCCGCGCCGTCCGAAGGTGGCGGGCCGGCTGCTCTGGAATATCTGGGCGGGGGCGATCATTACGGCATTCCGCGCGCGCTTCAGGGCGTTGTAGAGCGGGCCGTGGGTCAGTTCATAAGGGAAGCGGACCCCCATGCGGTCGACTTCGGACCACATCACCACGGCATAGGTGACACCGCCGCCATAATGGATTTCGCAGCGTGACCGTGCGGGCATACTGGCTCCATTGATCCGCGCGCCGCCTTCGGACAGGTCGGTGATCTGGCCATCGACAAAGTTGAGCACGCCGTTGACCGTCACCTCCAGATTGACGGGGGTACGGGCCTGACGACGGGGCTGCGGGATACGAATTGTGTCCATGGCGCGATGCTAAGCCCGGGATGGTAAATTTTCCGGTAACGATAATCGGCGCAGCGACGATGCCCCGGTACATGGCGAAAGCTAGCGCTGCGTGTCGGAACGTGCAGAACGGCGGCGCCCCTCCGCAAAGGTCAGGATTCGTCGATGAAAGCCGTTGTCTGCCCCCGCTATGGCGGTCCCGAGGTGCTGGAATTTCGCGACGTGCCGATGCCTGAACCCGCCGCCGACCAGGTGCGCGTTAAGGTGCTGGCGACGTCGGTGACGTCGGGCGACAGCCGGATGCGCGCCGCGCGCTTTCCGACTGGTTTGGGTGTCATTGCGCGTCCGTTCCTCGGCTTTCGCGGTCCGCGGCAGCCGATTTTGGGGAGCGAGCTCGCCGGGATCGTCGATGCCGTGGGCGCCGGTGTCACGCGATATCGTGTGGGCGACGCGGTGATGGCATTTCCGGGCGGGAAAATGCGATGCCACGCCGAATATCGCTGCGTCGCCGAAACCGGGCCGATCGCGCTGAAGCCGGATGGCTTGAGCTTTGCCGGGGCCGCGACCCTAAGCTTTGGCGGCAGCACTGCGCTGCATTTCCTCGACGTCGCGGCGGTTGCGCCGGGCGACCGTGTGCTGGTCGTCGGCGCTTCAGGCGCGGTGGGATCGGCGCTGGTCCAGCTCGCGCGCCACCGTGGCGCGCATGTCACCGCGGTGTGCAGCACGCGCAACGCCGATCTGGTGCGCGATCTGGGCGCCGAGGCGGTGATCGACTATGCGACCACGGACTTCCTCGGCGATCCGGGCGCCTATAACATCATCTTCGAAACCGTCGGCAGCATTACCACGCGCGATGCGCTGCCGCTGCTGCGCCAGCAGGGCCGGTTTGTGGCGATCGCCGCAGGGCTGCCCGATATGCTGGCGACGATCGGCGCTCCGGGACGCGGCGGTCGCCGGGTGATTGCCGGACCGGCCACTGAAAAGCCCGAGCATGTGCAGCAACTGGCCGATCTGACGGCGGCCGGCGTGCTGCGCCCGTTGGTCGACGGCACCTATGCATTCGACGACATCGCCGCCGCGCACGCCTATGTCGACACCGGGCGCAAGCGCGGGTCGGTGGCGATCCTGCTCGACCCGGTGGCGCAGGGCTAGCGCCCGTCGCGGCGCATCGCGCGCTTGCAAAAACGCGCAAAAGCGGGAAAGGGCGGAGCCCCTATCACCCGTGTACCGGAAGATTGTCGTGACCGAATTTCGTGCTGCCGCCCTCACGTCCAAGGCCTGGCCCTTTGAGGAAGCGCGCAAGCTGGTCAAACGCTATCCCGATGGCAAGCCGAGCGGCGCGCCGGTGTTGTTCGAAACCGGCTATGGCCCGTCGGGCCTGCCGCACATCGGCACCTTCAACGAAGTGCTGCGCACGACGATGGTCCGCCGCGCCTATGAGCAAATGACCGGCGCGCCGACCCGGCTCGTCGCGTTCAGCGATGACATGGACGGGCTGCGCAAGGTTCCCGACAATGTGCCGAACCACGCGATGCTCACCGAGCATCTCGGCAAGCCGCTGACCGACGTCCCCGATCCGTTCGATAAGTTCGAAAGTTTCGCGCATCATAACAATGCGATGCTGCGCGAGTTTCTTGACCGGTTTGACTTTGAATATGAGTTCGTCAGCTCGACCGAGCGCTACAAGAGCGGTTCCTTCGACGAGGCGCTGAAGAATGTCCTGCGCCACAATCAGGACATCCTCGACATCATGCTGCCGACGCTGCGCGCCGAGCGCGCCGCGACCTATTCGCCGATCCTGCCGGTCAGCCCGACGTCGGGCGTGGTGCTGCAGGTGCCGGTGACGGTTGTTGATGCCGATGCCGGACTGGTATCGTTCGAGGACGATGGCCAGACGATCACGCACAGCGTTTTGGGCGGCGGGGCCAAGCTGCAGTGGAAGGTCGACTGGGCGATGCGCTGGGTCGCGCTGGGCGTCGATTACGAAATGTACGGCAAGGATCTGACCGATAGCGGGGTCCAGTCGGGCAAGATCGCCAAGGCGCTCGGCGGGCGCAAGCCCGAAGGGCTTATTTACGAGATGTTCCTCGACGAAAAGGGCGAGAAGATTTCGAAGTCGAAGGGCAATGGACTCAGCCTCGATCAATGGCTTGATTATGGCAGCGAAGAGAGCCTGGCCTTCTTCGCCTATCGCGAGCCCAAGGCGGCGAAGCAGCTGCACATCGGAGTGATCCCCAAGGCCGTCGACGAATATCTGCAGATGCGCGGCAATTACCCGGCGCAGGATGCCGACAAGAAGCTCGGCAATCCGGTGCACCACGTCCATGTCGCGCGCGGGCAGGCGATTCCCGCGACCGAATTGCCGGTGACCTTCGGGCTGTTGCTCAATCTGGTCGGGGTGATGGGGGCGGATGCGTCGAAGGACCAGATCTGGCGTTATCTTGGCCAATATGTCGACGGCGCCGATGCCGCGACCTATCCCGAGCTCGACCGGCTGATCGACAATGCGATGGCGTATAACCGCGACTATGTTGCGCCGACGCTCAACCGCCGCAAGCCGGTGGGAGGCGAAGTTGCGGCGCTGACGGAACTCGACGCCAAGCTGGCGGCGCTGCCCGCCGACGCGGGCGCCGACGACATCCAGAACATTGTGTACGAGATTGGCAAGAACGAGACCTATGGCTTTGAAAACCTACGTGATTGGTTCAAGGCGCTCTACGAAACCCTGCTCGGGTCGAGCGCCGGGCCGCGGATGGGCAGCTTTATTGCGCTATTCGGGATCGACAACACGCGGCGGTTGATTGCCGAGGCTTTGGCGTGATCGAAATCTTCACCACCGGCGGGACGATCGATAAAGTCTATTTCGATGCTTTGTCCGAATTCCAGATTGGCCCCGCTGCGATCCCCGACCTGCTGCGCGAGAATAATGTCCATGCCCCGCACCGCGTGACGCAGTTGATGCGTAAGGACAGCCTCGAGTTGGACGACGCCGACCGCGTCGCGATCCGCGCCGCGGTCGAGGGTAGCGAAGCCGCGCATATTCTGGTCACGCATGGCACCGACACGATGGTCGTCACCGGCCGCGCGCTGGCGGGGATCGCGGGCAAGACGATCGTCATGACCGGCGCGATGCAACCCGCGTCGGTGCGCGCCAGCGACGCCGAATTCAACGTCGGCTTTGCGCTGGCGGCGGCGCAGATTTTGCCGCCCGGGGTCTATATCGCAATGAACGGGATGGTCTTTGACCCGGCGACGACCGAAAAGGACCGCGCCGGGGCGCGTTTCGTCGCGCAGGACCGCGGCTAACCCTTCGCCGTCACCTGCCGCAGCACCGCGGCGTAACCCGGCGCGATCGTCATCGCATCGTGCCGCCCGGTGCGGCCAAGCATCGCGTGGACCTCGGCCAGCCGATAACAGGGCACCCCCATGAACAAATGGTGCTCGGAATGATAATTCACCCAATATGGCGCAACCGTCGCCCGCGCGAGCCAGCCCGCATGGGTGGTGCGGGCATGGGTGAACGGATCGTCGCTGCCCGTCGTCGTGCAGGCATGTTCGGCAATGTTACGGATGCGCAGATACAGCTGGAACGTCGTCGCCAGCCCCGCCAGCCAGAGCAGATACGGCGTCCAGCCGTAGAGCGCGAGCGAGGTGGCGAGGAGCATCGCCTGCACCAGCAGGAACCGCCCGACCGCGCGCGCCACCGTCATTGCGCCCGCGACATCGACCGTCGGTGACGTCATGCCGTCGTCGGACTGCTTGTTGAACGGCGTCCCGGCGGTGGTGCTGGCACGACCCTTTTCGGCTTGTTCGCCGCGCAGCATCGCTTTCAGCCCGACGAGCGCGAAGCCGAATTGCGCCATGCGCTGTTTGAAAAAGGTCTGCCCGGTCAGATCGCGCAGTATCTTGCGGCCCAGACTGGCGCGCGTGGTCGGAAAGGGTTTCGACAGCGCCAGGTCGGGGTCTTCGGCCTGCTGGGTGAATTTATGATGCTGGAGATGATAGGTGCGATAGGCGATCAGGTCGGACCCGACCGCGGCGCCGGTCAGCCATTGGCCCAGGAAATTGTTGGTCTTGCGCACCGGATGCAGCAACCCGTGCGCAGCGTCGTGCATCAGGATGGCAAGGCCGAGCTGGCGACCACCCACGAAAACGATCGCGATCAGCCAAGCGAGTGGGTTCTGCGACCATGCCGCGGCCCCGACCAGCGCGATGCTGACGATCCACGCATGGGCGACCAGCCAGATGCCGCGCCAGCGGGACGCCGCCGTAATCGCCGCCCATTCGCTGCGGTCGAAAAAGCGGTCGGGCGGAAGGAGGCGGACGGCAGGCATGGCACCGCTATAACAAGTTGCGATGCGAAACGGAATAGCATCCATTTTGGCACAGTAACGGGGTTAACAAGCGGCCCGCGGTAAGGAATTGGAAACCCCTGTCTGGCCACTGAACCGGGTGGACCAGACGAGCAGGACAAGCGGGAAATTGGGGGATCGGCGTAGCATCATCCGGCCAGTGGTCGGCGAGGTGACGACGGACGAATCGATGTTCGATTCGCCCGAATTCGTGACGCGCCTGCTGCGTGTGGCGCAGCTGTGGCATTATGTGCTGATCGGCCGCGTGCTGGCGTTCCTGACCTTTGCTTTTCTGCCGGGGGCTGCTGGTTTTCTGGACCAATCGTCGCACTGGCTGGTAATGGCGGCAGGCCTGTTTTTCGATCTCGTCCTGACGATTATCGGCCAGGTGATGCGCCGACCCCGGTCCCGGTGGCACCAAAAACTAAGGGTGCTGGTCATGGCCAGTATGGGGCTGATCATATTGGGCAGCCTGCTCAATGCCGCCGCGATGTTTGCGGTCGTCGCTATTCCTGACGGCCGCCAAAGTTTCGATGCGTTCACCGCCATCCAGATCGGGTCGCTCCTCGTCGCCGCCTCGGCGGTCGCGATCGTCCGCCCCGCTTTTTTTGCCTTTGCCGGTGCTACCGCGCTGGGCGGCGCGATCGGGATTGCATCCTGGCCCTTCGCGGTGGCGGGCTGCGTTTTCCTCGCTCTGCTGATTGTGATGATGCGCGAAGATATCCGTCATCAGCGCCGCGCGACGCGCGCCCGGCGGCTGTCGGTCAGCGATCAGCAACGCGCGCTCAACCTGATGCGCGATTTCGAACGGGCGGGGCGCGGCTGGTTCTGGGAAACCGACCGCCACGGCCAGCTCATTTATATCTCGCCGACCGTCGCCGCGCGACTGGACTGCAAACCGGTCGATCTGGTCGGCAAGCCGTTTACCGACATCATCCGCAAGCGTATCGGCAACGACGAGAATGAAGAGCGCACGCTGGGGTTCAGCCTGTCGTCGCGCACCCCGTTCAAGGAGCTGACGGTGCAGGCAGCGGTCGCGAGCGAGGAGCGCTGGTGGTCGATCTCGGGCCAGCCGATCAGCAACGAACTGGGCAATTTTCAGGGGTTTCGCGGCAGCGGCACCGATTTGACCGAAAAGAAGCGCTCGGAACGCGAGATCAATCAGCTGGCGCGCTACGATACGCTGACGGGGCTGGCCAACCGGCCGCACATCACCGACCTGCTCGAACGCGCGCTCAAAAGCCATATCGGACAGCCGCAGCCGTGCGCGCTGCTGCTGATGGATCTCGACCGCTTCAAGGCGGTGAACGACACGCTGGGCCATCCGGTCGGGGATCAGCTGTTGCAGCAGGTCGCCGGAAGGCTGACCCAGATCGTCGGCGACAAGGGACAGGTCGGGCGGCTGGGCGGCGATGAATTCCAGATCGTCGTGCCGCAGCTCAGCCAGCCTGAAAAACTGTCGGGGATTGCCAATGCGATCATCCTCAGCCTCGCGAAGCCCTTTTCGATTGAGGGCGAGCAGGTGCGGATCGGCTGTTCGGTCGGGATCGCGGTGTCGGACGGGCAGGGGGTGTCGGCGTCGGCGCTGGTCCGCAATGCCGATCTGGCGCTCTATGCCGCGAAAGATGCAGGGCGCGGCGTCTATCGTTTCTATGCCGATGCGATGCACAATCAGGCGAGCGAGCGCAAAGCGATCGAGGACGCGCTGCGCGACGCGCTGGTCAAAGACGAGCTGCGGTTGCTCTATCAGCCGATCGTCGATGTCCAGAGCGAACGGATCACCGGGTTCGAGGCGCTGATCCGCTGGCATCATGCGACCCAGGGAATGATCAGCCCGTCGAAATTCATCCCGATCGCCGAAGAATCGAACCTGATCGTGCCGATCGGCGAATGGATAATCCGCACCGCTTGCGCCAGCATTGCCTTGCTTGGCCCGGGATATCGCGTCGCGGTCAATGTCTCGCCGCGCCAGTTTGCCAATGAAAAGCTGCCATCAACGATCCTGAGCGCGGTGTCGGCGGCGGGCATTCGCCCCGAACAGCTCGAGCTGGAGATTACCGAAGGGGTATTCCTCGACGAGAGCCCCGAAAATCTGGCGATGTTCCAGAAACTGAAACGCACCGGGGTGCGGCTGGCGCTCGACGACTTCGGCACCGGCTATTCGGCGCTCGGCTATCTGAAGAAAGCGCCGTTCGACAAGATCAAGATCGACCAGAGCTTTGTCCTCGGTGCCGCCGACCCCAGTAGCATGAATGCCGCGATCATCTCGTCGATCGTCGGGCTGGCGATCGCGCTCAAGATGGAGACGACTGCCGAGGGGGTCGAGACGCACGACGATCTGGCGCTGATCCGCGGACTCGGGTGCAGTCATGTCCAGGGCTATATCTATGGGCGCCCGATGGAGCTGGCCGAGGTGCTGACGCTGCTGCGCGACGGCGGCGGCCGAGCCGAAGCGCGCGGGTTCAAGAGTGCGCGCGAACCGCGTTTGACGATTTTCCGCACGATCCAGGTGGCGAGCGGCGGCCATCAATATGATGCGATCGTCCGGAATATGTCGCCGCGTGGCGCGCTGATCGAGGGGCTGTGGAACGTCCCGCCGGGTACGCCGCTCACGCTGGAGTTTGGTGCCGATCAGGCGTTCAGCGCCGAGGCGCGCTGGTCGGACAGCAATCGGGTTGGGGTGAAATTTGCCGAGGCGGTCGATATGGACGCGCTGCTCGGGCCGAAGACGGTGGCACCCGCACACGGCCGCGTGCGGCGGGCTGCGTGAGCAGCTTCGTCATCCCGGCGAAGGCCGGGATCTCGCCGATCGCGTAAGATTTCTACGGTGAGATCCCGGCCTTCGCCGATGACGATCTGGAATATCAGTCCGCAACGCGCCCGCGCACCATCACCCACTCGACCTTTTCCAGCACCGTCACATCGGCCAGCGGATCGCCGCTCACCGCGATCATGTCCGCCGACATGCCGGGAGCAAGGCGGCCGATCTCGCTTTCCATTGACAGCGCCTTAGCCGCAACCGTCGTCGCGCTCGCCAGCGCTTCGCGCGGCGTCAGCCCGGCCTTGACCAGCAGCGCGAATTCGCCGCCGTTGCGGCCATGCTCGAACACCCCGGCGTCGGTGCCAAAGGCGACCGGCACGCCGAGCGCCTTGGCGCGAGTGACCGCCTTGCCGACGCTGCCGAGGGTCATGCGGACCTTTTCCTCGACCGTCGCGGTGTAAATGCCTTTACCGAGCCGCTCGCGGATTCCCTCGAACGCCATCAGCGTGGGGACCAGATAGGTGCCTTTGGCTTTCATCACCTTCAGCGCCGCATCGTCGGCGAAGGTGCCATGGTCGATCGTGTCGATCCCTGCGGCCGCGGCGGCTTCGATGCCGCGCGCGCCATGCGCGTGCGCCATCACCTTCAGCCCCAGCGAGTGGGCGGTGTCGGCGATGCTTTGCAATTCGGGGCTGGTGAAATGGCCCTCCAGCCCGCGGCCCTGCTGTGAGAGCACGCCGCCGGTCGCGGTGATCTTGATGATGTCGGCGCCCGCGCGCGACGCCTTTCGCACCTTTTCGGCGCATTCGAGCGCGCCGGTGCAGGTATAGCCCTGATCGAGCACATCATGCACGTCCTCGCGAAAGCCGGTGACGTCGCCATGGCCGCCGATGATCGACAGCGCCGGACCGGCAGCGATGATCCGCGGCCCGGTAATGAAACCGGCCGCGGTGCCGCGGCGCAGCGAGTAAGCGGTGTATTGCGCCGACCCCGCTTCGCGCACCGTGGTGAACCCGGCGCGCAGCGTGATGCCGGCGTTTTTGACGCCGACGACGACGCCCCATTCGTCGGGCTCGACTGCCGCGCTGCGGAAATCTTCGCCGGGATCGCCGGTCAGGTGGACGTGGAGATCGATCAGGCCGGGCAGCAACGTCTTGTCGCCCAGATCGACGACTTCGGCGTCGGCCGGAGCGGCGTTACGGCCTGCGGTAATCGAGGTGATGCGATCGTCTGTGATGACGATCGTCGACGGACCCTGCGCGGGCTTGTCGGCGTCGGTGATGACGCGGCCCGCGTAAATGACGGTGGTTTTGGCGTTCGCCGCGGCGGTCCCCAAAAGTGCGAGCGTCACCGCGGCGACGAGTCCGATTTTGCGCATCCTGTTTCCCCTGACTGATACGCCACCGTGGCGCGCCGGGTGGGGGAGGGCAAGCCCATAAAAAGAGGGGCCGACTGGGTCGGCCCCTCAAGTTTGTCTTCGGGTAATCGAAAGGACTTACCAGAAGAAATCGTGGATGACGTCGACCACTTGGCCGCTGTAGGTATCGACGAGGATCGCATCGTTGTAATAGCGGACCCAGCGATAGCCGTCGTAGGCGGGCGGCAAGCGGTACTGCCACGGATCGTTGATCCAGTAGCGGCTGCTGTAGAACAGCGATCCCAAGCTGAAGCCGATGCTGAACCGCGTGTAACGATGGTTGCGGTACGGCGAGTAGTAGCTGCCCAGACGATAGCGGCTGCCGTACTGCTGGCGATAATCGCGCCAGTTGTAACGGCGGTCATCGCGCCATGAACGGTTCCAGCTGTTGCCGCGGCCGTTGTTGTAGCGGCGATCGACGCGGTTGTTGTCGTTGCGGTCGTAGCGCCGATCGATCTGGCCGTCGCGATTGCGGTCATACCGCGGGTCGCGCCGGTCGAGGCGATTGTTGTTGTTGCGGTCAAGGCGGCGATCGAGATCGCCGTTGCGATTGCGGTCGAAACGCCGATCGACGCGGCCATTGTCGTTGCGATCGTAACGCTGATCCACCTGACCGTTGCGGTTGCGGTCCCACTGGCGGTCGATACGGCCGTCGTTGTTGCGGTCATAGGTGCCGCCGCGCTGACGCTGGGCCTGCTGCGCCTGGGCCTGAGCGGCCTGACGCTGGGTAGCCTGTTGCCGCTGGTCGGTGCCACGCTGCTGCTGCCACTGCTGACGCTGCGCCTGACGCTGCTGATCATTGCCGCGCTGTTGCTGACGGACTTCGCTGCGTTGCTGGCGCACTTCAGTCCGCTGCGGACGCTCGGCGCGGGGCTGCGCCTGTTGACGCTGGACGCGCGCTTCGCCGCCGCTGTTGCCGCGACGGGCTTCAGGACCACGCGGTCCGCGGTTTCCGCGATCGCCGTCGCCGCGCTGCGCCAGCTGAATGCGCTCGCCAGACGCCTGCGCGGCGGCCGGGGCAATGGGGGTCAGGATCGTCGCAGCGATCAGCAACCCTCCGAACATCTTTTTCATCTCGCCATTCTCCAACTCATGTCCCGATTGCTGGAGAGGCCAGCCGGGATGATGAATCGTTAGTTACCTGGGTCAAGATGATCGGCGGCTGAACCATGCTGTTGCCTGCGGTTCAGCTACATGAACGAGATAGCGTCAGGTGCCGGGCGGCAGTCGCAAAGCGGGTACCGCGCGCGCGGCATCCTCGGGGCGGATGCCGGGCGGCGGGGCGGCAGCGATCCGCTCCTCGCCGCGCAGCACGCGGCCGGCGCGGCGAATCGCGGTGCGGATGCGCGGATAGGTGCCGCAGCGGCAGATGTTGGTCATCGCCGCGTCGATGTCGGCATCGCTGGGGTTGCTGTTTGCGCGCAGCAGCGCGGCGGCGGCCATGATCATCCCCGACTGGCAGAAACCGCATTGCGGCACCTGTTCGGCGACCCACGCCTGCTGCACCGGATGGCTGCGGTCGCGCGACAGGCCTTCGATCGTGGTAACGAAACGCCCCTCGCACTCGGCGATCGTGACCATGCAGCTCGGGATCGCCTCGCCATCGATGTCAACGGTGCAAGCGCCGCATTCGCCGGTGCCGCAGCCATATTTGGTGCCGGTCAGGTTCGACGCGTCGCGCAGCGCCCACAACAGGGGCGTTTCGGGTTCCATTCGATATTCGACCGGACGATCGTTGACTGAGAATCGCGTCATACGCGAAGATTTAGCGTCGCCGCCGGATTAGTCACGCCAGCTTGTGTCGATCCTGTCGACCTTGCGCACCATCGCGTCGAATTCGGCCTTGCCCGCCTGTCCAGGGATCGAGGCCATATACAGGTCGCGCTGGTGGACCGCGATGACCTCTTGCGGGACGGTGATCGGCTTGCCCATGCTCATCGTCGCGAGCTGGATTTCGCACGCGCGCTGCAACGCCCAATATTTGATGAAGGCTTCGGTCAGCGTCTTGCCCATCACGACGGGGCCATGGTTCTTGAGCATCAGGATCCGCTTGTCGCCCAGGTTCTGCACCAGCCGCTCGCCTTCCTCCTCGCGCACCGTCACGCCCTCGAAATCGTGGTACGCCAGCTGGCCAGCAAAGTTACAGGCATAGAAATTGACCGGCTGCAGCCCGCCTTCGAGCCCGCACACCGCGACCGTGGCAGTCGTGTGGGTGTGAATGATCGCATGCGCGTCGGGCAGAACGCGGTGGAACAGGCTGTGCTGGACAAACCCCGCCTTGTTGACGTGCCAGGGATTATCCTCGTCGACCTTGTTGCCGTGGATGTCGATCTTGATCAGGTTCGACGCACACACTTCGCTGAAATGCAGGCCATAGGGGTTGATCAGGAAGGCGCCTTCCTCATCCGGAACCTTCACCGTGATGTGGTTGAAGATCATCTCGTCCCAGCCCATCATCGCGAATATCCGGTAGCAAGCGGCCAGTTCCTGCCGCGCCGTCCATTCGGCTTCGCTATATTTGCTGTTGCGCTTGAGCTGGGTCGCCATCGCCTGTCCCTTTGTCTTGTTAGTTTCGTCTTGCTACCTATGCCACAAGGTGAGGGGGCGGCACAATCCCGCACGCAGGCCGGACAGCTCGTCAGCGGGGTAGGGGCTTTTGCCGCGCAGGGGCTTGCATTTCGCCGCGAATCCCCTTATCGGGCCAGCCATCGGAAGGTCGCGGCTTCGCGGCGCTTCTTTTATTGCCCTCATATCGGCGATTTATGGCGGACCGGATAGCCGGTGGCCGTTCATCGTTGGACGAACCGGAGACGACACGGCACATGCAGATCATCGTTCGCGACAATAATGTCGACCAGGCCCTTCGCGCGCTCAAGAAGAAGCTGCAGCGTGAGGGCGTGTATCGCGAAATGAAGCTGCGCCGTCATTACGAGAAGCCCAGCGAAAAGCGCGCGCGTGAGCACGCCGCCGCCGTCCGCCGCGCCCGCAAGATGGAGCGCAAGCGGATGGAACGCGACGGGATCAAGTAAGACCCGTCCGTCCTTGAAGGGATTCGGATCGTGAAAAAGGCGCTGCGGGCAACCGCGGCGCCTTTTCGCTATTTCGGATTTCGCGCGGTCGCGGCGTCAAAATCCTCCCAGTGGCGAAGCCATGGGGAGGGGGACCGTTCGCGAAGCGAATGGTGGAGGGGCATTGCGACGGTAGTGCCAAAGCCCCTCCGTCAGCGCTTCGCGCTGCCACCTCCCCATCGCTGCGCGACAGGGAGGATCAGCAAGCCACTGTCTCTCGCAACGCACATCACCGCTAGCCCTCAATTCACGCTGGACCGCCCCGCACCGCTCCGCCTATAGGCGTGCCCGACAATATCGCCCGTCAGGGCAGCGGTAAGGATCAGCGATAATGAGCGTGACGACGGTTCCCTTGCGCCCGGTGAGCAAAAGCGGCCTGTGGCTGATGTGGTTCGGCCTGGCGGCTCTGCTGGTCGCGGGTGCAGCCTTTGCCTGGCACATGACCCCGCGCATCGGGTTCGAAGTCGTGAAGGAAGGCACGGGCAACAGCCCGACCCGCGCCGACGTTGTGCTGGTCAAATATGAAGGCAAGCTCGACGACGGCACCGTTTTTGACGCCAATGAACAGGCCCCGATGCAGGTGGCGCAGGTCGTTCCCGGCTTTTCCGAGGCGCTGACCCGGATGAAAAAGGGTGGCGAGTACAAGATCACCATCCCGCCGCAGCTGGGTTATGGCGACCGCGCCACCGGGCCGATCCCGGCGAACAGCACGCTGAACTTTACCGTCACCTTGCTCGACTTCCGCTCGGAAGCCGAGGTGCGCGCGATGCAGCAGCAGATGCAGCAACAGCAAATGATGCAGCAGCAACAGATGATGCAGGGCGCGCCGGGCGGCGCTGGCCCGGGCGGTCCGCCGCCGGGTGCGCCGTAGCGCTGACCCTTAATTTTGTCATCCCGGCGAAGGCCGGGATCTCATCGTGGCGGAATAACGAACCGTAGAGATCCCGGCCTTCGCCGGGATGACAGAGGAAAGTTTGCAGCGACCGTTACTCTGCCGCTTTCCCGACCTTCACCGCCGCGCCCGCATTGCGCTCAGCCTCGCGCTCCAGCGCAACCTTGATCATCGCGACGATCGGGTCGGCCAGAAACAGCCCCATGATGCCGAGCAGCGCGCCGAACAATATCTGCGCGCCAAGTACCAGCGCGGGGGCCAGGTCGACGGTCTTTTTCGCGACCATCGGCACGATCAGATAGCCGTCGACCGTCTGCACCACCAGATAGATGACGATCGCCCACAGTCCGGCATCGGTCCCCGCCGAAAAGCCGACGAGCACCAGCAGCACGCCCGACACGATCGCGCCGATATTGGGAATGAAGGCGAGCAGCCCGGTCAGCAGGCCGAGTAAGGCCGCCATCGGAATGCCGACCGCCATACAGGCGAGCCACGTCCCGATCCCTTCGACCAGCATCCCGAGCAGGCGGCCCGCCATCAACCGGCGCAGGGTGAACCCCATGCGCGCGGTGGTGATGTAGAAATTCTCGCGATTTTTCATCGGCAGCATCCATGCGACGCCGCGCTCGTACAGTCGCGGCTCGATCGCAATGAACACGCCGAGGATGAGGATCATCACCATGCTGGTGAACGCGCCGACCAGCGATCCCACCGCCGCCGTGACGCGGCCGAACGTCCCGGCGAAATTGTCCGAGATCGTTTTGGTGTCGAGCTGGAAGCTGCCCATGCCATGATCGCTCGCCCATGCGGCTAGGCGTTCGATCTGCGCCATCACGACGCTTTGCAGGCTCAGCGCCTGCGCCGCGATCTGCGATCCGGCGAACATGGCAGTCCAGATCATGAAGAGCAGCACCGACAGACAGACGATCAGGAGGCGCCAGCCGCGCCCGATCGGCAGGACGCGGCCGAGCAGGCGGGTGCCGCCGTCGAGGATCGCGGCCATGACGATCGCCGCAAAAATCAGCAGGATCGGCTGGATCAACACGATGCACGCGGCGATGAGCAGCGCGAGGCCGAGCCAGACACTCGCCTTGAGCAATTCGGTGCGGACGAGGTGGCTGCGGATCTCGGTCGGGCCGGGGGCGTTGGCGGTCGCCTTGGCGCGCGCCTGAGCGCGCTCTTTCCGCTCGACCCGCTCCACCATGAACTTGCTCCCTATTTTGCTGTGCTGCTACGTTCGGGGCGCAGGTCGGTTCCCGCGCGCCCCGAGCGCAGCGCGTTGAACCAGCTGAGCGGGTTATACCATATTGCGGTGCCATCGGTCGAAAAGCTGATGATTTCTGCGCGCCCCGCGATGACATCGAACGGGACGGGGCCACCCAAACCCTTTTGCGACGTGTCCACCCGGCTGTCGGCGCTGCCGTCACGGTTGTCGCCCATCAGGAACAGATGGTCGGCGGGGACTTTGATCGGCCCATAATCGTCGGTGGTGTATCCCGGCCCCATATCGATAGTGTCGAACGTCGCGCCGCCGGGCAGGGTTTCGCGGACGATCGGAAGCTCAAGCATCTCGCGCCCGTTGGCGCCACGGGTGATGAAGCGGTCGAGGCTGCTGTCACCACTGGGTAGGTTCGGATCGACCGGAATTGCCAGCAGCGGCTGCACCTCGCGCTTCACCGGCTTGCCGTTGATGCTGAGTTCGCCATTGGTGAGCTGGATGGTATCGCCGGGCAGGCCGATGACGCGCTTGATATAGTCGATCCGCGTTACCGGATGCTCAAGAACGACGATGTCTCCGCGTTCGGGGAGCTTGGCGAACCAGCGGCCTGCGGTTTTGGGCGCGAGGTGAAAGCTGACCGACGAATAGGACCAGCCATAGGGGTACTTGCTGACGATCAGGCGGTCGCCGTTGCGCAGCACCGGCATCATCGAATCGGACGGGATATAGAAGGGCTTGGCGACGCAGCTGTGGATGGCCAGTACGAGCAGCAAGATCACTACGATGTCGCGGATCAATTTGCCCCAGCTGCCTTCATCCTGCGCCTTGTTCTTCGCCATTGTCCGGTCAGTCCTTGATTGCTTCAATGATGACGAACGCCTGCGCCCAAGGATGATCGTCGGTCAATGTGAGGTGGATATGCGCGGTGTGACCCGCCGGGATCATCGCGGCGAGCCGTTCGGCAGCGCCGCCGGTCAGCGCCAGCGTCGGCGCGCCCGACGGGGCGTTGACGACGCCGATGTCCTTCATGAACACGCCGCGCTTGAAGCCGGTGCCGACGGCTTTCGAGAAAGCTTCCTTCGCCGCGAAGCGCTTGGCGTAGGTTCCGGCGCGGGTGAAGGGTCGGCGCGCGGCCTTGGCGCGTTCCACGTCGGTGAAAACGCGATTTTCGAAACGCGCGCCGAACCGGTCGAGCGAATTCTGGATGCGCTCGATGTTACAGAGGTCTGAGCCGAGGCCGATGATCAAAGCGATCCTCCCCGGCACGGGGAGGGGGACCACCGAAGGTGGTGGAAGGGCGGGCGCATCATGGCGCTTCCCCTCGGCGGCAAGGTAAACCGGAGGTGCCCCTCCACCATGCTACGCATGGTCCCCCTCCCCGTGCCGGGGAGGATCGGCGACGATCCGCTCACCCTCTAGCCTCATCCATCAGCACCCGCATCCGCCGCACCGCATCTTCCAGCCCGGTGAAAATCGCTTCACCAATCAAATAGTGACCGATGTTGAGTTCGGCGAGCTGCGGGATTGCCGCGACCGGGACGACATTCTCATACGTCAGGCCATGCCCGGCATGCGGTTCGATGCCGTTCTTCCACGCCAGCGCCGCTGCATCGGCGATACGCCGCAGCTCCACCGCGCGTTCCTCGCCCTCGCAATGGGCATAGCGACCGGTGTGAAACTCGACGACCGGCGCGCGCAACATCATCGCCGCCTCGATCTGGCGTGGGTCGGGTTCGATGAACAGGCTGACGCGGATGCCCGCGTCGTTCAACCGCGCGACAATAGGCGCAAGGTGGTTGTGCTGTCCCGCGGCGTCGAGCCCGCCCTCGGTCGTGCGCTCCTCGCGCTTTTCGGGGACGATGCAGGCGGCGTGGGGGCTGTGGCGCAGCGCGATCGCGACCATTTCGTCGGTCGCTGCCATCTCCAGGTTCAGCGGCAGGTCGGTCGCCGCCTGGATGCGCGCTAGGTCGTCGTCGCGGATATGGCGCCGGTCTTCGCGCAGATGCGCGGTGATGCCGTCGCCGCCCACCGCCGCGACGATTTCGGCCGCGCGCACCGGATCTGGATGCTCACCGCCGCGCGCGTTACGGATCGTCGCGACATGGTCGATATTGACGCCAAGGCGGAGGCGACCAGTCAATTCGCGCGGCTCCCGGGCTTGATCGCTTCGCTGCCAGCAAGATGTTCAGGCAGTTCGTCGGCGGCGTAGGTGGGGAAGTTGATCGCGACGAGCGGGTAGAAGGGGACGCCGAGGTCGACGTTGCTGCCTGCCGAGCGATCGACCAGCGCGGCCTCGGCGATCACTTCGCCGCCCGCCGCCGCAACGCACGCCATCGCTTCGCGCGACGACAGTCCGGTGGTGACGACATCCTCGACCATCAGCACTTTCGCGCCGGGTTCGATCGTGAAGCCGCGGCGCAGTTCAAAGGTGCCGGTCGGGCGCTCAACAAAAATCGCGGGCTTGCCGAGCGCGCGGCCCATTTCGTGGCCAATGATCACGCCGCCCATCGCGGGTGACACCACGACGTCGATCGCCTGTTTCAGGTCGCGGGGCAGCTTGGCGGCGAGGGCGACGGCGAGCCGTCCGGCGCGTTCCGTATCCATCAGCACGCGCGCGCATTGCAGATAATATTCGCTGTGGCGCCCGGACGAGAGCAGGAAATGCCCTTGGAGCAAGGCGTCGGCGGCGCGGAATTCGGCCAGGATTTCATCATCGGTCATGGGAGAATTGTTCTTTTATCCAGTGCGTCGCCCTGTGCGGACGACCGGGTTTTGGCGGCAGAGATTATCCAGCCGTAAAATAGTGTTAGAGATGCTTGAGGCAAGCGGCAAGCGGGTCTATAGCGCCCGCGAGATTCAGCCCATCCTCCGGCTGTCGCGACGCCTGTCCGACTGCTGCCGAAGAGGGGGTGAAGCGTGATAAAGAACAACAGGCAACGGGCGGCACTATCCTTATGAAGAGCTTGAAAACCCTTGTAATTGCGGCGGCTTTGTCGCTGGGCGCAGTAGGCGTCGGCCATGCGCAGGCACCCGCTGCCGCTCCGGCCGAAGCACCCGTTGCGGCGACCGCAGCGAATCCGGCTCCGATTGCTGCCGATGCAGCGGTGCCGACGGCAGCTCCCGCAACGACCGAAGCGGCCGTTCCGGCGGGCGACGCGACCTATGTGCCGATGAAACCGACTCCCGGCATCGGCCAGCCGGTCGCCAAGGGTATCGATTTCCAGCCGCAGGTCAGCCCGGTCGGCGAGCAAGCCTATTGGTTCAACCACGTCATCCTGCTGCCGGTGATCACGATCATCACGCTGATCGTGCTTGGCCTCATGCTGTGGGCGATGTTCCGCTACCGCGCCAAGGCGAACCCGGTGCCGTCGAAAACGACGCACAACACCTTCATCGAAATCATTTGGACCGCGATCCCGGTGCTGATCCTCGCGGTGATCGCGGTGCCGTCGATCCGCTTGCTCGCGCAGCAATATGAGCCGCCGTCGAAGGAAGCGCTGACGATCAAGGTCACCGGATATCAATGGTATTGGGGTTACGCCTATCCCGACCAAGGCATCGGCGAATATGTGTCGAAGATGCTGACCGAAGATCAGGCGAAAGCCTCGGGCGAGCCGCACCAGCTCGCGGTCGACAACCGCATGGTCGTCCCCGTCGGTCGTCAGGTGAAACTGATCATCACCGGCGCCGACGTGATCCACAGCTTTGCCGTCCCTGCGTTCTGGACCAAGATGGACGCCGTTCCCGGCCGCGCCAATGAAACGACGTTCACCGCCAACAAGGTCGGCGTTTATTACGGCCAATGTTCGGAACTGTGCGGCGTCGATCATGGCTTCATGCCGATCGCCGTCGAAGTGCTGCCGGTCGACAAATGGGAAGCCTGGGTCCGCTCGAAGGGCGGAAATCCAGCCGGTCCGGTAGCGGCGGTGCCTGCTGCCGCTGCCGCTGCTCCGGCTCCCGTTCCTGCTGGCGCTGCCGCGCCTGCTGCGACGTCGGCCGCCACCACGACCGAAGCTGCCCCGGCAGCGGCGCCCGCCGCGCCGGTCGCCACGAATTAATAAGGGGTCCGACAGATGACCGATATTGCTGCAACTGTACCCGCGCATGGCCCCGCTCATGGCCACACCGATCACGCGCATGACGACCATGATCACGACACCCCGGGCTTTTTTGTCCGCTGGTTCATGTCGACGAACCACAAGGACATCGGCACCCTCTACCTGATCTTCGCGATCATCGCCGGTATCGTCGGCGGGGTCATTTCAGGCCTGATGCGTTGGGAACTGGCGGAGCCGGGCATCCAGTATCTGACCGGCTGGGCGCAATTCTTTGATCCCGCCGCGGGCGAGGTACAGGGCAAGCATTTCTGGAACGTGATGATCACCGCACACGGCCTGATCATGGTGTTCTTCATGGTGATGCCCGCGATGATCGGCGGGTTCGGCAACTGGTTCGTGCCACTGATGATCGGCGCGCCCGACATGGCGTTCCCGCGCATGAACAATGTCAGCTTCTGGCTCACCGCCGTTGCTTTCATCATGCTGGTGGGCTCGATGTTCGTCCCGGGTGGCAGCGGCCTTGGCGCCGGTACCGGCTGGACCGTCTATGCGCCGCTATCGACCAGCGGCTCGGTCGGGCCGGCGGTCGATATGGCGATCTTCTCGCTCCATCTTGCGGGCGCGGCGTCGATTTTGGGCGCGATCAACTTCATCACGACCATCTTCAACATGCGCGCGCCGGGGATGACGATCCACAAAATGCCGCTGTTCGTGTGGTCGGTGCTCGTCACCGCCTTCCTGCTGCTGCTCGCGCTGCCGGTTCTGGCTGCGGCGATCACGATGCTGCTGACCGACCGAAATTTCGGGACGACCTTCTATGATGCGGCTGGCGGCGGCGATCCCGTCCTCTACCAGCATCTTTTCTGGTTCTTCGGTCACCCCGAAGTGTACATCATGATCCTACCGGGTTTCGGCATCGTCAGCCAGATCATCTCGACCTTCAGCAAGAAGCCGGTGTTCGGCTATCTCGGCATGGCCTATGCCATGGTCGCGATCGGTGTCGTCGGCTTCATCGTGTGGGCGCACCACATGTTCACGGTCGGCATGTCGGTGAACCTGAAGATGTACTTCACCGCCGCGACGATGGTCATCGCGGTCCCGACGGGCATCAAGATCTTCAGCTGGATCGCCACCATGTGGGGCGGCTCGATGACGTTCAAGACGCCGATGATGTGGTCGCTCGGCTTCATCTTCATGTTCACCGTCGGCGGCGTGACCGGCGTCGTGCTTGCCAATGGCGGGGTCGATACGAACTTGCACGACACCTATTATGTCGTCGCCCACTTCCACTATGTGTTGTCGCTGGGTGCGGTGTTCTCGCTCTTCGCCGGTTTCTATTACTGGTTCCCGAAAATGTCGGGCCGGATGTACAACGAGTTTCTGGGCCAGCTGCACTTCTGGATCTTCTTCATCGGCGTGAACGTCCTGTTCTTCCCCCAGCACTTCCTGGGCCAGCAGGGCATGCCGCGTCGTTACCCGGATTATCCCGAAGCCTATGCCTTCTGGCACCTGATCTCGTCCTACGGCTATGTCATCATGGCGGTTGGCGTCCTGATCTTCTTCGTGAACATCCTCTACTCGCTGGTCGCCGGTAAGCGTGCTGCCGACAATCCGTGGGGCGAAGGCGCGACGACGCTCGAATGGACGCTGTCGAGCCCGCCGCCGTTCCACCAGTTCAACGAACTGCCGCGTATCGCCTGATCGACGGTTTCCCCGCTGCGGTGCAGCGGGGGGCCGCGTGACGGTCCGGAGTAAATATGGCGCAGAGCCTGACCCACGGCGAAACGGCCCTTCCGGCCGACTGGCGCGACCTGTTCGCGCTGACCAAGCCGCGCGTCATGTCGCTGGTGGTGTTCACCGCGCTGTGCGGGCTGCTCGCAGCGCCGGTCAGCGTTCCGCCCGTTCTGGCCTTTGCGTCAATCCTCGCGATCGCGCTGGGGGCAGGGGCATCGGGCGCGCTCAACCAATGGTATGAGGCGGGTCTCGACGCCAAGATGAAGCGCACCGCCGGGCGACCGCTGCCCGCCGGGCGGCTCGACCCGCAGACGGCGTTGCAATTCGGCATTGGCCTCGCGGCGTTCTCGCTGTTCCTCATGCTGTTCGCGTCGAACTGGCAGGCGACGCTGCTCCTCGCAGCCTCGATCCTCTTTTACGTCTTTGTCTATACGATGTGGCTGAAGCCGCGGACGCCGCAGAATATCGTCATCGGCGGCGCCGCGGGCGCGTTTCCGCCGCTGATCGGCTGGGTCGCGGCGACGGGTAGCATCGCGCCGCTGCCGGTGATGCTGTTCCTGCTGATCTTTCTGTGGACGCCGCCGCATTTCTGGGCGCTCGCGCTGTTCATGCGCTCGGACTATGCCGCCGCGGGCATCCCGATGATGCCCGTAGTTGCGGGCGAGAAATCGACGCGGCGGCAGATCCTGTTTTATGCGCTGATCATGGCGGCGGCGGCGATTGCGCCCTGGCTGCTCGGTTACACCGGTGCGCTCTATGGCTGGACCGCGATCATCCTGTCGGCGCTGTTCGTGGCGCTGTCGGTGCAGGTCGGCACGCGCACCACGGGCGATGCTGATTTGATGCAACCCGAAAAACGGCTGTTCGCTTATTCAATCGCCTATCTTTTCATCCTCTTCGGCGCCGTTGTTGCCGATCATTGGTGGCCCTTATGACCGAAAATCCGAATCTCGAGCCCTTTGACGAGGTCGAATATCGCCGCCGCCAGCGCAGCCGCGCCAATATGATGGCGTGGATGCTCGGCGGCCTCGCGGTCCTGTTCTTCTTCATCACCATCGCCAAAATCCAGATATTCGCATGAGTGCACGCTTGACCCCCAAAGCGAAGACCGCGAGTCTGGCGTCGGCGCTGGCGCTCGCGATGGTCGGTCTGGGCTTTGCGGCCGTGCCGCTCTACGATCTTTTCTGCCGCGTCACCGGGTTTGGCGGCACGACCCAGCGCTATGATCCAGTTGCCGCCGCGACGGACCCGGTGGTCCTGTCAAAAACCGTCTCGGTCCGTTTCGACGCCAATGTGTCGCCGGGGCTGCCGTGGAAATTCTATCCCGAACATCCGACCGACACGGTCAGCATAGGCGCGCGCGACATGGCGATCTTTATCGCTGAGAATAATTCGTCGAAGCCGGTCGTCGGCACCGCGGGATTCAACGTCACGCCGACGCAGGCGGGCAAATATTTCACCAAGATCCAGTGCTTCTGCTTCACCGAACAACGGTTGGAGCCGGGGCAGCAGATGCGCATGCCGGTGCTGTTCTTCGTCGATCCCAAGATCATGGACGATCCCGACGCGCGCGACATCCAGGAAATCACCCTCAGCTACACCTTCCACCCTGTAGACGAGGGTAAAAAGGCGAGCTAAGGCCGCGATCAGAGTCTTAATTCAAGGACCGGCGCGCGATGGGGAATCGCGACGCTGGGGCTGCAAAACGGGAAAAACGCCATGTCCGGTGCGAAACATCATGACTATCACCTCGTAAATCCCAGCGTCTGGCCGCTGATCGGCTCGTTTGCCGCGCTGGTGATGTTCTTCGGGCTCGTGATGTTCATGCACGACGACTATTTCGGCGGCGCTGGCAAATGGGTGCTCGGCCTGGGCTTCATGGGTGTGATCGCCACCTTCTTCAGCTGGTGGTCGGATGTCATCAACGAAGCGCATGCCGGCGACCATACGCCGGTCGTCCAGCTCCACCTGCGTTATGGGATGATCCTGTTCATCGCGTCGGAAGTGATGTTCTTCGTCGGCTGGTTCTGGGCCTGGTTCGACTTCACCCTGTTCCCGGTGCCGATCGAATATGTCGATGGCGCCGTGACCTCGCTGTTCGGGCAGGACGGCGCGACGGCGATTACCCAGTGGCCGCCGAAGGGCATCGAGGTTATCGACGCCTTCTCGCTGCCGCTGCTCAACACGCTGATCCTGCTGTGCTCCGGTACGACGATCACCTGGGCGCATCATTCGCTGATCCACGGCGACCGCGACGGGCTGAAAAAAGGTCTGTGGGCGACGATCATCCTGGGCGCGGTCTTCTCCGGGATCCAGGCCTATGAATATGCCGAAGCACCCTTCGCCTTTGGTCAGAGCAATTACAGCTCGGCCTTTTACATGGCGACGGGCTTCCACGGGTTTCACGTTCTGGTCGGCACGATCTTCCTGATCGTCTGCCTTGTCCGCACCTACAAGGGTCACTTCACCCCCAAGCAGCATTTCGGTTTCGAAGCCGCCGCCTGGTACTGGCATTTCGTCGATGTGGTGTGGTTGTTCCTGTTCATCATCATCTACGTCTGGGGTGGCTGGGGCGCGCCGGTCGCCGCGCACTAAATTGCCCGACGGCACGATCATTCCAAAGGGGCAGCCGCCGGTCTGGCGCGCTGCCCTTTTTGGCCTTTGCCCCGAATGCGGCGCGAAGACTTTGTTCGACGGGCCGGTGCAGTTTCACGCGAAATGTGAAGCCTGCGGGCTCGACTATCGCCGCTACAATGTTGGCGATGGCCCGGCGGCGTTTCTAACCCTGATCATCGGCGCCTTGCTCGTTGCGCTCGCGCTGGCATTCGATGCCGCAGTCCGGCCGCCCTTGTGGGTCCACGTTGTGCTGTGGGTACCGCTAACTGCCGCGGCGGTGGTCTATGGCCTGCGCGTCGCCAAGAGCGCGTTGCTGGCGAGCGAGCACCAGCGACAAGCGGCCGAGGGTCGGCAAGTGGACGAACCGCATGACTGATCCAGCAAAGCCTCCGCCGCGGCGCTGGCCGCTGATCCCGACGATCATTGTCGTTATCGCGGTTGCGGTGATGATCGCGCTCGGGGTGTGGCAGCTCCAGCGCAAGAACGAGAAAGAAGCGCTCGTCTCGCTGTATCAGCGCAACATGGCGATGTCGTCGCTGGTCACCTATCCCGAAATGCCACCGGTCGCCGACGCCTTTCTGTTCCGCAAGAGCAGCGTTGTATGTCTTGAACCCGTGCGCTGGGATCCGCGCAGCGGCACCGACCAGAAGGGCAAGGCGGGCTTTCGCATGATCGCCGACTGCCGCACCGGCGCCGAAGGCCCGGGCGTACTCGTCGATGTCGGCATCAGCGATGATTTCACCCCGCCGAAATGGACCGGCGGGATCGTGCAGGGAACGATCGTGCCCGGCCCCGACCAACCGACGGTGGTGGAGCGCGCTGTGGGCAAAGATATGCCTGCGCGCGCGATGCTGATCGCCGACGCACCTGCGCCGGGCCTCCGCGCGAGCGCGGTCCCCTCGGCCGACAATACGCCGAACAACCATCTCGCCTATGCCGTGCAATGGTTCCTGTTCGCCATTGCGGCGTTGGTCATCTACTTTCTGGCTGTCCGTCGCCGCTTGCGGCCTTGACCCCACGCCGCTAGGCGCTTGGCGTCATGGACTATATCAGCACCCGCGGCTCTGCGCCGACCCTCGACTTTCGTGCCGCCACGCTTGCGGGCCTCGCCAGCGATGGCGGCCTCTATCTGCCCGCGCACTGGCCGCAGATGTCGGCCGAGGATATTCGCGCGCTCGCCGGGCTCGACTATGCCGAAACCGCGGTGCGCGTCATGCGGCCGTTTGTCGAAGGCGTGTTGTCCGAGGATGAGCTGCGCCAGCTGTGCTGTGCGGCCTATGGCAGTTTCAGCCATGACGCGGTGACCCCGCTGGTCCAGCTCGACCACCGCCACTGGCTGCTCGAACTGTTCCATGGCCCGACGCTGGCGTTCAAGGACGTCGCGCTGCAATTGCTCGGCCAGCTGTTCGAAAAGTTCCTGAGCGGCGGCGACACCAACATCACGATCGTCGGCGCGACGTCGGGCGACACCGGATCGGCAGCGATCGAGGCGGTTGCGGGCCGCGAGCATATCCAGATCTTCATGCTGCACCCCGAGGGCCGGGTCAGCGACGTCCAGCGCCGGCAGATGACCACGGTGCTGGCCCCCAACGTCCACAATATCGCGATCGACGGCAGCTTTGACGATGCGCAGGCGATGGTGAAGCGGTTGTTCGGCGACGAAGAGGCGCGCGGCCAGGTCAACCTGTCGGCGGTGAACAGCATCAACTGGGCGCGGCTGATGGCGCAGGTTGTCTATTATTTCTACGCCGCCGTCCGGCTCGGCGGTCCCGATCGGCCGATTGCTTTCTCGGTGCCGACGGGCAATTTCGGCGATGTGTTCGCGGGCTATGTCGCGGCGCGGATGGGACTGCCGATCGCGCGGCTGGTCGTTGCGACCAACGTCAACGACATCCTGCACCGTGCGCTGACCAATGGCGACTATAGCGCCGGGACGGTCACCGCGACGGCGACGCCTAGCATGGACATTCAGGTCAGCAGCAATTTCGAACGGCTGCTGTTCGACCTGTCGGGCCGCGACGGCGCTGCGATTACCGCGATGATGGGCGAGTTCGACCGCAATCGCGCGATGACAATCCCTGCCGACATGCTCGCAGGCGCGCGCGGGCTGTTTTCGAGCGCCAGCATCGACGGCGACGCGATGGCGCTCGCGCTGCGCTGGGCGCAGGAGCATGGCGGGCAGATCATCGACCCGCACAGCGCGGTCGGTCTGGCCGCGGCGCGCGCGCTGGAGATCGACGCCGATATTCCGGTCGTCACACTCGCGACCGCGCACCCAGCCAAGTTTCGCGAGGCCGTCGAGCGCGCGACCGGCGTGCGCCCACCGCTCCCTGCGCGGTTGGGGAACCTCTTTGAGCGCGAAGAACGCTTTACGAAGCTTCCCGGCGACTATGACGCGGTGAAAGCCTTTGTGCTGGCGGAAGCCGCGCGTGGCTGAGCTGCTGCCGCTTGTCACCCTCGTCGGCGAGGCGTGGGACGATTATGGGCTGGTCGACAGTGGCAACGGGCGCAAGCTCGAACGCTATGGCCGCTACCACTTCATCCGCCCCGAACCGCAGGCGATGTGGGCGCCCGCGTTGCCCGTCAGCGAATGGGAAGCCGCCGACGGCGAGTTTATCCCGGCGTCGGACGATGATGGTGGCGGGCGCTGGTATTACAACAAGCCCGTCCCGGCCGAAGGCTGGCCGCTGGCTTGGCGGGAGACGCGCTTTACGGCGCAATGCACCCCGTTCCGTCATCTGGGCTTCTTTCCCGATATGGCGCCGGTGTGGGATTGGCTGCGCGCGCAGGTCGCCGACAAGCCCAATCCGGCGTTCCTCAACTTGTTCGGTTATACCGGGGTCGGCAGCCAGGCGCTCGCTGCGGCGGGGGCGTCGGTGACGCATGTCGACGCATCGAAAAAATCGGTGGGGCAGGCGCGCGAAAATGCGGCGCTGGCGGAGATGGCCGACAAGCCGGTGCGCTGGATTCTGGATGATGCGGGCAAGTTCACGGCGCGCGAAGTGCGGCGCGAGAAACGCTATGACGCGATCCTGCTCGATCCGCCGAAATTCGGTCGCGGCCCGACCGGCGAACGCTGGCAGCTAGAAGAAGGTCTGGCGCCGCTACTGACCGATTGCCGCCAGTTGCTCGATGCTGATAGCCGCGCCTTGTTCCTGACCGTTTATGCCGTCCGCATGTCGGCGCTCGCGATCGGCGAGTTGCTCGCGCAGTTGTTCGCCGACCTGCCCGGCAAGGTCGAATGCGGCGAGCTGGCGGTGCGCGAGGAGACGCGCGGGTTGCTGCTGCCAACGGCCATCTTCGCGCGCTGGAGTCGCTGAGGCTCGACCGGGGCGCGATCATAAAAAAAGGCCGCACCAACTCCGGTCAGGGAGTTGGTGCGGCCGCTGCGCCCAGTGTCAGAATTTGGCGCGGACGCCGAAGTAGAATTGGCGACCATTGTCATAGGTCGCGCGCGGCTGCGCCCGCGTACCCGAATATTGCTCGATCGGCTCGTTGGTCAGGTTCACCGCATCAACCGTCAGCGCGATGCCGTCGGTGACATTGACGCTGACCGAGGCATCGAGCGACGACAGCGCGGCCTGATTGAGCGGCGCGGCGCGATCGATGTCGATGAAGAATTTCGAGCGGTAGTTGTACGACAGGCGCGCGCTCAGCAGGTCATTTTCATAATAGCCCGTCAGGTTGAGCGAATGCTTTGAATTGCCCGGGATCGGATCGCCGTTGTTCGCCTTGGCATCCGAATAGGTGTAATTCGCGACCGCGCCGAAGCCGCCCCAGATCGGGCGCGACACCTGAAGTTCAAACCCCTGATTGCGACCGCCATCGCCGTTGCTGCGGCGGTTGATCTGATAGGGGCAGTTGAACAGGTTCGGATTGCCGCCGCCCGCCGCGACGCAGCCTGCGGGCTGCGAGCCGGGGACAAACACGCCGGGCAGGGTTTCGACCGAGGTCGAATTGACGATGTATGACTGAATATCCTTGTAGAACGCGGCGAGCGCGACGATCGTTTCGCGATCGGGATACCATTCGATCGACAGGTCATATTGGTTGGCGCGATAGGGATCGAGGTTCGGATCGCCGCCGCGTCCGGTCAGCAACGTGCCGTTGAGATCGACGCCGGGAGTGATGTCGACAAAGTCGGGGCGCGTCACCGTCTTGCCCGCGCCAAAGCGCAGCACCACCTGATCCGACAGGTCGAGCGACAGGTTCGCGCTGGGCAGAATGTCGGTGTACGACCGCTTCGCCGTGCTCGGCGTGAAGCCGCCGAAGGGGTTGGTGAACTGCGGATTGGCGCCGCCAATGATAAAGCCCTGCGAGGTCTGATCGGTGGTGACGACGCGCACGCCCACATTACCGCGCCAGCTGTCGCCGCCGAATTTGGCGAGGCCGTAGCCGCCATAAGCTTTTTCGTTGATTGCATAGCTGTTGCCGGGAACGAGGAAGCGGTCGGTCCCCGGGGCGGTCTGTGCGGCATAGATGGCGCGCAGCTTGGCGGGGTCGACGCGCCAATAATCGGTGAGGGTGCCAGCCGACGAGATATTGTCGAGGAAGTCGCCGGGCATGCCGCCGCCGGTCGCGAAATCCGCCGAGGTGCATGGCGCGCCGCCGCACCGCAGGGCCGGGGTGAACACACCGCCGTTGGTCGCGAACCGTTCGGCGACACGGTCATGATCGGTATATTTGACGCCGAACTTCAGCGCCGTCAGCGGACCCCATTCGACCTCTTTTTCCAGGTCGAGATAGAGGTATTTTTCCTCGTCATCGTTCGTGACCGACTGGATACGCGCGAAGTCGGGACGGATGCCTGCGGGGTTGAGCGGGCTGGGATTACCGAAGCTGACTTCGGGGCGGCCGCTGCGCAGATCATAGGTGAAGCGGCCCGGCCCCGCGAACTCGATGAAATTTTCGTTGCTCGTATCGCCGTTCGCCTTGGTCCAACCGGCCTTGAAATGGACGGTCAGCGTGTCGCTGGGGCGATAGGTCAGGTCAAAATCGGCCGATACGGTCTTGGCGACCGCCTGCCGGTCGATCGCGTCATAAACGACGCCAAAGCCTTCGGTGCCATTGTTGCGCGACGCGATGGTACCCGCGACCGCGACACCATTCTCGACCACCGCATTGGTCAGCGTACCGCCGCCGCCCAGTGCCTGATCACCCCAGGCAAGGTAATTCTGGTTGAAGTTATCGGCGTTGAAACGCGAATAAAGGCCTGTCAGGTTGATTTCGAGCTCGTCCGAGGGGCGGAACTGGATGCCGATATTGGCGCCATAGCGTTCGCGATTTTGTTCGAACATCGTCGATCCGATCAGCGTCGGGATCAAGGCGGTCTGTCCACCACCGGCGGGGCGATAGCCAAAGATTTCGAGGCCGTCGCGGCGGGTGCGGCGCTTTTGATAGATACCGCCAATCAGGATGCCAAAGGTTTCGTCGGCATTTTTCCAGCTGACCAGCCCCGAAACCTGCGGATCGAGTTTGCCTGACAGGTCCGAATAGACGCCCTGCAGCGACGCAGAGACGGCAAAGGGCTCCAGATCGAGCGGTTTGCGGGTGATGACGTTGATCGTCCCGCCAATGCCGCCTTCCTCCACATCGGCCTGCGGGCTCTTATACACTTCGAGGCGGCCGACGATTTCAGCGGGGAGGGTCAGATAGTTGAAGCTGCGGGTCGAGGCAACTTGGTCGAGGATGAACCAGTCGGCGGTGGCGACGGTATGGCTATTGAGCAGCGTCTTCGTCAGATTGGGCGCGGTACCGCGCAGCGAAACGCGCTCGCCTTCACCGAATTCGCGGTTGACGACGACGCCGGGGACGCGCTGGAGCGCTTCGGCGACGTTCTTGTCGGGGAATTTGCCGATATCTTCGGCGGTCACGACGTCGGCGATGACCGCCAGGTCGCGCTTGGCGTCGATCGACTGCGCTACCGAGCCGCGAAAGCCGGTGACGACGATCTCATCGGCGGGCGGAGCGTCGGTGCCTTGCGCCGCCGCGGGCGTCACGCAGGTCGCAAAAGCGAAGATGCTTGCGGTGGCGAAAAGTCGGTTTGATTTCTGCATGTCGATCCTCCCAAAGATCTGTTGGTCTTTATTGGTAATGCAGACGTCATAACAATATCGCTTATGCTGTCAAGATTGGAGTTATGTGGCGCCGAAAGCTCGGTGCTTGGCGCAAGAAAGGGTCTTGCCACAATTTATTGGTATTAGATTGGTATTTTAATCGGCTACGCCGTGGACATGGTTTGGACGATCACCGTCATCGCCCCTTTGCGGTGCCACCCGGCACGGCATTCGCGGGGGTTCGTCGCACTCTGGTGTGCGACGTTCCGCGGCGTCCCGCCCCCTTGCGGGAAGCCCGGTTCAGCTGGGGTCGGCGAGTTCGATGCGGTTGCGGCCGCCAGCCTTCGCTTTGTAGAGTGCATCGTCGGCCGCCTTCAGCGCGCCGCGCGTTTCGCCATAGCCAAATACATCGGCGACGCCGCCTGAGAAGGTGATCTGCCCAAATGGCTCGTCGGTCTTGCGGTTGATCAGACGGCGTTCGGCGAGGCCTTCGCGCGCTTCGTCGAGTCGCTCGGCGGCCTGCGTCGGGGTCAGGCCGCGGAACAGCATGACAAATTCCTCGCCGCCATGCCGCGCGACATGGCAGCGGTCGTCGGAGATGCGCGACAGCGTGTCGGCGATCGCCTTGATGACGCGATCACCCGCCTCATGCCCGTGCAGGTCGTTGACCTTTTTGAACTCGTCGATGTCGCAGAACGCGACGCTGAGCGGCTCGCACGCGGCGCGCGCTTCCTTATAGTGGCGTTCGAGCAGGATTTCGAAAGCGCGGCGGTTGGGCAGGCCGGTCAGGAAATCGAGCTCGGCGTCGCGCTTGGCGCGTTCGAGGCTGCGGCGCAGCGATTTGGCCTCGTCCTCGCTCTTGCGCATATGGTCCTCGGCCTTGCGGGTGCGTTCGAGCATCACCTTGGCAAGGTCGGCGAGGCTGGAGACGATGCGCCCCGTTTTCTGGAGCTGCTCCAGATCGTCGACATGCTGTTCGAGTTCGGTGCCGTAATCGCTGGTGACCGTCCGCGCTTCCTTGGCGTGGACGTGGAAAGATTCGAGGTTGGTTTCGAGCCGCGTCATCAAGCGGTCGAGGTCGGCATGGTCAGCCGGGGCAATATTCTGCTCGCCAAGTTCGTTCAGCCATTGCTGAGTGACTCCATCGGGCGATTGTGAGCGCGCGGTGATCCGGCGCGCCAGATGCGGGTTCATGCCCGAAAAGGCGGCGTGCGCCAGCAGCAGGTTGGCGGGCGATACGTCGAGATCATTGTCGACCAGAAACGCCATGATCGTCCCGATCAGCTGGTGCCGGGCGAGCTGTGCAAGGTCGCGGGTGCCGCCGCTGTCGGGGGGCGCATGCCGTCCCGCAGGGGGCGTGCTTCGCGCATTGCGGAGCCCCAGCCAATCCAGGAGCCGTCCTACCGGCTCGTTCGATGGTGTCGCTTTGGTGGTCATGCGACAATTAACGGGCCGCGCTCGGTGTATTTAAGCCCGCGCAGTGGGAATTTGCCGCCGAAAACCGTCGGTGTTGGACTAGGACAGCCAAAGCGATGTCAAATCAGGTGTTTAGGCAAGCTGCTATGGGCAGCGCTGCCAGCCCGCGCCGCGCACCGCACGCCCCGGCGTCGCGCCGCTGTGCTCGCCGTCGCGTAATACGGCCACGCCGTTGACGAACACATCGCGCATGCCGATCGAATATTGATGCGGCTTCTCAAAGGTTGACAGGTCGGCGATCTTGGCCGGGTCAAAGACGACGACGTCCGCATAGTATCCGGGTTTCAGCGCGCCGCGTTCACTGATCCCCAGATTCGAAGCGGGGAGAGTGGTCAGGCGATACACCGCCTGTTCGAGCGAGATCAGCTTTTCGTCGCGGACATAGCGGCCGAGCAGGCGCGCGAAATTCCCATAGGTACGCGGGTGGGCGCCCGATTTCAGGAAATTGCCCTCCGGCGCCTGCGATGACGCATCGGACCCGAAGCTCATCCACGGCAACTGGACCTGCTTGCGGACGTTATCCTCGGACATCAGGAAATAGACGGTGCCGACGCGCGATCCATCTTCGACCACGAGATCCATCGCGGTTTCTTCGGGCGATTTGCCGCGCATCGCCGCGACGTCTGCCAGCGTCTTGCCGGTGAGCGGTTTGAGCTTTTCGTTCTTGAACCCGGACAGGATCATCTTGTCGGCGCCCGCGCCGAAATAGAGATTCTCCCAATCGCTGCCCGGCTGCTTCATTTCGGCGGCGACGCGCGCGCGGGTCGCGGGATCTTTCAACCGTTCGATCCAGGCTTCGAGGCCGCCCGCCTGCACCCAGGTCGGCATCGCGGCGTCGAGCCCGGTAGCACCCGCGGTATAGGTGTACATGTCGGTGGTGATCCGCTGGCCTGCGGCGCGCGCGGCCTCGATCTTGGCGACCACCGAGTCGAGTTTTCCCCAATTGCTGCGTCCCGCCATCTTGAGGTGATAGATTTCGGCGGGCGCGCCCGAACGGCGCGAAATTTCGATGAGCTCGTCGACGGCCTCCTCCAGCCGGTCGCCTTCGGAGCGCATGTGGCTGATGTACATGCCGCCGCATTTGGCGGCCTCGCTGGTCAGTGCGACGAGTTCGTCGGTCTCGGCATAGGAGCCGGGGGCATAAATCAGCGAGCTACCGACGCCCATCGCGCCCTCCTTCATCGCCTGCCGCACCAGCGCGCGCATGCGGTCCAGCTGGGCAGGCGTCGGATCGACATCCCCTTCGCCCAGCTCGTGGACGCGGACAGTCGCGGCGCCGACAAAACTTGCGACATTGGTCGAAACGCCGCGTTTTTCGAGATAGCTGAGATAATCGCCGAGGCTGGTCCATTCGATCGGGAATTTCAGGTCACCTTGGCGTTCGGTTTCCTGCGCCTTCATCGCCGGACTCAGCGGTCCCATCGACCAGCCTTCGCCCATCACCTCCAGCGTTACACCCTGCCGGATGTCGCTCTGGCTTTTCGGATCGACGATCAGCGATTCGGTCGCCCAGCTGAGCATGTTGATGAAGCCCGGCGCGACCGCCATGCCCTTCGCCTGCACCTCGCTTTTGGCGGATCCCGTCACTTTCCCCACCGCGACGATTCGGTCATCCTTGATCGCGACATCGCCGATGACCGGGGGCTGGCCCGATCCGTCGTAGAGGGTGCCGCCGCGAATGATCAGGTCATAGGCAGGCGCCTGCGCGGCAACCGACGCCGACAGCAGCATCGAGCTGCACAGCAGCGATAGGGCAGGAGCGAAGCGCCGGGGCGATGGCATAAATTTTCTCCGTAAAGGGGGTCAGCCGTGCAGGCTCATCAGCGAATCCATCAGCCCGTCGTCGGCGCTCGAACAGACGCCGAGCACCAGCGCTTCGTCAAACCCGTCGGCGACGACATAGGCGTGGCCCATCGACGAATCGAGATAGATGCCCTGACCGGTCTTGAGCGCGACAGGGTCGTAGAACTCCGTGTGGATCTCGATCTCGCCCTCGAGCACATAGATGAATTCCTCGCCGTGATGCCGGACGAGCTCGCCGAATTCGCGGGCGCTGTGGGCGCGGATGCGGGTGATGATCGGGATCATCCGTTTCTGGCGCAGGTCGGTGCACAGGTAATGATAGTCGTAATTGTCGGTGGTGACGCGCACCGCCTGGTCGATCGTCCCGACGCTGCGGCGGCCGGTGACGCGCGGGGCGTTGTCGCCCTCATCTTCGGCGAACAGGTCCGACATGCGGATGCTGAGTCGCTGGCTGAGCTGTTGCAACTTGTCATAACTCAGCGTCAGCCGGTCATGCTCGACCTTCGACAGCGTCGAAACCGGGATGCCCGATTTCGCGCTCATCTCCTTGAGCGTCCAGCCGTTTCGCGAGCGAATGCTCTTCATTACGGTGCCGAGCGTGGGTGGGGCCGCACGAGCCGCCATCAATTTTTCCATTCCATGTTTGACAATTTTCTAATCAGGATCATTATGTCCCTATTGGGTTAACAGTTGTTGACCCTTGGTAAGGGGTCGCGCGGCTTGCTGCAAGGTCAGACAGGACGCGCCAGACAAAAGGGGAAAGTGATGCGTTTCATCCGCAAGGCGATGATCGGGCTGGCGGCGCTCGCCGCGCTGCCACTGGCGGCGCAGGGGCCGCTGCCCGCGCCGACGGCGAAGAAAGTCGAAACCTCCGCGGCGACCGCTCCCGCGGCGCCGACACGGTCGGTGACGCTCGACGCTGCCGACCTCGAAGCGTGGATGGACGGCTATTTGCCCTACGCGCTCGAACGCGCGCGCATTCCCGGTGCGGTTGTGGTCGTCGTAAAGGACGGCCAGGTCGTGCTGCAGAAAGGCTATGGCTTTGCCGACGTCGCGAAGCGCGCGCCGGTGCTGCCCGAAACGACGATGTTCCGGCCCGGATCGGTGTCGAAGCTGCTGACCTGGACCGCGGTGATGCAGCAAGTCGAGGCGGGCAAGATCGACCTCGACAAGGACGTCAACGCCTACCTCGATTTCAAGATTCCCGCCTATCAGGGCAAGCCGGTGACGATGCGCAACATCATGACGCACACCGCCGGGTTCGAAGAATCGGTGCGCCACCTGATCAGCAGCGATCCCAAGGCGGTGATGACGCTAAAAGAACAGATGCCGCTGGCGCTGCCGCAGCGCGTCTTTGCGCCGGGGACGACCCCCGCTTACTCCAACTATGCTACTGCGCTCGCGGGCTATATCGTCGAGCGCGTCAGCGGCGAGCCGTTCGACAATTATATCGAAAATCATATCTTTACGCCGCTCGGCATGACCCATTCGACCTTTCGCCAGCCGCTGCCCGCACGCCTCGCACCGCATATGGCGAAAGGCTATCCCGATGTGACGCAAAAGGCGAAGCCGTTCGAGATCGTCATCCCCGGACCCGCGGGCAGCCTGTCGGCGAGTGGCGCTGATATGGGCAAGTTCATGATCGCGCATCTGAACGACGGGGCCGGGCTGTTGAAGCCCGAGACCGCGAAGCAGATGCATGATTTCAAGGCGCCCGGGGTCGGCCCGCTCAACAGCATGGCGCTCGGTTTCTATGAACAATGGGTCAACGGCCAGCGCGCGATCGCGCATGGCGGCGACACCGTGTGGTTCCACTCCTATCTGTGGCTGTTCCCCGATTCCGACATCGGTGTTTATGTATCGATGAACAGCGCCGGGACGCAGGGCGATGCGGGGGCGGTGCGTAGCGCGCTGTTCCACAAATTTGCCGATCGTTACCTTCCCGGCGAAGACAAGGCGGGAACCGTCGACGCCAAGACCGCCGCCGAACATGCGCAGATGATGGTCGGCAATTATGTCAGCAGTCGCGGGTCGTTCACCAACTTCATGAGCCTGCTCGGGCTCTTGGGTCAGGCGACTATTTCGTTGACCGAAGATGGCAAGATCACGTTCCCCGCGCTCGACGGCCTAGGCGCCGGCGCGCGCGACTGGGTCGAGGTCGAACCCTTCGTGTGGCGCGACCGCGGCACCGGCGAACGCCTCGCTGCCGAGGTCAAGGATGGTCGCGTCACACGCTTCAGCGTCGATGCCGGTTCGCCCTTCATGGTGTTCGAACCCGCCCCGGCCAGCGTCAATGCGGCGTGGCTCAACCCGGCGCTGATCGCCGCGCTTGGCATCGTACTGCTCGCGGCGCTGGCCTGGCCGGTGCGAGCATTGGTGCGGCGCAGCTTCAAGGCCGATTTCGCGCTCGAGGGCAAGTCGCGCCGCGCCTATCGCATGTCACGGATATTTGCGTGGCTGGTGCTCGCGGCGCTCGCCGGCTGGCTCGGCATGATCGCCGCCTTCTCCGCTGACATCGGCAGCCTGGGCGGCCCGCTCGACTGGCTGATCCAACTGCTGCGTGTTCTCACTCCGGTGGCGACCTTTGGCCTGCTGGCGGCTGCGGGTTGGCATCTGTGGCTGGCGATCAAGGACAAGCGCCGCTGGACGATGAAGTTCGGTGCGGTGCTGCTTGTCCTCGCGGCGCTGGTGCTCGTTTGGGTCACTTTGGTCTTCCACCTCTATGGCTTTGGAATGGTCTATTGATGGCGACGCAAACGACGCGGGAATTGACGCTCGACCTGAGGGTCGAGCGTTTTCCTTACCACCAGCCGTTCCGCATTTCCGGCCATGTCTTCACCGAAACCGCGCTGCTCGTCGCCGAACTGTCCGACGGTACGCATGTCGGGCGCGGCGAGGGGGCGGGGGTCTATTATCTGGGTGACGACATCGACCATATGCTGGCCGAAGCGACGCGGGTGCGCGACGCGATCCAGCGCGGTGCAACGCGTCAAGACCTGCAACATTTGCTCTCACCCGGCGGGGCGCGCAATGCGCTCGACTGCGCCTTTTGGGATCTCGAGGCAAAGCAGGCGGGACGCCCGGTGTGGGAGCTGGCGGGTTTGAAACCACCCCGCGCGCTGCCCTCTACGCTCACGCTTGGCGCCGACAGTGCGGGCGCTATGGCGAAGGCGGCGTTGGCGATCGATCCCGAAGCGCCGATCAAGGTCAAGCTGACGGGCGATCTGGGTGACGACATCGCTCGTGTTGTCGCGATCCGCACCGCGCGCCCGCATGCGTGGATCGGGGTCGATGCCAATCAGGGCTATGACATTGCCACGCTGGCGGAACTGCTGCCGGTGCTGGTCCAGACCCGCATCGCACAGTTGGAACAGCCGCTGAAGCGTGGGCGTGAGGTCGATCTCGACGGCCTGAAACGACCGCTGCCCTTTGTCGCCGACGAAAGCGCGGTGACGCTTGCCGATACCGCGACGCTGGTCGGCCGCTTCGACGCCGTGAACATCAAGCTCGATAAATGCGGCGGGCTGACCGAGGGGCTGGCGATCGCGCGGCAGGCGCGGAAACTCGGGCTCGACGTCATGGTCGGCAACATGATGGGGACCAGCCTGTCGATGGCGCCGTCGTTCGTGTTGGGCCAGCTTTGCGACATCGTCGATCTCGACGGTCCGACCTTCCTGGCGCGCGATCGGGCGCCCGGGGTCGAATATCGGGGCGGGATGATTCATTGCCCAGCAGAAATTTGGGGATAGATGACAATTTGATGTCCTAAATGGGTTGACAATTTTCCGATTAGGACAATAGTCGTCATATTGAAATTTAGTTGAGAGGGAGGCTGGAATGACGGGGTCATTCGCAGTAACGCGCCGCGCGGTCATCGCGGGCGCGGTCGGCGCCGCCTTGTCTGCGCCGATGGTGAACAAGGGAAGCTATGCGTTTGCCGCGGCGCCGGGGCGCGCCTATTCGCGCCGCGCGGTCGACCTGGTGGCCTCGTCGCTCGTCATCGACATGCTCGCGCCGCTCAAGATCACGCTGTCGGCCGACTATATCACGCACCGTTTGACCGATGCCGAGGCAGCCGAGTTCAAGGCCAGCGGCATCACCGGCTTTCACAATGCCTATGGTCTCGGCGGTCCCGATGCAAAAGAGCAGGCGCTGACCTTTCTCGCCGGCTGGCAGGGCTTTGCCGGGCGCAACAGCCATGTCTTCACTTTGGTCGATGGCGTTGCCGATCTCGACCGCGCCAAGGCAGAGAAAAAATGCGCGGTCATCATGGGCATTCAGAACGCCGAGCATTTTGAGAAGGTCGAGGATGTCGCGCTGTTCCGCCGCCTCGGCCTGCGCTGCGCGCAGCTGACCTATAACAGCCAGAACATGATCGGTTCGGGGAGCACCGAACGCGTCGACGGCGGGGTCAGCGATTATGGCGCTGCAATCATCGCCGAAATGGAAAAGCAGCATATGCTCGTTGATGTGTCGCATTGCGGCGACCAGACAACGCTCGATGCGATCGAAATTGCCAAGGGGCCGATCGCGATCACGCACAGCAACGCGCGCGCGCTGGTCGATCATCCGCGGGTCAAGACCGACGCGGCGATCAAGGCGCTGGCGGCCAAGGGTGGCGTGATGGGCATTACCGGGGTGCGCATGTTCGTGCGCACCACCGATCCGACCAATGTCGGGCACATGGCCGACCATATCGACCATGTCGCTAAGCTGGTCGGGGTCGATCATGTCGGCATCGGATCGGACGCCGACCTGCACGGCTATGACGACATGAAGCCCGACGAATATGCGCTGCTCAAGGGCGCGTACAAGGGCAGCTACGCCTTTCGCGACAAGATCGACATCGACGGCTTCGATCATCCTCTGAAGGTCTTTGACCTGACCGAAGAACTGATTCGCCGGGGATATTCAAACGACAACATCACAGCCGTGTTGGGGGGCAATTTCCGCCGCCTGCTGGCGCAAGTCTGGGGGTAAGACAATGAACAAGGGACTCTATTTCGCGGCAAGCATGGCCGCATTGATCGCCGCAATGCCGGCACAGGCGCAGGAACCGGGCGCCGTCGAGGCGGCGGGCGAAATCGTCGTCACCGCGCAAAAGCGCGTTCAGAATGTCCAGGATGTGCCGATTTCGATCGCCGTCGTGAACGTAGAAGAGCTTCAGCAGCAGGGTTCTGCATCGCTGGTCGACTATGCGGGTTACGTCCCCGGGATGAATGTTAGCAACGGCGGCACGCCCGGTCAGACGACGATCACGCTGCGCGGCGTCGCGCCGCTGAACGCCAGCCAGACCGTCGGCATCTATCTCGACGACGCGCCGGTTGGATCGAGTGCGATCTATAACCGCGCGGGAGCGTTCACGATCGACCTGATGCCCTATGATCTGGAACGGATCGAGGTGCTCAAAGGGCCGCAGGGCACGCTCTATGGCGCCAGCTCGATCGGCGGGCTGGTGAAATATGTCACCGTCCAGCCAAATACCAACGCGTTCAGCGTCAAGGCCGGCGTTGAGGGCTTCGCCATCAAGGGCGGCGACGGGCTCGGCTGGGGCGCGCAGGTGATGGTCAATGTGCCGATCGTGCAGGACAAGCTGGCGGTCAGCGGCAGTTTCGCGTGGCGCAGCACCCCGGGCTGGGTCGATACCGTCAACAATGCTGCGCTGAAGGACCAGAATGACTATGAACAGCGCGGCGGCCGTGCCGCCCTGTTATGGACCCCGACGCCCGAATTCAGCGTGAAGCTGGCGGGCATCTGGCAGTCACTCGATTCGGAGGGCAACGCGCTTTATGCCGCCGACCTGACTGGCGTGCGGCTTGGCGATGGGCGCTCGTTCAACAATTTTGTCCCCGAATCGTTCGACGTCGATCTCGACTATTATTCGGCAACGCTGGATTATGATTTCGGTGCCGCCACGCTGACCTCGGCGACGACCTACAGCAAGACGCAGAGCGCTCAGGTGCAGGATGCGAGCTATGCCTTTGGCGTGCTCTTCCCGCTGCTCACCGGCGGTGCGGTGCCGCCGGGGATCACGCCGTTCCTGCTCGATCTGGGCCTGAAGAAATGGACGCAGGAAGTGCGGCTTGCTTCGCCCAGCGGCGGGCGGTTCGAATGGCTGATCGGCGGTTTCTTCACCGACGAGACAACGAGCAATTCGCAGCTTGTCCGCTCTTTCGACATGGCGGGCAATCCGATCCCCGGCCTCGATCCGCTGGCGACTGTCGGGCTGCCGGCGACCTACAAGGAATATGCGATCTTCGGCAACGGCACCTTCAAGCTCAGCGATCAGTTTGAAATCACCGGCGGGCTGCGCTGGGCGCGCAACAAGCAGACGTTCCGCCAGATCAGTTCAGGCGCGATCGTGCCTCAGGCCGACGATCCCGGTGAATCGGCTGAAAGCGTGTTCACCTATTCGATCAGTCCGCAGTTCCATATCAACGAGGATGCGATGCTCTATGCGCGCCTCGCGACGGGCTATCGCCCCGGCGGACCGAACGTCATCGTCCCCAACGTCCCCCCGACGGTCGATGCCGACCGGATGAAGAATTATGAAATCGGGCTGAAGGCCGACTTCGCCGATCGTTTGGTTTCGGTCGATGTCGCGATCTTCCTGATGGACTGGACCGACATCCAGGTCGTGCGATCGTTCGGCGGCGTGTCGGGCGGGGCGAACGGCGGCAAGGCGCGCAGCAAGGGGATCGAGGGCAGCTTCGCGGTTCGTCCAACCCCCGGCCTGACGATCAGCGCCACCGGCAGCTACACCGACGCCACGCTCAGCGAGGATGTGCCCGACATCAGCGGTGCCGATGGCGACCGCCTGCCCGCGGTGCCGAAGTTCAGCGGCGCGCTGCGCGCCGATTATGAATTCGAACTAGGCGGCGGCAACAAGGGCAGCTTTGGCGCCGGCGTCCGCCATGCCAGCAACCGTCTGTCGCTGGTCGAAAGCGATCCGCTGGTCGCGACGGCGAAGCCCTATACGTCGGTCGATCTCAACGCCTCGATCACCTTCAACGATCATTGGACATTGCGTGCCTATGCTCGCAACCTGCTCGACAATCAGGGTGAGATGGCGCGCTCGACCTTTGCCAACGGGCTCAATCAGCCGAGCTTCCTTGGCATTTCGCCGCTCCAGCCGCGCACGGTGGGTGTCGCGCTCGACCTGGCTTTTTGAGCGGATTGGAGTGGAAACGATGAACGCGCCCACCGGCAGGCTGGAGAGCAGCCTGACCCTGCCGCAGCCCTATCTGCTGTTCCTCGGCGACACGACCGAGGCGGGCTATGCGAAGACCGCCTTTGGTCTGGCCGACTGGGCGGCGGACCGCTGCGTCGGCGAGCTGGCGATCGGCGGCTGTACCGTCACCACCGGCCTGCCGCCGATGTCACCCGCAGAGGCGCGGGCGGCTGGCGCGCGGTCGCTCGTGATCGGGGTGGCGAACCAGGGCGGGGTCATCGGCGACAGCTGGATCGCCGCGCTGGTCGAGGCGATGGAGGCGGGGCTCGACATCGTCAGCGGGCTGCACGTCCGGCTGGCGAGCCTGCCCGCGCTGGCGGAGGCGGCAAAGCGCACCGGCCAGCGGTTGATCGATGTTCGCACCCCGCCGCCGTCGATCCCGATCGGTAACGGTCGCAAGCGCAGCGGCAAACGGCTGCTTACCGTCGGCACCGACTGTGCGCTGGGCAAGAAATATACCGCGCTGGCGCTGCACCGCGCCTTTGTCGAACGCGGCATCAATGCGGACTTTCGCGCGACCGGCCAAACCGGCATCATGATCGCAGGCGGTGGCATGCCGATGGACGCGGTGGTGTCCGATTTCGAGGCGGGGGCGGCGGAGATTTTGAGCCCTGACGCGCCAGACTCCCATTGGGATCTGATCGAGGGGCAGGGGTCGATCTTTAACCCGGCCTATGCCGCGGTGTCGCTTGGCCTGCTCCACGGCAGCCAGCCAGACGTCTTTGTCGTTTGCCACGACCCGACGCGCAAGGTGATCCTGGGGATGGAAAGCTTTGCCTTGCCGTCGATCGAGGAGGTCATCGACCTGACGATCCGCCTCGGCAGCCGGACCAATCCGGCGATCCGCTGCGGCGGGGTCAGCCTGAATACGTCTAGCTATGACGCCGACGCCGCCGAAGCGCTGATGGCAGCGGAACGGGCGCGGCTGGGATTGCCGGTCACCGACCCGATCCGCGGCGGCTCCTCGTTCGACGCGCTTGTCGAAAATATTCTCGCGTGAGTGTGGGCGAGACGGTCAGCAGGTCGAGCTGGTTCCAGCGCTTCCTGCTGCCCGGACTGGCGCTGAAAGCGGTCATCATCGGCGGTGGTTATGCCACCGGCCGCGAACTCGCCGAATATTTCGTGCCGTCAGGGCCGTGGGGCGGGCTGTCGGCGATGCTGCTTGCGACCTTGATCTGGAGCGTCGTCGCGGCGGTCACTTTCGCGCTGGCGCGCAAGATGGGTGCCTATGACTATCGTGCCTTTTTTCAGGGGCTTCTTGGGCCGGGCTGGGTCGCGTTCGAGCTGGCCTATCTGATTTTTGTCATCCTGATCCTTGCCGTGTTCGGCGCCGCGGCGGGCGCGATCGGCGCCGCGACCTTCGGCTGGCCCGAACTCGCCGGCTCCATATTTCTGGCGGTCAGCATCGTCGCCTTCACGGCGTTCGGGACCGACACCGTTGAGACATTGTTCAAATATGCCTCGATGCTGATCTATGCCGTTTATGCGCTGTTCCTGATCTTCGCGCTGACCAGCTTCGGTGGTCTGATTGCCGAGGGGTTTTCCAATGCGCCGCCGCCGTCGGGCAATTGGGTCGCGGGCGGGCTGACCTACGCGAGTTACAATATCGTCGGCGCGGTGATCATCCTGCCGGTGCTGCGCCACCTGACCAGCCAGCGCGACGCAGTGGTCGCGGGAATCATCGCCGGTCCGCTGACGATGCTGCCTGCGATCCTGTTCTTTGTCGCGATGATGGCCTTTTACCCGGCGATTGGCGCCGAAACGCTGCCGTCCGATTTCCTGCTCCGCCAGATGGCGGTGCCGGGGTTCCACATCCTGTTCCAGCTGATGATCTTTGCCGCGCTGCTCGAAAGCGGCGTCGGCGCAATCCATGCGATCAACGAACGCGTGTCGGGGGTCGTCGAGGCGCGCGGTCGCCCGCCGCTCGGCACTGGCGCGCGCGCCGCGATTGGCGGCGTTATTTTGATCGGCTGCATGTTCGTCGCGGCGCGCATCGGCCTCGTCGACCTCATCGCCAGCGGGTATCGCTTCCTGGCCTGGCTCTTCCTGATCGTCTTTGTCGCGCCATTGCTGACTATCGGCCTCTGGCGCCTGCTGCGCCCCGCTCCCGTTCCAATGGAGACCCTGCCATGAAAGCCGTCCGTCTTCTCGCCCTGTCGCTGATACTGTCGGTCGCGGCGCCCGCCTGGGCCGAACCGCCGAAGGACATCGTGGAAACGGTCGAAACCTTGCGCCAGAAGATCGGCGCGCCCGGCGTGTCGATTGCGATCGTCGAGGACGGCAAGACGACGCTGTCGCGCGGCTGGGGCGTCCGCAAACTCGGCGAGCGCGCGCCGGTCGATAAACAGACGCTGTTTCAGACCGGATCGACCGGCAAGGCGATGACCGCGGCGGCGCTCGCGATCCTCGTCGACGAGGGCAAGATCGCATGGGACGATCCCGTCATCAAACATATGCCGTGGTTTCGTATGCACGACGCGTGGGTGACGCGCGAAATCACGATCCGCGACCTGCTCGTCCATCGCAGCGGGCTGGGGCTGGGGCAGGGCGATCTGATGTTCGTGCCGCGTACCAACCTCACGCGCAAGCAGACGGTCGAGCGCGTCGCGTACCTCAAACCGCAGACCAGTTTTCGCTCGGCCTATGCCTATGACAACATCCTCTATGCGGTCGCGGGACAGTTGATCGAAGAGGTCACCGGCAAGACGTGGGAGGTGTTCATGCGCGACCGCCTCCTGCGCCCCGGCGGCATGAAAGACGGGACGACCGACAGCGAGGACCGCTTCCGCATCCCCAACCGGTCATGGCCGCACGCGCGGCTGTCGGGGCCGCTGCGCGGTCTCGGCCCGCAGCAGGCGCTGAACGAACGCGACGAGCTGGGCCGCAACGGTGCGCCCGCGGGCGGTCTGGCGCTGAGCGCCGACGACATGGCGGCGTGGCTCAAGATCCAGCTGGCTTATGGGGCGCTGCCGAATGGCAAGCGGTTGTTCAGCGAAGCACAGGCGAAGCAAATGTGGGCGCCGGTGACGCCGATGCCGATCACCCCGCTGCCCGACAGCCTGAAACCCGCGCAGCCGAACCAGCAGGCCTATGCCTTGGGCTGGCAGGTGCAGGATTACCGCGGCCACCGCATCGTCCAGCACAGCGGCGGGGTGTTCGGGTCGATCACGCGCGTCGTGATGATTCCCGACAAAAATGTCGGCTTCGCTATCATGATGAACAGCGAGGACAGCGGGATGCTCCTCGGCCTCTATTACGACCTGCTCGACCATTATCTCGATCAACTCGATTATGGTTGGATCGAAAAATGGGAGGATTGGTATCAATCACGGCTCGCGGGCGGGGTGGAATATCTGAAACAGACGCAGGCATCGCCAGCGAAGAGCGGTCCCTCGCTTTCGCTGGCGGGCTATGCCGGGCGCTATCGCGATCCCTGGTACGGAGATGTCGTGGTCGGGACGGGGACGAACGGGCTGACGATCGACTTCACCTCGACCCCGCGGATGGCGGGGCGGCTGAAACATTGGCAATATGACAGCTTCGTCACCGATTTCGACGACCCGGCGATCGAACCTGCCTATGTTACGTTCGCGCTCGATGCCGAGGGCAAAATTACCGGGGTGACGATGAAGGCGGTTAGCAAGATTGCCGATTTCAGCTGGGACTATCACGATCTCGACCTAAAGCCGGTGGGGGAGAAAAAGTGAAGCCTATCGCGATCCTGCTGGCCGCAACCGCGCTGTCGGCGTGCTCGACGGGCGACGAGGCGGTGAAGACGCCCGAGGCACCGCTGCACAGCCGGATGCTCGTGATCGACACCCACCTCGACACCCCGCTGCATTTCGAGCGGCAAGGGTGGAGCTTCGCCGACCGCCATGGCCTGACCGATGACATGGTCCAGCTCGACATTCCGCGGATGAAGGACGGCAACCTCGATGGCGGCTTTTTCGTCATCTACACCGAGCAGGGGGCGCTGGATGCCAAGGGCTATGCCGACGCGCTGGCCTTTGCGCGGGCGCGTTCGGCGTTGATCGACGCGACGATCACCAAGCATGGCGACGCAATCGGTGCGGCGCGCACCGCCGCCGACGCGCGAACGCTGAACAAGGCGGGCAAGCTGATCGCGTTCAAGTCGATGGAAAACAGCTATCCGCTCGGCGAGGATCTGACTTTGCTCGCCGAGTTCCACCAAAAGGGCGTCCGCATGGCGGGGCCGGTGCATTCGAAGACGAACCAGTTTGCTGACAGCGCGACCGGCGAGGCGCGCTGGAAGGGACTGAGTCCGCTGGGCAAGCAATGGGTGGCCGAAATGAACCGGCTCGGCATCGTCATCGACGCCAGCCATTCGTCCGACGCTGCATTCGACCAGATGCTGGCGTTGTCGAAATATCCGATCATCCTGTCGCACTCCAGCCTGCGTTCGACGAACGACCATCCGCGCAACCTCGACGAAGGACGGCTGAAATCGCTGGCGGCTAAGGGCGGCGCGATGTGCATCTCGACGATCTTCATGTCGGACATGAACATGACGCCAGCGCGCGGCGAATTATTCGGCCAATATGAGCGTATCGGCACCTTGTCGCCCGCGCAGCAGGCCGAGCTCAATCGCAAATGGCGCGAGCTCGACAAGACCGAGCCGCTGTGGGCGGCCGATTTCGAAAAATACATGGCAATGGTGCTGCGCGCGATCGAAGTCGGCGGCGTCGATCATATCTGCTTTGGCGCCGACTGGGACGGCGGCGGCGGGCTGACCGGGATCGAGGATATCTCGGCGCTGCCCAAGGTTACCGAGCGTTTGAAGTCCGCGGGCTATTCCGACACCGACATCGAAAAAATGTGGAGCGGCAACATCCTGCGCATATTGGCAGCGCAGCAGGCACGCTGATCAGTCGGGCTTGGCGCTGCGCAGCGACAGGCGATAACCCACCGCGAGTTCGTTGACGATGAGCCGCGGGCGCGCCGGATCGGCCTCGAGCTTCTGCCGCAAGCCGCGAACCGCGATGCGCAGATATTCGACGCGCTCGACATGCGCCGGTCCCCACACCGCCTTGAGCAACTGGGTGTGGCTGAGCACGCGGTCGGGGCGCTGTGCGAGCTCGGCGAGGATGCCATATTCCTTGGGCGTCAGATGCACTTCGGCGCCGCCGCGTTCGACACGCCGGTGGTCAAGGTCGATGCGCAGGTCGCCGGTCTCGATCACCGACACCGCTTCGCCAGCCGCGCTCGCCCGCTGGTGGCGCAGCGTTGCCCGGATCCGCGCCAGCAGTTCGTCGGTATCGAACGGCTTGGTCAGATAGTCGTCGGCGCCCAAGTCGAGTGCCGCGACCTTTTCGGCGCTGTCGTCGCGCGCCGACACGACGATGATCGTCGCCGCCGATCGCTGGCGGATCGGCCCGATCAGTTCGAGCCCGTCGCGGTCGGGGAGGCCAAGGTCGAGCAGCACCACATCGGGCTTTTCGATGTCGAGCAGCGCCAGCGCTGCCCGCGCATCGGCGGCCTCGGCGACATCATGCCCGGCGCGCTGCATCGTCGCGCGCAGCAGCCGCCGGATGTGGGCGTCGTCCTCGACGATCAGGATTTTCGCAGCGCCCGGCATCGCGTCGTCTTAGCTTTGCGGGCGGGTGCGGTCGAGGGCGCGATTGAGCAGCAACACATTGACCCGCGGTTCACCAAGGAAACCAAGCGCCGGTTGCTCGACCGCTGCGGCGACCAGCGCGCGGACCTCTGAGACGGGAAGGCGCCGCGCCGCAGCAACGCGGTTCACCTGCGAAAAGGCCGCCTCGGGGCTGATATGAGGGTCGAGCCCCGAGGCAGAGGTCGTCACCAGGTCAGGCGGGACATTGGAGCCCGGTGTCGTTTCGGAAAGTTTGGCAACGTCGCCTTTGACGCGGTCGGTGAGCGCCTGCGCGGCAGGACCGAGGTTCGAACCTGCTGAGGCGGCGGCGTCATAACCGTTCGTGCCCGCCGCCGAAGGGCGACCGTAGAAATAGGTTGGGCCGACAAATTTCTGGCCGATCAGTTCGGACCCGACGACGGTGTCGCCATCGCGGATCAGGCTGCCGTTCGCCTGCGCCGGGAACAAAGTCTGGCCGATCCCGGTCAGCGCGAGCGGATAGGCGATGCCGAGCAGCGCGGCGAACAGCAGGGTCAGCACCAGCGCGGGGCGGACGGCGGATTTAAGGTCATTGAACATCGATTGGTCCTTAAGCGAGGTGGAGGCCGGACACGGCGAGGTCGATCAGCTTGATGCCGACAAAGGGCGCGACGAGGCCGCCGAGGCCGAACACCGACAGGTTGCGCCCGAGCAGCTGCCCCGCGGGCATCGGCCGATAGCGCACGCCCTTGAGCGCGAGCGGGACGAGGCATGGGATGATCAGCGCGTTGAAGATGATCGCCGACAGCACTGCGCTTTCGGGCGTCGCCAGTCCCATCACGTTGAGCACCCCGAGCTGCGGATAGAGGACGACAAAGATCGCCGGGATGATCGCGAAATATTTGGCGACATCGTTGGCGACCGAAAAGGTCGTCAGTGCGCCGCGTGTCATCAGCAATTGTTTGCCGAGGCCGACGATCTCGATCAGCTTGGTCGGATCGCTGTCGAGGTCGACCATATTGCCCGCTTCGCGTGCCGCCTGCGTCCCCGTGTTCATCGCGACGCCGACGTCGGCCTGCGCGAGGGCCGGGGCGTCGTTGGTGCCGTCGCCGCACATCGCGACAAGGCGGCCTTCGGCCTGTTCGCGGCGGATCAGCGCCAGCTTGTCCTCGGGCGTCGCCTGCGCCAGGAAATCGTCGACCCCGGCCTCGGCCGCGATTGCCGCGGCGGTCAGCGGGTTGTCGCCGGTGATCATCACGGTGCGGATGCCCATTTTGCGCAGCTCGCCAAAGCGTTCGCGCACTCCCGCCTTGACGACATCCTTGAGGTGAATGGCTCCAAGCAGCTGCCCGTCTTTGACGACCGCAAGCGGCGTACCGCCCGAGCGGGCGATTTCTTCGGTGATCTTGCGCAGCTCCACTACAGCGGCGTTCTCGCCTTGCGGATGCGCCTTGAGCACGGAGTCCACCGCGCCCTTCTGGATCGTCACCCCGGCGACGACGACCCCCGACAGGCGGGTTTGCGCGGTAAAGGGAATGACTTCCGACCCCGCGGGCAACGTCTCGACGCGGATCGCATAGCGTTCGCGGGCGAGCGCGACGACCGAGCGGCCTTCGGGGGTTTCGTCGGCGAGGCTCGACAGCAACGCCGCTTCCGCCAGCCGGTCGATCTCGACACCCGACAGGGCGCGAAACTCGCTCGCCTGACGGTCACCGATGGTGATCGTGCCGGTCTTGTCGAGCAGCAGCACATCGACGTCACCCGCGGCTTCGACCGCGCGCCCCGATTTGGCGAGCACGTTGAAACGCACCAGCCGGTCCATGCCCGCGATGCCGATTGCCGACAACAAGGCGGCGATGGTCGTCGGGATGAGGGTAATCAGCAGCGCGGCAAGCAGCACCACCGGCACCGATCCGCCCGCATAAGAGGCGAAGCCCGGGATTGTCGACACCGCGATCAGGAAGATAATCGTCAGGCCGACGAGCAATATGGTCAGCGCGATCTCGTTGGGGGTCTTGCGGCGCTCGGCGCCTTCGACGAGCGCGATCATGCGGTCGAGGAAGCCCTGACCCGGTTCGGCGGTGACCTGCACCTTGATCCGGTCCGAGATCACCCGCGTGCCGGCAGTAACCGCGCTGCGGTCTCCACCCGCCTCGCGGATCACCGGGGCGCTTTCGCCGGTGATCGCGGCCTCGTTGACCGATGCCACGCCCTCGATCACCTCGCCGTCGGCGGGGATGAGGTCGCCGGTTTCGACCAGGACGATCTCGCCTTTTTCGAGCTGGCTCGCGGCAACAATCTCATAGGTGTCGCCGACCCCGAGCATCAGCTTGGCCTTGAGTTCGGCTTTCGTCGCGCGGAGCGACGCAGCCTGCGCCCGCCCACGGCCTTCGGCGAGCGCTTCGGCAAAGGTGCCGAACAGCACGGTGAGCCAAAGCCAGATGACAAGCTGGATCTCGAACCCAAGCGACAGGCCTGGCTCGCCGATGACCAGCAGCACGGTCAGCAGCATGGCGACGACGGCGGTGACGAACATCACCGGGTTGCGCATCAGCTGGCGCGGGTCGAGCTTGCGTACCGCGTCGCCCATCGCGGGGACGACTAGCGCGGCGCTGAACATCGAAGTGGGAGCGTTCATAGCTGTATGTTCCTCAGAAAAGCTGGCCACCGGTCACCGCGAGGTGATCGGCGATGGGGCCAAGGGCGAGGCTCGGCAGGAAGGTGAGGCCGCCAAGGATCAGGATGACCCCGACCAACAAGCCGACCCACAGCCCGCCCGTGGTGGGAAAGGAGCCGCTGGTCGCGGGGATATGCCGTTTGGCGGCAAGACTGCCGGCGATGGCGAGCGCGGGGATGATCACGAAGAAACGGCCGAGCCACATCGCGATGCCCAGCATCCCGTTGTAGAAGGGGGTACCCGCGCTCAGGCCCGCGAACGCCGAACCGTTATTCCCGGCACCCGAAGTGAACGCGTAGAGGATCTCCGAAAAGCCGTGCGGTCCCTTGTTGAGCGGGCCAGCAAGGCCCGCGGGCAGCACGCTGGCGATTGCGGTGAACCCCAGGATGACGAGCGGCAGGATCGCGATCGCGAGGACTGCGAGTTTGACTTCGCGCGCCTCGATCTTCTTGCCGACATATTCGGGGGTGCGCCCGACCATCAGCCCGGCGACGAACACCGCGAGGATGGCGAACAGCAGGAAGCCATAGATGCCCGCGCCAACCCCGCCGACGACGATTTCGCCGAGCTGCATATTGAATAGCGGGATCATGCCGCCGAGCGCGGTGAAACTATCGTGCATCGCATTGACCGCGCCGCACGACGCGGCGGTGGTGACGACCGCGAACAGAGCCGACGCAGCGATGCCGAAACGCACCTCCTTGCCTTCCATATTGCCGCCTGCGACGCCAAGCTGGTGGAGGACCGGGTTGCCCGCGGCTTCCTGCCAATAGGTGATGGTGACCCCGGCCATGAACAGCACGCTCATCGCGGCGAGGATCGCCCAGCCCTGACGCGTGTCGCCGACCGCCTTGCCGAAGCACCAGGTCAGGCCGACGCCGATCGCAAAGATCGACAGCATCTGCACCAGGTTGGTGAGCGCCGTGGGATTTTCGAACGGATGCGCGCTGTTGGCGTTAAAAAAGCCGCCGCCATTGGTGCCGAGCATCTTGATCGCTTCCTGGCTCGCCACCGGGCCGAGCGCGATCGTCTGTTTGACGCCTTCCAGCGTCGTCGCGTCGATCGAACCCGCCAGCGTCTGCGGCACCCCGCTCGCGATCAGGAAGATCGCATAGACGATGCAGATCGGGAGCAGCAGATAGAGGGTGACGCGCGTCATATCGGCCCAGAAATTGCCGATTGTCTTCATCTCGCGCCGCGCGAAGCCGCGGAACAGCGCGAAAGCGATCGCAATGCCGGTGGCCGCCGAGAGGAAATTATGGATGTTCAGCCCGAGCATCTGCGACAGGTTCGACAGCGTCGTCTCGCCCGAATACCATTGCCAGTTGGTGTTGGTGGTAAAGCTGACCGCGGTATTGAACGCGCCGTCGGCGCCGACGGCGCCGAACCCCTGCGGATTGACCGGCAGCACGCCTTGCAGCCGCAGGACCGCGTAAGTGAACAGCAACAGCACAAGGTTGAACAGCAGCATGTGCAGCGCATAGCGCCGCCAGCCCTGCTCCTCATTGGGGTTGATCCCGGCCAGGCGATAGAAACCGCGCTCGACCGGGCCAAGCACCCGGTGCAGCGGGGTGGTACGCCCTTCGTAGAGCGCAAACAGCCACATCCCCATCGGCTTGGCGAGCGCGATGAGGATGGCGACGAATAGGAGGATCAAGCCCCAGCCGGCGACGGTCATGTCAGGTTCCGATCAGAAACGCTCGGGCCGCAGCAAAGCGACGAGCAGATAGATGAGGAGAGCGGCGGCGGTGACGCCGGCGAGGATCAGCGAGGTGCTCATGGGTTACGCCCCGTCGCAAAGGCGCGCGTAACCGAGCGTCGCAGCAAAGAGCAGCGCGATCAGGCCGAGCCATAACATATCGGACATGGTTTCAATCTCCGGCGAAGTCGGCCCCGTGGCTGGTGCTGCGGGGAATCCGACAGGATGTGGGCGCCGCTACGCCCCTTCGCCGTAAAGTTTCGCGGGCGAATTGGCCGATCGGCATAAAGTTTCCATAAAGTTGGGCCGTGCCCGCTTGGCGCTGGCGACCGGGTTCGGCTAAGCCCGGTGCATGCCGACGCCCGTTTCCCCGGAAAAACGACCCTCTCCCGAGGCTCTACTGCGTCAGGCGCGGCGCGAGGATCGCGGCGAGCTCAAGATATTCCTGGGAGCCGCGCCCGGGGTCGGCAAAACCTATGCGATGCTTCAGGAAGGCGCGGCGCTGAAACGCGACGGGGTCGATGTGGTGGTAGCGGTGGTGGAAACGCACGGCCGCGCGGAGACCGAAGCCTTGCTGGCCGGGCAGGAAATCGTGGCGCGTCGCGAGGTCGAATATCGCGGTCGGACGCTCACCGAAATGGACCTTGATGCGGTGCTGCGCCGCGCGCCCGAACTCGCGCTGGTGGACGAATATGCCCACACCAATGTCGAGGGGAGCCGCCACCCCAAACGCTGGCAGGATGTCGCCGAACTGCTCGACGCCGGAATCGACGTCTATACGACGCTGAACATCCAGCATGTCGAAAGCCTCAACGACGTCGTCGCCAGCTTTACCCGCGTCCGCGTGCGCGAAACGGTGCCGGACAGCGTGTTCGAGGGTGCCGAGATCAAGCTCGTGGATCTGCCGCCCGACGAACTGATCGACCGGCTGAAGGACGGCAAAGTCTATGTGCCGCAGGAAGCGTCGCGCGCGCTCGGGCATTTCTTTTCCAAACCGAACCTGTCGGCGCTGCGCGAAATGGCGCTGCGCCGGGCGGCGCTCAGCGTCGACCGCCAGATGTTGCACGACCTTGATGCGAGCGGTGTCGCCGGAACCTATGCCGCGGGGGAGCGCATCCTGGTGGCGATCAGCGAGCAGCCGGGGGTCGATGCGCTGGTGCGGACGGCGAAGCGACTTGCCGACGGGCTGAACGCGCCGTGGACCGCAGTGCATATCGAAACCCCGCGCAGTGAGAATTTCGACGAGGAAACCAAGCGCCGCATCGCCGCGGCCCTGTCGCTCGCCGCGACGCTCGGCGCGACGATCGCGACCATCCCGTCGGAAAATGTCATCGCCGGGCTGCGCGGCCAGATCGAGGCTCAGCGCGCGACGCAGCTGATTATCGGCCGCTCGCAGCGCAGCTGGTGGTTCGAACTGCGCCATGGGTCGGTCGTCGAAACACTGATCCGCGGCTCCAAAGATCTGGCCGTCCATGTCATTCCTTCGCCTGAAACGGCGACCAGCGAGGCGGGGTGGAAAGGCTGGCTGCGCGGCTGGGGCCAGCCGGCGGCCTATACGGGTGCGCTGGTGTTGATTGCGGCGACGACGCTGCTCGCCAAATTTGCGCAGCCGCTGATCGGGCGCGGCGCCATCGATCTGCTCTATCTGGTCCCGGTGATTGTCACCGCGACGCTCTATGGTCTGCGACCGGGACTGTTCGCCAGCATCGCCGCCGCGCTGGCATTCAACTTCTTCTTTCTCGATCCGATCCACACCTTCACCATCGCTGATCCGCAAAGCGTGTTGACGATGCTGGTGCTGACCGGGGTGGCGGCGGTGACCAGCAACCTCGCCGGACGGCTGCGGACGCGCGCCCGCATCGGGGTGCGCAGCGCCGAGGAGAATGCGTCGCTTGCGGCGTTCGGCCAGATGCTGGCGCGCGCGTCGGATCGCGAGGCGACGGCGGTCGCGACCTGCGACGAAGTGTCGCGGCTGCTGGGCGTCCGCTGTGTCATGCTGGCGGAAACCGACGGTATTTTGACCTCGATCGTGGCGCGGCCGCGCGAGGCGACGATATCGCCGATCGATCAGGCCGCCGCCGAATGGGCGTGGAGCAGCGGCGAACCCGCCGGTCGCGGTACCGGCACGCTGCTTGCCTCGGACTGGCAATTTCACCCACTCAAGACCAGCCTCGGCGTCCTCGCGGTGCTCGGTATCGCGCGCGACGATGACAGCGCGCCGGTCGCCGCCGACAAAGCGACGTTGCTCGCGACCCTGATCGGACAGGCGGCGCTGGCGCACGAACGCCTCTATCTCGAGGACGAGATGCGCAGCCTGTCGGTGCTCGAAGAGCGCGACCGGCTGCGCGCCGCGCTGCTGTCGTCGATCGGCCATGATCTGCGCACGCCGTTGACCGGGGTCACCGCGGCGATCGAGGCGATCGGGGTCGAACATCCGGATGCGCGTTCGCTGCCGACTGCGCGCGCCGAATTGTCGCGCCTGCGCCGTTTTCTGGACAATCTGATCGAACTGGTGCGGATCGATGCGGGGGGCATCCATCTCAGCATGACGTCGGTCGACCTGACCGATGCGGTTGCCGGGGTTGTTCATGACCTGAAAGACATGCTGCGCGGCCACCACATCGATTTTCAGGTTCCGGCCAGCCTGCCGTTCGTCAAGACAGACGAGCGGCTGCTCCACCATATCCTGCTCAACCTCGTCGCCAACGCGGTCCAGCATGGTGGCAACGCCGGGCCGATCTCGATCACCGGCCGCCGCACCCCCGACGCACTGCTGCTGACCGTCCGCGACCGCGGCCCGGGACTGGAACCGGGAACCGAAACCGCCATTTTCGATACCTTCGCCCAGGGCGCGGGCACCGACCGGCACGGCGGCAGCGGGCTGGGGCTGGCCATTGCCAAGGGCTTTGCGGACGCCTTGGGGATCGGCATAACGGCCGCCAATCACCCCGATGGCGGCGGCGCCTTCACCTTGACCTTTCCCGACAAGCTGGTCGTGGCGATGGCTGACTAGGTCGTCGCCCTTACGGGGCATGGTTAACGGCGCGTGCCAATAGTCAACGCGCCGTTAACCATGTTGCTGAAGCGAATTCTCACCTCGCTCCGTCATGTCTCGGGGCATGACCGCGCGCACCTCTCTGTCAGGCTTCACCTGCGCTGCTGCGTTTGCGGCAGCCACCGCTGCCGCAATGCTGCCCGCGACGGCGCAAGCGGCCATTGAGACTGCCGCAATGAAGGTCGCCAATGCCAAAGATTTTGCAATCGGTGACACCTGCCGCACTAGCGCTGCGCTGACGTCGACGGCTTCTGCGGTCGTTCGCCCGGTCGCACCGGAGACACCAAGTGCGCTCGATCGGATGCGGATGAGCCAGGAGCAGCCGGTGCCGGTCGTTGAAATCGCTCCGGCGAGCGGCAACCCGGTTGCTGTCGGTGCTATCGCAGCGGGCGCTGACCGCTTGTTCAAGCCTGTTCGCGCAGTTGTCGCGCCGCCGCGGGTGGATTGTGCGGCGCAGGTCGCCACAATGGCGACGCGGATATTGGATGACGACAGCGAGCTGGGGACGCTGGCGATCCCGGTCGACACCACGCGCTTCGACGATCGCTGGGCGCGTGTGCGCCGCGCCCCGGCGGCGCGGCTGATGCAGATGCAGCTCGATCGCGCTGCGGTGAGCCGCGGTCTCGGCGAAGCAGCGACGCTCGAGCGCGTTAACCTGTGGGTCAACCGCCAGATCGCTTATGTCGATGACGACCGCAACTACCGGCAGCGCGACTTCTGGGCCGCCGCCGACGAGACGGTGGCGCGCGGCAGTGGCGACTGCGAAGACTACGCGATATTGAAGATGCATATGCTGCGCGCCGTGGGCATCGCCGACGATCGCATGAAGCTGGTCCTGTTGCGCGATCTGGCGATCAACGCCGATCATGCGTTTCTGCTGGTGCGATCGGAGGCGGGATGGGTCGTGCTCGATAACATGACCGATCGCGTCTACGATGGACGTCAGGCCAACGCAGTGCGACCGATCATGTCGTTCAGCGGCAATCAGCGCTGGGTTCACGGGTATCGCGACACCGCTGCGCCGACGGTAATGGCGGCCGCTGCCGCGCCAAAGGCGTCGGCGACCGCTTTTGCCAGTGCGGCGCCCGCTGCGAGCGGGCGCATGTCGCTCAAAACCGCTTGGGTGAATGCTCGGGGCGTCAAGCTCGCGTTGGCGCATGTGTCGATCGGAAACGAACTGCCCCGGATGTTGGGCCGCCTCTCGCCGCGCGGCAGGAAATGACTCCGCGGATCGCCGTGGGGCAGGGTCAAATCGCCCGATTTCAGAAGCTTCTGTGACAGATTGAAGATACCACCAGATTGGCAGCATCGAATCGACCGCGACTCGCGCGCCGCGATGCATTCAGATCGGTATCTTTATCGATTGACGATGGCGGATTAACCAGAATTATTAGCGATTGCGGCCAAATTCGGGCCAGGCCGCAAATCTGTGATCATCCGAAAGGCTAGCAAATCCGCGGTTTGGTGATCCCAACATAAACCGCTGCATTTGATATGATTAAGTCCGCCTCGTCGTCGACGAAGTGGGACCGCCCGCGCGCCGCCGTGGAATCGACCATACCTCTTTGTGGGTATGTATCAAAATCCTCGTGGATTCTGTCATTTAGTTGTATAACCTTTAGGGTAGTTATTGGATAACCAAACTAAAAGGTTAACATATTCAACGTGGGGAGGGGTCCGCCGCGATGAAGATCAAAGGGAATTTGGGGTTTAAACCGAAGTCCAGACAAGTTGGGTCGCCTTGACTGAGAGTTCAGGGGAGGCGGAAATGTCGCAGTTGATCAAGATTTCGCTCTTGGCGAAGTATGAAATCGCGAGGGAAGGATTACGAAACATCCTTTCCGGCGAAAGCTTTCAGATCCAGGCATCGGTTTCCGATGCTTCGGCGCTGTTCGACCCGCAAGGTTTGATAGCGGACGACGTCGATTGCCATGTTATCGTCGTCGATGGCGGGGATAGCGGCTTCGGGCTCGACGCCTGCCGTCGGCTCGCGGCGAAAAAGGTCCATGCGCGGCTTGCGCTGCTGTTCGACCATTATGTGTTCGAGGATGTCGTCGAGGCGTTTCAGATCGGCGTCGACGCTGTCATCGTAAAAGAAATCTTGTGCGCGCCATTGGTTGAATCGATCAAGTTGGTCGCGTTGGGGGAAAAAGTGTTCCCGTCGCAGTTGGTCAATAATCTGACCAGCTGGGTTCCGGCCGCGCTCGGCGGCGACTGGAAAAGCAGCGCCGCTTCGGTCGGATTGTCCGATCGCGAGATCGAAATCCTTGAAAGCGTCATGGCCGGAATGGCGAACAAGGTGATCGCGCGGCAGTTCGGCATCTGCGAAGCCACCGTCAAAGTGCATGTGAAGGCGATCCTGCGCAAGCTGGGCGTCGAAAACCGCACCCAAGCGGCAACCTGGGGGGTTAAGAACGGCCTGGGGGAGCCGGTGCAGCTAAATCTTCGCGAGGTAAGACCCGTTCGCGCTCCGATTAGGCCGCCGCCTTTCACGGGACGGGCCGCCTGACGCGATCAGGCGGCAAGGCGCTGAAATGTCAAAGGGGCGCTGCGGAAATCACCGCAGCGCCCCTTTTGACGTCTGCCTTCAGCGTCTTCAGCGCTCGGTAAACGCTTCGGATCGCGCCCGCAGGAAAGGCTTGAACAAGTAGCTGAGGACGCTCTTCTTGCCCGTCAGCACCTCGACATCACAAATCATGCCGGGCGTGATCGGCAACTGGCGCCGCCCGTTTTGCAGATAGGCGACGTCGGTTTCGACGACGACGGTGAAATAGGCTTCCTTGGTCGCCTCGTCATACAGGCTGTCGGGCGAGATTTGAACGACGCGCCCCGACATGCCGCCGTAGATAGCGAAATCATAAGCGGTGACTTTTACGTTTGCGCGGTCGTTGACCTTGATGAAGGCGATGTCGCGTGGGGCGACGCGTGCCTCGATCAACAATTTGTCGCCGACCGGCACGACCTGCATGATCTTTTGCCCAGCCTGGACGAACCCGCCCACTGTCGTTACCTGAACGTCGTTGACGATGCCATTGGCGGGCGAGCGGATTTCGCTGCGCTGCTGGCGCCCGGTGGCGCCGCGCAGCGATTCCGAATTGACCGCCATTTTGGCGACGATCTGGTTCCGCTCGTCGAGCGCTTCCTGCCGGAATTCCAGCCCGGCAGAGGCGGCCTGCGCCTGCGCTTCGCTGATCGCCGCGGCGGCGCGCGACGCCGCCTGTTCGGCCGCGGCCAACTTGCCACGCACTTCGGTTGCCTCGCGCTGGGCGTTGAGCAATTCGGTTTGCGGGACGATCGATTTGGCGGCGAGCGGGGCGAGCAATTCGACCTGGCTCTGTGCAAGCGACAGGCTCGACCGCAGCGAGGTGATGGTCGCCTGCGCTTCGCTATAATCACGGCGACGCTGCTCAATCGCAGCGTTCAGCGCCATCCGGCGGCTGCGCTGGGTCGCGGCGCGGACCGATTGCAGGTCGGCTTCCTGACTGCACTCGGCGGGTCTGACGCCGCTGGGATTGGGAGCGCAATCGCCCGCAACGGCACCGTTGCCTTCGCGCCCCAAGCGTGCAGCACGGGCGGCCAGCGAGCGGTTTTCAGCTTCGATCTGACCGAGCTGCGACGAGGATTCGGTATCGTCGAGGCGGACCAGCAACTGCCCCTTGCGGACCGCTTGCCCCGGCCTGACGACGATGTTCAATATCGTCGCCGGCTCGGATGATTGAATGATCTGCGCCTTGCTTGACGGGATGACGCGTCCTTGACCGCGGGTGACTTCATCGACCTGGGCGAAACTGGCCCAGCTGACAAAGACGAACAGTCCGACCCCCGACGCCAGGATGATCCGGCGCGTGCCGACATAGGGCCGCGATCTGATCATGATCCACTCTCCTTGGTCGCGACGTCGAATTCGCCGCCCTGCTGCCGTGCCATGATGCGCGAGGCGCGGCTGGTTTCTTCGGGTTCGGGGATCGCCAGTTCCCAGCCGAGCGATGTGTCGAGACGGCCGCCGGCGTCATTGTCGGCGCGGCGGTCTTGCAAGGATTCGAGCGTGTTGCCGGACGATGCCTGGATCAGACCCTCCCCATCGGCCCCCTCGCGCGATCGTACTACCGCGCTGCGTGCAAGGATCGTCGGGATCGCTTCCATCCCGCTGTAGCGGCCCGAGAACGCCCCCGGCGTTCCCCATTTACCGGGCCAGCGATAAAAAATGTGTGCGCCCAGTTGCGCTATCTTGACCAGCTTCGGCGCCCAATAGGGTGATACATAATTGGCGTGATAATGGGTCGCGTGACCGACCGACGTTTCGACATAGCCGCCAAGCGCAGCGCGCGCGACATCTTCGGCCTCCTGCCACTTTGCCGGATTGGGGCGCCGATTGAGCGATCCGTCGCAGGTAAAGCTGAACTGGCAGACCGGGCGGTTCACGCCCTGATAGACAACGCCGCAGATCGATTTCGGGAAGGCGGGGTGCAGGGCGCGGTTGATGACCACCTGCGCGACCGCACGCCTCCCGGCGATCGGCTCGTAAGCCGCTTCGAAATAGACCGCCTGGGTCAAGCAGCGCAGCGCGGTCATGACCGCCTTTTGATCGGCGGTGACAGGATGGAACGGCCGCGCCGACGCCACCGGGCCGATCGAGAAGGGGATCGCCTCGTTGCGCGTCATCGCGGTTTCGGGCGCCTGGATCGGCGTTGCGCCGGGGTTTTCGGTCAGCTTGATCAGCCGCGCCATTTCGGGGTCGGTGATCACCGGTGCGTCGGGGCTGCTGGTGGCGGTATCGACGCTGTCGCTGCCGACGAAATCGCCTAGCTGCGCCCACATCGTCCGCGACGTCAGCAGCGTGACCACCACCGCCATCGCGACGATCCAAAGGATCGTGCGCCGGTTGTCGTCGCGGGCGACGGTGCCATATCGGCGTGCAGTCGCGGCGGTCATGATGCGGCTCGCTGGGCAAGGATCTCGTCGCGCGGGCCGTCGGCGACGATCCGGCCGTTGTCCATGACAATCAGTCGGTCGACCAGCCCGAGCACCGTCATCCGGTGCGTCGCGATGACCAGCGTCTGGCTGGCGGGGATCGCGGCTTGCAGGCGGTCGACGAAATGCTTTTCGGTCTGGCTGTCCATCGCGCCCGTCGGCTCGTCGAGGAACAGCAGATGAGCGGGGGTCATCAGGGCGCGCGCTAGGACGAGAAAGCTGCGCTGTCCGCCCGACAGGCGCGCGCCGCGCTCGCCGATATGGAAATCGAAACCCGTGGCGTCGCGGCCAAGGAATTCGTCGGCGCCCGACCGGCGGACCGCATCGATGATGCTCGCGTCGTCGGCATCGCTGGCGCCGACCAGCAGGTTCTCGCGCACGGTGCCGCTGAACAGTTCGGCATCCTGACCGACGAAGCGCAACGTCGAGCGCAAATCGTGCGGATCATATTGGCGGCTTTCGAGGCCGTCGATGCGATAGCTGCCGCTGGTGGGATCATAGAGGCCGCACAAGACGCGCCCCAGCGTTGATTTGCCCGACGCGACGCGGCCGATCAGCCCAACGCGTTCGCCAGGTTCGATGCTCAGGCTGACATCGGCCAGCGATTCCCGCTCGGTATCGGGGTAGCGGAAGCCGACATGGTCGAGTTGCAACCGACCGTCACGGACTTCAGGGGTGATCGAGCGGCTCCCCTTGTCGCGCTCGTCGTCCTGATCCATCAGCTGTTGCAGGCTGTTCAGGGTAACGAACGCTTGGCGCCCGCGCGTCATCAGGAAAGCGAGCTGGCCGACGGGGGCGAGCGAGCGACTGGCGAGCATCACGATTGCGATGATTGCGCCCATCGAAATGGTGCCGGCGTTGAACAGATAAAAGCCGCCGATGATCAACGCGATGCCGGTGGCTTGCTGGCACAGGGTGGCCAGATTGACCGCGGTCGCGGTCAGCTTGCGCATTTCCTCCTGCGTATAGGCGTTCGAAGCCGACAGCCGCCGCCATTTGCCGAGCATGCGGCCTTCGGCGCGGCACGCCTTGACGGTTTCGAGGCTGCCGATCGTTTCGACCAGCGTCGTTTGCAACATGCTGGCATCGACCTGCGCGTCGGCGACGGCAGCGCTCATCCGGCGCTGCAAGACCCAGCCCATCGCCAGCATTACGGCCATCGCGACGATCGGAATCACCGCCAGCCAACCGCCGAGCACCGCAATCAGCGCAACGAACACCACCAGAAACAGGATGTCGGTGATCAGTACGACGGTGGTCGAGGCAAAGAAATCGCGGACCTGTTCATAGTCGGTCACGCGCCGCGCGAGCGCGCCGGTGCTGCCGCGCTGCGTCGCCATCGGCAAGTTGAGCACCTTGTCGAGCAGGCGCTGCGACAGCCGCGCGTCGATACCGCGCCCGACCTCGTCGATCAGCCCGGTGCGGGCCAGCCGCAGCCCATATTCGACCGCAATGGCAAACAGCGCGCCGAGCGCCAACATCCACAGGCTGGCGGCGGCCTTGTTGGGAATGATGCGGTCGTACACATTCATCGTGAACAACGGCATCGCGAAGGCGAGGAGATTGATCAGCAGCGATGCGAACATCACATAGCCATATTGGCTGCGTTCTTTCCAAACCTCGCTCCAGAACCAATGCTGCTTCGTCGCCTGATCCCACGGCCGTTCGCGGGCGGTTTCGCTGGCGGGATCATGGCGCACTATGACGCCCTGACCGGAATAGGTTGCCTCCAGCACGTGACGATCGATCTGAAGGTCGCTGGTGGCGCCGGGCAAACGGACCCAGCAGCCGTCATCGTCGAGTGCGGTGAGCACGACGGGTCGTTCGTCCGCTAGCAACAGGATCGCCGGCACGTCCTGCGTATTCCATCCGGCCAGCGGGCGTCGCACGAGATGGCAGCGCAGCCCGACGGCCTCGAGCGCATGATCGAGCTGATCAAGCGGCACCAAGCCATCATCGTCGAGCGCCAGCCCCTTTTTGACCCGCAGGTCAGAGAAGGGACGCTCGAACAGTGCGGCGATTGCCGCCACCGCCGCGAGTAGTTCGTCGCCCTGCGCCGGGGTGCTGCGCCATGCTTCGAAACCCGTTGCAGGGGACGGCTGGCGCGACCGCCGCGCCCCGCGGGCGTCGGCCGGATAGTTCATGTGGGATCCCGCATCGCTTCGGGATTCATCTCGGGAGTCGGCCCCACCTTGAAGCGCTCGCGCGCGGTCGCGGCGGCGGCGGCGGGGGGCTGGACGTCCATCGCCGCGAGCAGGTCGTTGAGCGCCGCCAGCAGTTTGAACTCCGAATAGAATTGCGCGAATTTCGCGGTTTCGGTGCGGACCTGGACGTTGTAGCGCGTGTTCTGCGCGTCGAGCACGTCGAGCAACGAGCGGCGACCGACGTTGAACTGGGCGCGGTAGGAGCGCAGCAATTCGTCGGAAACCCGGCTCTGCTCTTCCAGCTCCTTGACCAGCTTACCCTGGGCGTCCCACGTGTTCCACGCGACGCGCACATCCTCTTCGGCCTCGCGGATCATCTGGTCCATCCGGTAGCGCGCTTCCTTTTCGCGGCGGTACATTTCCTGCACCTTCGACCGCTTGATGCCGCCGTTGAAAATGTCCCAGCGCAGCACGAGTCCGGCACGCAGGTCATTGGTTTCGCCGCGGAAACCGTCGATGTCGTCGCCGATCCGGGCGTTGCCTTCGAGCGCGAGCGTCGGCGACATCTCGGCCTTTGACTTGCGGACCAGCGAATGCGCGGCGTCGAGATCGGCCTGTGCCTCGCGCACCCGCGGGTTGCGTTCGCGCGCCCGCGCCAGCGCGTCCTCCAGCGTTCCCGGAATATTGCTCGCGAGCGACGGCGGCAGTGCGGCGCCATCGATCAGGTCGAGTCCGGTCAGGGTGCGGAACGATGCGGAGGTGTTGACGAGGTCGAGATTCGCCTCGGTCACGCGCGCGCGGGCGGCCTGCTGGCGTTCTTCTGCCTGCTGCTGATCGGCGATGCTCAGCGAACCCTTCGCCACGCCTTCGCGCAGGTCGGTCACCAGCTTGCTGTGGAAATCGATATTATCCTCGGACGCCGCGACGATCCGCTGCTGCAACAGATAGTCGAGATATTGGCGCGTGACTTGGAGCGCGATGAATTGCGAGCGTTCCTCGACTCGGAACGCAGCGCCGTCGGTGCGCGCCGCCTGACGCCTGACCTCGTTGCGCCGGACCCCGCCGTCGAACAACGTCTGTTCGACGCTGAGGCCGCCCTCCATCGGATACAGCTCGTTATCGGCGATACCCAGCGCCCGGCGCGTGCTGTTTTCGAGGCGGCGGATCCCGATTGATCCCTCGACCGAGACGCGCGGCGCGAACAGGCGCTGCGCCTGCTCGCGCTCGAATTCGATCGCGGTCTTGTTTTCGACCGCCTGATTGATTTTGGGGTTGGTCTGGACGGCTGTTTCGACCGCGGTCTTCAGCTCGATCCGCTGGCTCCAGCCAGCCTCGTGCGTTGCGACGAGCGCGACGGCGGTAAGCAACAAGGCTGCGGTACGAATTTTCGGCATCTTTTGTCCCCTGCATTTATCCGGTCGAAGTCGAAGATCCTTCTGCGTGATCCTTCACCTGCGCCGGTGTTTCATAATGTCCGGCAACGCCGCCGGTGGTTTAGGCGTGTCCGGCCGACGCCATCTGTTCGAGCTGCACCACGACATGCTGCTGGGCGAGGTCGGCGATGAACGACTGGCCCGATGCGCCGTCGCCGAGCAGGCCGATAGCCCCGCCGTCGCCCAGCATGAACCGGGCCAGCACGGGTTCGGCGGGCGTTGCAGGTCCGAGCAGCGCGTCGAGTTCGACCTGCGGCCCTTCCAGCGCGGCTGCGACAATCGTGTCGAGCTCGGCGCCAGCAAGGTCGAGCACCGCCTGCGGCGGCAGCGCCATCTGCATCTGATCGCCCGATGCCACAGCTGTGGCCGGTTCGGGCGGCAGATCGACCTCGGTTCCTGTCAGTAGCTGGGCATAGGTCGGATCGGGTGCCGCGGTGTCGAGATCGTCGCTGCGCGCCTCGCGGTGGTTGTCTTCGTCCATCTGGCGCTGGGTGGGATCGGCTTCGATCTTCGCCGTCGCCGGGCCGGAGAAATATTCGTGAACCAGCCCATCGGCTTTGGCGGCGGGCAGGGGGGTGGCTTGGTCCGCCGCTTCGCTCGAATTGCCAGCCTGCTGGCCTGTAGCCGCCGTGTCGCCGTCCGGCGTAGCGGGCGAGCGCGCCGCCAGCGGCGTGGCCGCGGCAAGGCCGGCGACAAGTATGGCCGTTGAAACGCCGGCGGCTCCGTTTGTCGCGGCAACCCGCTGCTGATCGGCGAAGTTGGTGGCAAAGGCCGCATCGGCGAGCTTGCCGGTGCTGCCGTCGGTGCGCGTGTAAAGCGCTTCGCCCTTCACGTGCACCTGACCATCGGCGGCGGTGTAGGCGCGCCCGTCGGACGTCAGCGCGATGCTGATGATGCCTTCGCTGATCAGCGAGCGGAATTCACCCGCGTCGGTAACACCATTGCTGTTGGTGTCCTGCCAGATGCCGAATTTCGCAAAATCCGCGTCGGCGGCGTCAAGCTTGCCATCGCCGTTGCTGTCATAGGCGGCGGCCAGCCCCTGCAGGTCGGACAGGCCCGCGCCACCGAACACCAGTTCGGCGCCGTTGTTGACCTTGCCATCGCCATTTTTGTCGATCGCCAGCAACCCGTCGTCGGCGCCGACCCACGCCGTACTTTCGGCAATGCCGTCGCTGTTGTAGTCGAAGTGCACACCCGCGGCATTCGATACGAACTCGACCCCGTCGCCGTCGAGATCGACCGCGATCGGCGGCGCCAGTGCAGTGATAGTGATCGACAGGTTTGCGGTCGCGGTGTCGCCATCGCGGTCGGTCACGACATAGTTGAACACTTCGGTCGCGGTCACCGTAATCGGGCTCGGCGGCTGGTAATTATACTGGCCCGTCGCGAAATTCAGCGTCAGCGTGCCGCCCATCGGGGTTGTGATCGCGTTCAGCGTCGTCCCGGCGATGCTGCCGCCGCTTGACATGCCGATGCTCGATCCGCCATCCCAGGTGTAGGTCGTCGAACCGATGGTGATCGACAACAACCGGCCGCCGTCGGCGCCGAAGAAGTCATTGGCGTCGAGGTCACCCGATACTGCCGACGGGACGATCACCGACAGCAAGGTTGCGACCAGATCCTCGAAATCGTCGACCAGAATCGGCTCGTTGTTCGGCGCCGCGTTCAGGTCGACGTCGCGCAACCGCTGGATATTGAGCGGTTGCAGCGGGTTGTTGTCGATGCCGATCGCCGTGACGTTAACATTGTTGTTGTCGACGAAATTGTTCCACGCGGTCGCGGTTGCGGGCTGCAGCGAGTTGATGACCGTGGGCGGGATGCCGCCAAGCTGCGTCTGCTGGTTCGGATTGCCGTCGCTCAGGAAAAACACCTGATTGCTGGCGCCGGGGATCGTGGTGAAGTTGGCGAGCGCCGTTTGGATCGCCCCAGTATAGTTGGTATTGAGCCCGATGTCGTCCTGCGAGGGCCGGGTGCCGCCCGCGAGCGGGTTGAGCGATTCTAGATAGGCGTTGGCGGCGGCAGCGGTCGCGAACGATTCCGAAGCGAACGAGCCGGACGAGAATATCACGAATTTGATCGTTAGGGCGCCCGACGCTGCGCTGTCGAGTTGGGCCAGCGCACCCTGCACGGCCTCTAGCATGACGTTCAGTTCGCCGTTGTCGATGCTATCGCTGAAATCGAGAATGAAGAGGGTGTTCACATCCTGCATCGGCTGCGACGTCGATCCGGTCTCGCCGGTTGCGGTCGGCGCATCGTCCTCGATCACGACCTGGATCGCCGAGGCATTGGTTGTCGTCGTGGTGCCGTCGGAGACGGACACCGGGACGAAGAAATCCTTGAGGTCTTCTAGCGCGACGGTCGGATGATCGACGGCGCGTGACAGCGTGACCGTATAGGCACCGTTCGACGCGAGCGTGACGCGGATGACTTCCGAGCCGCCGACCGAGCCGATCAGGGTACCGGTGCCGACGCCGGTCCAGGCGACTGGGACACCTCCCGCGGCCAGCACCGCGCCGGGGTTGCCGAGGGTCGCGGTCAACGTCTCGCCCGCATCGGCGTCGCCGATCGCCAGCGTGCCGCTGAAGGTCGTGCTGTTGGTCGTGTCGAGCGTCGCGTTCGGCGCCGTGTCGGGAAGTCCGTTCAGCAGGCCTTCTTCCGATACGCGCGCAATGGCGGTCCCGATCGTCGGTGCATCGTTGGTGCCGAACACGGTGATCGTCAGGGTCGAGCCGACCGACAATGAACCGTCGCTGATCGTATAGGCAAAGCTTTCGACCAGTGTCTGTCCGCTGTCGAGCGCGTTGACGACAGGTTTATCCTCGTCGAGCGTGTAGGTGTAGCTGCCGTTGGCGTTGATCACGAGCGTGCCGTAAAGGCCGACGTAAGTCCCCGCCGAGGTGACGGTGATTGCCTCCAGGTCGGGATCATTGTCTGCGACGTCGGCAAAGATTCCGAAGGGTGCGCCGGGGTGCGCGATGTCCTGCAACACATTGCCCGAGGCGCTTGGGTCCGATCCGCTGGCGCCGTCGAGCACCCAATTGGTGTCGGCGCGCGCGATCGGGAAATCATTGGCCCCGGTGATCGAGATGGTGATCGTCGCGATCGACGTGTCGCCGTCAGCGTCGCTCACCGTATATTGGAACGTTTCGGTCAGCGTCGTGCTGGACGTCAGTGCAACAACGGCCGGGTCATTGGGGTCGAGATCATAGCGATAGCTGCCGTCGGCGGCGATGGTGATCGAGCCATAGTCGCCCGCCAAGGCAGCACCCGGTGTTCCCGTCGTCGCCCCGAACGCCACGCCGATCACGCTAAGCCCACCGTCCGCGCCGCCATTGTCGGGCGATCCGTCCATGCCATTTTCGTCGGCGCCGCCGATCCCGGTCAGCACGTTGCCGTCGGCAAAAATCTCTCCGTCGCGCGACACATTGTCTTCATCATGCACCGCCTGCGGCGCATCGTCGCGGATCGCAAACTGCCCGGTGATGTCGGCGGTCGTCCGCGCGGTGTCGCCGTCGCCGTCGGTGGCGATGGCGCTCAGCGTGATCAGATTGGTTCCCGACAGGAATTTCGTCTGGTCCGGGCCGCTGTCGGGCGTGTGCATGATCGCGCGTGATTGGTCGAAAGTGACGAGGCCGCCGGGCGCCACCGAAATGCGGAAAACCTCGTGCGTCGCGGTGCGTCCGAAGATCACGCCGCCCTCGATCGACAGGACGACGGCTTCGCCGGTCAGCGAGTCGATCAGGCCGCTCGCCCCTGCGGTAACTCCCAACTCATAGGCAATGGTGCCCGGGCCGTCGGCACCGAAATCGGTCGTTGCGGTAAACAGCCCCGAAAGATTGAGAGTCGCATTAGTTCCAAAGTCACTTTCGTCGACCGTCAGCGTCGACGCGGTACCGCCAGCGGTGATCGAGGGTCCGTCATCGGCAAAGCGGATGTTGCCGCCTAGATCGACGGCGACGGTGTCCGAAATGCTGTCGCCATCGCGATCGACAATCGTCGCGGTGCCGCGCAGTTCGACGAGATTGGCCGCGAGTTCGACCAACTGCGCCGCATAATCGCTGGCCGAACCCGGCAGCGGATGGTCGATCTCGGCAAATTGGGTGAGCGTCACGACGCCGGTCGCGGCGTTCACGGCGATGGAGAAAATGGGCGTGCCGGCCGCGCTGCCGACGATCTCGCCGGAGACAATGGCCAGCGTGACCGGCACGCCGTTGCTGGTCAGGGCGGAGGTCGCGGCCGCCGAGCCCAGCGCAAGGGAATAGGTCCACGTCACCGCACCCGCATCCGCGGGACCGTCGGCGCCAAAATTGACCAGCGAAGTCGAAAAGGCCGCCGACAGATTGGCGGTCGCGACGTCGAACGCGCTGCCGCGCGTGTCGGCATCCTGCGTCGTCAGGGTGATGGCATTGGTATCGACATTGGTCGCGTCGATCGACGGGCCGTCATCCTTGAACACCAGGGTATTGCCGATGGCGACCAGCGCCGAAGCCTGATCGCCGTCGCCGTCAGTGACCGTCGCGATCAGCCGGATGATGTTCGGCGACAGCGTCACCGGGTCGTCGGGGTTGCTGGCATCGGGATGGCGCACGGCGCGGATCTGGTCGAGCGTCGCTTGCCCATTGGCGGCGACGGTCAGCCGGAATGCGACGGTCGACGGCGAATCCTGCAACCGTCCTTCGACGACATTGCCGATCGCCTGCAGGATGATCTTGGAACCGGTGGCGACATCGACCAGCCCGGTGGCGGTGGTCACCTCGAACGCATAGCTGACCGAGCTGCCATCTTGGTCGGCGCCCGTTACGATGTTGAACAGGCTGGCAAAGTTGGCTGTTGCGTCGAGCGCCAGATTGGTCTCGTCGACCGTCAATAACCCTGCTGGCGAAGACAAGGCGGTGATCGACGGCACGTCGTCGGACACCGAAATATTGACCGTACCCGCGACCTGATCGCCGTCGGCATCGGTCGCAACAACCTCGATCGACCCCAGATCGACCAGATCGTCGACCGTCGTGTCGGGGTGTAGGCCGTAGTTATATTGCAGCGTGACGGTTACCGTCGCGACATTGCCTGCCAAGCTGAGGTCGATCACCACCACCGGGTTTTCGTCGGCATCCCACCCGATGATCTGGGTGTCAGATTCGAGCGTCCAGCTAAGCCCGCCGTCGAGCGTCGAGATGTCGCCAAAGCCGATCGACGCGATCGCGTCGGACCCTGGGGTGAAGACGATGTTGCCGCTGGACGAAACCGGCTGCACCGGCGACGGCGTCGAGCCGCTCTCCAGATGCTGGTCATCGACGGTAAGCTGGATCGGGTCGCTGGCGGTCGGTTCTGTCCCGTCCGCCAGGCGGATCAGCTGGACCGCCGACGACTGGTCGCCGTCGCCGTCGGTGATGGTGTAGGTAAAATTGGCGTGGATCGGGAAAACACTGATCTGCGGTACCGGATCAAAGGTCCAGGCACCATTCGCCTGAAAAGTGTAGGTGCCGTTGACGTTGTTGAAGGTCGTGATGCCCGTTGCGGCGACCGCAACGACCGTGCTGCCGATAGTCACCGACGTGACCGTCGCCCCGTCTGCGCCCTGCGTATCATTCGTCAGCAAATTGCCCGAAATCGCGGCGGCGTCCTCGGCAACAGTGATCGACGGTGCGGACTGCGCAACCGGAACATCGTCGATCACGTCGATGACGATCACATTTTGCGTCACATTCCCGAAAACATCGGTGACATTGTAGGTGAAGGTTTCGACCGCGGGGACAAGGTTTGTGCCATTGTTGGCAGTCAAGCCGTCCACAGCCCTGGTCAGCGTGTAGAAATAGGTGCCATCGGGATTGATCGTGAAGGTGCCATGGGTGCCGACGCCATTGCCGACCAGGCTGAATTCGAACGGACCCGTGCCGCCCGCAACATTGTCATTCAGGTCGCCCGACGCCGTTTCGGCATCGCTGTCGGGATTGCTGCCGGTGCCCAGCGCGGCCTCGTCGACCTGCAACTGCACCGGATCCGCTGACAGACCCGCATCGCTCAGGCGAATCGTCAGCGTGGTTGTCGATTGGTCGCCGTCGCCATCGGCAATCGTATAGACGAAGATGTCTTCAGCGCCGTCGGGCTGGACGATATTGGGGTTGGCGACATAGTTATAGCTGCCGTCGGCGGCGACGGTGAGCTGGCCGTACAGGCCGACGATGACAGCGCCAACGCCGCCCATGGCGGGAGCCGATGGATTGTCACCCGCGGCGCGCACGCCGAGAATTTCGGCGCCGTCCGCGCCCGGTATGTCGTTAACGAGCAACCCGCTCGCGGCATCGACTTCGAGTGTCTGGCCTTCGCCGACGTCGCCCTCGTCAGCTTCTGCCGCCGGGTTATCGTCAACGATCAGCACGTCGAGGGTTGCCGTCGCGACCGTGCCGTCGCTGTCGGTGATCTCGATCGTAAAGGCTTCGGTCAGCGCAGCATCGGTCGGGCCGCTGTGCAGCAGGCTGTTGTCGATCAGCTCGTAGCTATAGCTGATCGTACCGCCGACGACGTCGCCCGCTGCATCGAACACCGGTTCGAAATCGGTGATCGTCAGGATGCCAAGGTCGGTGGTGACCACCAGCCCCGCGACGATCGTTTCACCCGCCAGCGTGATCGCGGCAACGCCGTCGGCAGCGCTGAAGGTAAAGCTGCCGGTCTGGGTCAGCGCGTCGCTGTCGGGTGATGACCCGTCGGCCAGGTTCGCCTCCGATACCGTTGCTTCCGCTCCATCGGGATCGAGGCCGTTGATCGTCACAATGTCATCGCGGCCGCGGATGACCACGGTCAGCGTCGCCGTTGCCTCGTCGCCATCGGCGTCGGTGATGACATATTCGAACGTCTCGGTCAGCTCGTCGTCGCCATCGAGTCCGGCCACGTCGGGGTTTTCGGGATCGAGCGTGTAGAGATAGCTGCCTTCCGCTGCGATTTGCAGCGTACCATAGGCGCCAAAGGTCAGGCCGTTGATGTCGCCGCTCTCGCCGCCGAAGGCGATGGCGGTGACGCTGGCGCCATCGGCGCCCTCGACATCCGCCGCGCCGTCGCTGTCGTTCGCGTCGCTGCCGCCGACGCCGGTCAGGACATTGCCGTCGGCGGTCGTCGAGCTGCCCGATTGCAGCGAGTCGAGATCGTCGATGGCGGTCGGGACATCGTCCTCGACCACGATGCTCAGTGTGCCGCTGGCGCTATCGCCGTCGAGGTCGGTCACGACGACGCCAAAGCTTTCGATGACATCGTCGCCGCTGGTCACGTCGGTCAGCGTGTAGCTGTAGCCAATCGACGTCGCCGTGATGCTGGAGATGGTGAGCGTGCCATATTCGCCCGCGATCGTCTGGCCGACCATCGTCACCGTTTCGCCGTTGATGCGGACAGCGCCCACGCCGTCGGTGGCCGCGATGGTAAAGCTGCCTTGGGTCGTGGCGGTACCGCTGTCGGGCGCCGATCCGATCAGCAGGCCCGCCTCCGACACCAGCTGGCCGTCGTCGTCGCCGTCCGGCAGGTTGATCGTGACGCCGCCATCGCCGATCGCGATCCGCAGCGTGGCGGTGGCCGTGTCGCCGTCGCCGTCGGCCAGCCGATAGGTGAAGGTGTCGAACACGCCGCCCGGGGTGCCGGGGTTGCGGACATAGCTGTAGCTGCCGTTGCTGTTCAGCGTCAGGACACCGTAGAGGCCAGCAACGGGTGTTCCCGCTGCAACGGGATCACCGCTGCCTGAGACCGACGACACGGTTGCGCCGTCGGCGCCGGGGAAATCGCGTCCGCCGTCGTTTTCGGTATCGGTGATGACGTTGCCGGTGGCGGGACCAAAGGTGCCCGCAGGCATGCTGTCGAAATCGGCGACGGCTTCGGGAACGTCGTCGATAATATCGATTTCGAAACTGGCCGATACCGTGTCGCCATCCAGGTCGGTGATGCCGACGGTGATCAACTGCGACGCGTCGTCGCCGAGCGTGTTGTCGGTCAACCAGAAGAAATATTCGATCGAATCGGGATTGATCGCGATGATATAGAACGTGCCCGTGGCGAGCTCGATCTCCTGACCTTCTTCGGTTACCGCAACGCCATTGATCGTCAGCGCCGCGGGTCCGTCACCCGCCGCAAATTGGATGACGCCGGAGGTGAAGTTGGAACCGTCGCCGTCCCGCGAGCCGGGGCTTTCGCCGTCGCGTTCGGGCAGGCCGGCTTCGTCGACGAAGGTGCCGTCGTCGCCTGCGCCGGGCAGGATCAGACTGGGCGCGCTGTCGCCGATCCGGATCGTCAGCGTCGCGGTCGATACGTCACCGTCGCCGTCAGTCAGCCGATAGGTGAAGACATCTTCGACGCCGCCGGGCGTTCCCGCCGATCGGACATAGGCATAGGTACCGTCGGGCGCGATCACGAGGCGGCCATATTGGCCCTGCACCGCCGTACCCGTCGGGCTGAAGTCGGTGGCGGAGGCTCCGCGCACGCCGGTGATCAGCGCACCATCGGCTCCGGGCGAGTCTGCACCCGCCGCGCCGCTGGCCGTTCCGGCACCCGTGATGACGTTGCCGCCCTGCGGCGCGTTGCTGCCGGGGACCGTGTCGTCGATGTCGGCGCGCGCAATCGGGGAATCGTCCTCAATCGTCAGGGTAAGCGTCGCGGTTCCAACGTCACCGTCACTGTCCGTGACGGTGATCGTGACGGTGTCCGTGGCGGTGGGATTGGTGCTGTTGTCGGTCAGTGTATAACTGTAACCGATCAGGCCCGGGGTGATGCTGGTGATCGTGACCTGACCCAGCGGGGTCGCGATGACCTGCCCGACCGCAGTGACGACAGTCCCGTTGACGGCAACGACGACGGGCTGATCGAGCGCAGCGATCTGGATCGTGCCGCTGGTCGATTCACGCGGTGAGGTGGGATCGGTGCCGGCGGGTTCAGTGCCGCGTGCGGCGAGCGCGGCTTCCGACACCACGGCCGTCGCGGCGGTGACGCCGACAACCTGGTCGGGGGTGGTGATCAGGATCCTCGGTTTATCGTCGACGCTATCCGGAATCACTTCAAGATCGAGAATTCTCGGAAAGCCGAATTCGGTTGGTGGGAGCAGGTTGCCAAGCGCAAAAGGATCGCCGATGTCGCCCGGCGTCTGGGCAAAATTGCCGCCCGAACTTTGCGGGCGACCGGCAGCGGGTTCGGGCTCTTGTCCCGCAATGAGGGCCGCGACCGTCGGCGCCGGAATGTTGATCGGCCCGACCTTGATTTGCGGAATCCGCAGCGCGCCGTCGACGATAACGAGAACTTGCCCGTCGGGCAGGGTGACGAGCAGATCGTTGCCGGAAAGCTTGATCGCGTCGAGCCGCGTGCCGGGCGGTAACTGGATCACGCCATCGACCGGCAGGATCGTCGTCGCACCGGGCGGAATCGCGCGTGCTATGGTGGCGATTTCGCCGACCTGTTCATTCCGCTTCAATTCCATCGCCTAATGCCCCCTGCACCTCGATGTTCGCTCGGTCACGCGGCAGCGACCTGTACGGGGGCCGCTGCGGAAACGGGCGAACGGCACTGCGTTTCCGCGCCAGATGTCGCGGGGTTTGCAATGCAAGCTCTTGTGATCGTGCTGGGTTCTCTTTGGCGACCGATGCCCGTGCCTTGTCACTGACCCAGCAAATACAAACCCCGGGGGGTGATTCTGCAATGGCAATTTCCGGTATAGGCTCCTATACTTTTGTATAAGAGCAATATCTTATGAGTTAATTTTCTATTAATATTCCTAAAAATCGTAAATATTTTCGAAAAAACTGTCGTATTTTGAGTATAATTTGATAAAAATACATTTTTAAATTAGTAAAAAATCTGAAAAAATACCTTTGAGTTTGAAGAAAAATCATCACTTTACTAGTAGATATCCTACATATGATAAAAATGGGGAATGATAAGATTTACGTTCTATTTTATCGATCCCTGCGTTTCAATTTGCGCGACAACCGCGTCTCCGCGTTGTAACCTATATCGGCCGACATAATTCCCGCTGGGCCAGCCCGTCGCCGGGGCGCGTTTGCCGCTATAGGCGAACCAGCTGAGGCCGCCGTCGGCTATGACCGACTGCTGATTATGAACAATCTGTCCGTTCGGCCCGGCGATCGAAAACATCTGACGGTCGCCCGCGCGCGCGCCGATCGCATCGACCCACAGAATTATCGGGGCTTGCCGTCCATCCAGCCCCGGCGGCGGATCGCGTTCGGCGACGGCTTTCGCCGGGACCGCCGATGCAAGGCCGCCGGTAATCACCGCAGCAGACTTGTAACCGAGCTTGCGCGCCGTGTCCGGTGCCCAAAGGCTCGCTGTGCTTGCATCAACATTGCAGGGGAGCGGGGCGGCGGTGCCGACGAAGGGATCAACGGCCTCACCGCGATGCCGGACAGTGAAATGCAGATGTGGAAACTCGCTATTGCCCGACAAACCGATCAGCCCGATGCGTTCGCCGGTCACGACGCGCTGACCGGCGCGGACGGCGATGCTCCCCTGACGCAGGTGGCTGTACTGCGTCTGCCAGCCTTCGCCGTGATCGATCACGACGGCATTGCCCGCGTCCTTGCCATCCAGCGCCGCCCGGTCGTCGACGCTGACGTCGGGCTCGCCGTCGCGCGTGCGGAGCACGGTGCCGGGTGCTGCGGCGACGACCGTAAAGCCTGTCCGCATATCGGCCATGGTGCTTAACCGAATGTCGATCCCGTCATGGTCGTTCGTCGTCAGCAGCCCGCAGCGATAGTCGCGGCGGCCCGGACCCGGGTCATGATCGAACAGTTTCTGGATCAGGCAGGATTGACCGACAATGCAGTCAACCGGAAAACCAAGGGCAGGTGCGGCGTCCGGCGGTGGCGGCTGCAATGCGGCGATCGCCAGCGAAAAGGAAAGAAGGAACGCGTGCATCATGGTCGGCTCTTGTTGCGGACGGGTCGTTCGCGGCGCAAAAGTGACAATGGATGGGACTTCGACGCCGGCCGCCGCCAGGGGGCGTGGCGGCGGACACGGCTAGCCAGCGGGAGCTGACCGAACTCGAAGATCTGCCAAGTGTCGGAACGCGAAATTGCGACCGGGTCGTCGGCAGAACTCTTACTTTTCTTACACCCAATCTCTGCAGACCTGCTCGGCTAAAGCAGGCATCGTCCGGATGATTCTTGCCTTGTCATCCTTGTGTCAAAATTGGCGGAAAGCGCGGTTTCCCGCCATTCCCTGATGGGGACATCCTATAAATTGCGGTTGGCGCGATCCTATTTCGTTGTGACAACAACGAAAATTTGCGGGCGCTCGAATACAAAAAGGAGGGCAGGCCGCGGCCTGCCCTCCAGTTAGCAGAGGTCCGTCGAGGAGTGGCTCCCCGTACGAAGCCTTGTCCTCAGACGAACGTGATCATGTCGTAGGACGCATTGCCCTGGCTGTACGAATTGAGCGCAGCAACCGAGTCATAGGCACCCAACGCAGCCAGTGCTGCGATCGGAGCCGAAGCGCCTTCCCAGAAGTCTTCGATCAGGACCGCACCGGCCGAGGTGAAGACATACACGTCGAGCGCGTCGCCCTGGCCGTCCCAGTCCCCGGTGACGACACCGGCATCGATCGACGGATCGAAGCCCGCATCAACGTCGAACACCAAGGTGTCACGGTTGGCGACGTTGAAGTCGCGGCCCGATCCCAAGCTGAACGGCGCGCCGATGACATCATTGCCGAAGCCCGGCGATGAATCGGTCGAGTCGAAGCGGAAATAATCCCGACCCGCGCCGCCCGACATATGATCGTCGCCTTCGCCACCGGTGATGGTGTCGTTGCCCGATTCGCCTTCCAGATTGTCATCGCCCACGCCACCGTTGATGGTGTCGTTGCCGGTGTCGCCCCGGATGCTGTCGTCGCCTTCATCGCCGTTCATCACGTCGTTGCCGAAGCCACCCGACATATAGTCGTTGCCGTCGCCACCCGACATGGTGTCGTTGCCGCCACCCGGATTGCCCAGGTTTTCATACAGCGTGTCACCATACATGATGTCGTCGCCAGCGCCGCCCGACATATTGTCGTTGCCGGCGTCACCAGCAAGCTGGTCGTCGCCGCCGTTGCCATTGACCACGTCATTGCCGGCACCACCATAGATCAGGTCATCGCCGCCGTTACCCGACAGATTGTCGGCGCCGTTCTGACCCTGAATGACGTCATCGCCTTCATCACCCGAAACGACGTCGTTGCCGTCGTTGCCCGTGATGTTGTCGTTGCCTTCGCCACCCGAAATGGTGTCGGCACCGGCATCGCCAGCGAGTACGTCGTTGCCGTCGTTACCCTCGATAACGTCGTCGCCTTCGTCACCGTTGATGGTGTCGTTGCCGTTGCCGCCCGAGATGAAGTCGGCATCGGTGTTCGACGGGTCGAGCGGATCGAAGAAGGGATCCCCGTTGCCGCGGATCACATCGTCGCCGTCGTCACCATACAGGGCGTCGTCGCCGCTTTGACCCCAGATCAGATCATTGCCCGCGTCGCCGTGGACCAGATCGTTACCGTCGTTGCCGTTCAGCGTATCGTCGTCGTCGCCGCCGCCGATGTCATCGTCATCGGCACCACCTTGGACGAAGTCGAATCCAGCCCCGCCACGGATGAAGTCGTTGCCGACATCGCCGCTCAGTTCGTCATCGCCTTGCTCGCCGACGAGGGTGTCGTTGCCTTCACCGCCATCGAGTGCGTCGCTGCCGGTCCAACCGAGGATGACGTCGTCGCCGTCATCACCCCACAGAAGGTCGTCACCTTCCCAGCCGTCGATGATGTCGTTGCCGCCTTGACCAAAGATCTGGTCGTCGCCGGTGCCACCAAAGATGTTGTCGGCATGGCCCAGTCCGGGGTTATACCCGCTCTGGTTATAGGCAAAATCACCATCGGCGTTGCGGTTCGGGCCGCCGTCGCCGAAGATCACGTCATTGCCGTCACCACCATTGAGCGAATCGACTCCGTTCGAGTTGGTGCCGCCGTTGATGTAATCGTCGCCGTCACCGCCGGTCACAACGTCGGTTTCGGTTCCGCCATAGAGGTTGTCGTTGCCGAGACCACCACTGATGACGTCATCGCCGGCATTGCCTTCGATGCGGTCATCGCCCGATTGGCCGTTGAGCGTGTCGTTGCCGGCATCGCCGCGGATATAGTCGTTTCCGCCGCCACCCCAGGCAGTGTCGTTGCCGGCACCGCCGAGCAGCGTGTCGTTGCCATCGGCAGCGCCATTGTCGTCGCCGGTATAGACGACGTTTCCGGGTCCGACGACGACGAACGACGCTTGGTCGCCGATCAGCGTGTCGTTGCCGGCGCCGCCATCGACGCGATCATTGCCGCTGCGGCCGATGACATTATCGTCGCCCGCATCGCCATACAAATCGTTGTCGAAGTTGTTGCCATAAACGGTGTCATTCCCGCCGTTGCCGCGTGCGTTGTAAGGCAGGGCAGCGGTCGAGGTGATCGCATTCAGATCGATAAAGTCGACCGAATTGGTGCCCAGAACCTGACCGCGCGAGGTCGGGTTCTTGGCATTATTCGGAGCGCTAGAAGGTCCTACTGTAGGCATTTCGCTATCCTCTTCTTTCATGGGTCGCAAGGGATGCGTGGTCGCCGACTCGGCTTGATCATCCCCCCAATGACCCCGAAAACTCGAGGCCATGACAATGGGATATGGCGGGGCAGGGGGAGCGGACATTCCTGCTTGGGGACATGGCCGATAATTTTGTGAAGTGGTTCATTTTGGGGCAGATCATGAGGGCTTGCGACATTTGATTGGTGGCAAACACACGCATTTCCGCCGTTTTGGCTCATGCCAAAACAGAACAGTCTGGAAAGAAAACTTGCTTGCTAGTTAAGTTTGCGACCAAGCGCCGAGCTCGCGGGACGCGCTGAATAGCCCGGTGGCGCGGACGCGTCACCGGCGTCGCGATCGGGGGCCTCACCGAGCGAAGACATCTGGGGGCGGGTCAATGGCGCAGGATCGGAAACAGCTTTGCCCGCGCTTGCCATGGTCGCTCGACCGAGCGCGGACATCCCGGGGCGTTCGATCGTATCGGCGCCGCAGCAGCGGCCGTCGAGAATCGCTTTGGTGTCGAGCTGGCCTGTCGCCGCCAGCAAGCTTGCGCGCGCGACAAATTCATTGCGCTGCGCGCGCTCCAACGTCACCCGGGCCGACAACAATTCATTCTGGGCGTTCAGCACGTCGGTCAGGGTGCGGTTGCCGCCGACCGCTTCCTTCCTGATGCCCTCGGCGGCCGCTTCGGTTGCCGCCACCGCCGTTTCGGCGGCGACGATCGTGCTTTTCGCCGACTGCCAGCGCGTCCAGGCGCTGGCGACATCTTCGGTCACCGTCCGCGCCGCGATGTCGGTTTGCGACAGGCGCTGATCGCGGACCGCGCGAGCACGGCGAACTTCGGCATGGTCGCGGGGCAGAAAAATCGGCACGCGCAGCTCCAGCCCGTAATAGAGCGACGAGCGGTCGTCCGGATATTTACCCGTGAACGTGTTCGTCGCGCCGCCGGTCAGATAGTCATAGCCACTGACCGCGTCGAGTTGTGGAAGCAAAGCCCCGGTTGCGAATTTGACCCCCGACTTGCCGGCTTGGGCATTCAGCCGCGCGGCGCGGAGCCGAGGCGCCGCGTCTTGCGCAATCTTTTGTGCCGCGGCGAGCGAGGCCGGAACTGCCGCCAGCGGGGGCAGCGGCGGCACCATTGTTCCCGACTGCCCGCTGACGTTACGAAAGCGGTGGCCGTTGACGCCAAGCTCTTCGGTCGCGGCGAGCACCCCGGCTTGCGATGTCGCCAGCCGCGCGCGTGCCAGTTCCTCATCGGTACGCGTTGCTTCGCCGAATTCGAGGCGGCGTGACGTTGCGCGCAGCTGTTCGCCGATCGCCTCGCTCTGCGCCTGCGAATATTGCAGGATCTTGCGGTTCAGATGGACGTCGGCTGCACTGGTCAGCAATTCCAGCAGCGTATCCGATGTCGTCGCGTCGAGCCCCGCACTGGTTGCTTCCAGCTCGGCCTTGGCGATCTTGACGCCATTATAGGTCCGGTCGCCGTCATAAAAACGCAGCCGTGCCTCGATCCCTGCCTGACCGGCGGTGTAGCGCGCGTCGTTGGTGCTGCTGCCATTTTTGATGTCGATTTCGCGCCGCTGGACGGTACCGTTTGCCTCGATCGTCGGCAGATAGCTCGCTTCGGCCGCTTGGAGCCGCGCCGCGGCGACCCGCACTTGATGCCGTTGGGCTGCGATGTCGGGGCTGGAGATGACGACTTGACGCGCGAGCGCAGCCATCGTGCTCGACGGCGCGGCGGCGGGCGACGCAGATTGCGCCAGCAACGGAGTCGCGGCGATTGCCAACGTCGCTAGGGCGGCAGGCGCACTCAATGCGCTCGCCCAAAAAGTCCATGATTTCCGCACGTCACCCCTCCTGAATCATCGCAGATTCGAGTGCCGACCCCTCTTTTCGTAGTTAGCAAAGAGTAATGCGCGGCGGTGAATGGCGAAACTACCCTAACGGATATGTCCGAGGGGATAATAGACTCGTTCCGCCGAATCGAAATAGACAATGGCTGTCGCTTGCAGCCGTCACGGCAGGCGACGCTATCGAGAGATTCGCATCAATCGACAGCCAACGCCGGGTAGAAAATGCTTCAGGCAACCCCGGTGGGTGCGTGCGTTCTGGCCCGTAACCAGAGCATCGCGCCAGACATCATGGTCGCGCGTGAACCGCCTGTTGCGAGCTTCGCCTCGCTTCGGGAACGATGCATTTTGGGGGCCATAATGTCTGCGACCATGGAATTTTCTACGCATTATGCAGAAGCAGTCCGCGACGACGCCCACTTGTTTGAGGGGATGTCGGGCGGCGATCATCATGACGTCATGGCAGACCACTCGTTGTCGGTCGATATTGCGGCGAACACCCGGCGGCTTTGGCATGATTATCTGGCGCAATTCGATGTGACATCGGCGATTCTGACCGTGTCCGCGTCGGGTGCGGGACAGCAACGCCACGTCTTTTTAATCGGGTTCGATCAGGTGCGCGGCGACGCTGCAGCGACCCGGCGCCTGCTGGCGATGATGGAAGACGTCTGGGTGCGAATCGGCGAGCAGCCGGTGCATCATTTTCAGTTTTCCGGCGCGCTGTTCGGCGCGGCGTCGGGGCCGGTTGACGCCGACGCCGATAATCCGCTCCACCATGGTATTGCGATCCAGATGAAGCGCGAGGGCAAGGCCATTCGCGCCCTGTTTTTCCGCCAGGATGGTGGGGCGCATTTCAGCGATCGCGATGCTGCGTCGTTGCAATTGATCGCGCCACTGCTGGCCGAGTCAGCGACCGGCGTTGCGCAGCTGGCCCAGCAGTCGCAGCGCTCGGCGATGCTGGAAGGAATGTTCGACCGGGTATCGATGGCGATGGCGTTGTTGTCCGCTGATGGTCAGCCGCTATTTCTGAACAGCGCCGCGACGGGGCTGGTCGAACAACGCAAATGGTTGCTGCGCGCCGCCGATGGCACGATCATTGCCGCCAATCCGGGGCAGGCCAAACAGCTGCGCGAAAGCATCCGCCGCGCCGCCACCGCAGCGCCCGATGCGCCGGTCGAGGATGTCTTCCGGCTCGATTGCCGCGACGGCGAATGGCGCTTGGCCTATGTTATGTCCGCCAAGTCGCGGACCGGCGACAGCATGACGCGCTGCGCGATGGTCATCATCATGGGACCGGGGAAGGTCGATGCGCCGACCTCGCTGCTCGAAGCGCTCGGCTTGCTACCGTCCGAACAGCGTTTCCTGGGCCATTTCCTCAAATCAAGCAGCCTGTGCAATGCGGCAGAAGGATGCGGCCTGTCGGAAGAGACCGCGCGGACCTATCTGAAGCGCGTGCGCGCCAAGCTGGGCGTACACCGTCAGATGGAGCTCGCCGGACTGATCTCGGGGCTCGTGCTGCCGCTGCACGCCGCGGATAGCCCGGCTCTCTGGGAGCGCTAAGTATGGCCTGGAACCCCCTCGCGGCTGGGCGGGCGCCTGGCAATCCGGACAATCTGCTCAGAAAGCTTTTGATTCCGCAAAAGCCGATCGCGGTCCGGCTGATCCTGTTCTCCGCGATCACCAACATGGCGGCGCTCGCCATGTCGCTTTACATGATGCAGGTCTTTGACCGCGTCCTGACCAGTCAGAGCAGGGATACGCTGTTCTTTCTCGCGTTGGCGATCACGCTCGTCGTTGCATTGGGTTCGATGCTCGACGGGATCCGGCAACAGGTCGCCAACCGGGTCGGTACTTGGATGGCGCAGCAACTGGGTCCGACGCTGCTGCTCCGCTCGCTCGAGCAAAGGCTGATCGCGCCGACGATGCGGCTCGAGGCGCTGCGCGAAATGACGCAGGTCAAGAATTTCATTTCGACCCCGACGGTATTCAGTGTCGTCGATATGCTGTGGGTGCCATTTTACCTGCTGATCGTGTTTTTGCTGCACCCGATCTTTGGGCTGCTTTCCGCGGTCGGCGCCGCGATATTGTTCGGACTGACCTGGTATAACGAACGGATCACGCGAACGGCAATTAGCGAGACCCAGTCGCTTGCGACCAGCAACATGCAATATGCCGAGTCGCTGGTTCGCAACAGCGAAGTCATCGACGCGATGGGCATGGGCAAAGACACGGTCGCGCACTGGCGCGACCGCTATATGGCCGAAACCGAAGCGGTCGACGGGACACAATTCCAATCGAGCAAGATCCTGGCGTGGATGAAGTTCGTCCGCAACGTGGTGCAGGTCGCGGTGCTCGGGGTTGGGGCGTTGCTGGTGCTCGACCAGCAACTGACCGGGGGCGCGATGATTGCCGGATCGATCCTGATCGCGCGTCTGCTCGCGCCGATCGAGGCGGCGATGAGCTATTGGAAACAGTTCGTGCTGGCGCGCGCAAGCCTGCAACGGCTGTCGCGTTTCTGCGACCTGCCAACCCCGCGTCCGTCGCAGATGGCGCTGCCCAAACCGTCGGGCGCGATGGCGATCGAAAATCTGACTTATGCGGCGCCCGGCATGAAGGGCGCGATCCTGAAAAACGTCAGCTTCGCGATTGCGCCGGGGACGTCGCTGGCGATCGTCGGCCCGTCGGCTTCGGGCAAGACGACCTTGTCGCGGTTGCTCGTCGGAGTACTGAAGCCAATCTCTGGTCATGTGCGCCTCGACGGTGCCGACACCTTCGACTGGATGCGCAGCGATTTCGGTCCAAACGTCGGCTATTTGCCGCAGGACGTCGAACTGCTGCCCGGATCGATCCGTGAGAATATCGGTCGCTTCCGCCCCGATGCCCGCGATGCCGATGTGATCGCGGCGGCAAAGCTGGCCGATTGCCACGAAATGATCCTGCACCTTAACGGAGGCTATGACTGCGTCCTCACCGACGGCGGGCATCAGCTGTCGGGTGGTCAACGCCAGCGGATCGGGCTGGCGCGCGCGCTGTTCGGCCTGCCGCCGCTCATCGTCCTCGACGAACCCAACGCCAGCCTGGATGCGCGCGGCGACGCTGCGCTGCTGGCGACGATCAAGAAGCTGAAGGCGTTGAACATGACGACGATCATCGTGTCGCACCGCGCCAACCTGCTCGAACTGGCCGACAAGATTTTGCTGATGATGGACGGTCAGGTCGCGAAATTCGGCGACGCCCGGACTGTGGTCGAAGAAATGGCGGGCAAGCGGCGCGTGATCGCACCGGGCGAAGCGCCGCCGCCGGGCAGTCCGGCCAAGACCAATCCCGCGATGTTCAAGCAAGGGGGGATGGAAGCATGAACATTCCCTTTCGGCTGGGCGAGGATGGCGAACCGGTGCGTCTGGCGCTTCCTTCGCCCGATCATGATGTGGCCGGTCCCCGGGTGAAAGGGTCGATGCGGCTCGCGCTCGTCTCGATTGGCCTGTTTGTCCTCGTCTTCGCGGTCTGGAGCTGGGCCGCACCGCTGAACAGCGCGGCAATTGCGAGCGGCTTTCTGGAGGCCGAGGGCGGCGGTCGGCGCACGGTCCAGCATCTGGAAGGCGGCATCGTCCGCCAGTTTCTGGTGAAGGAAGGGCAGGAGGTGCGCGCCGGCGCGCCGCTCGTGCTGTTCGATGCGACCCAGAATGACGCGTCGGATGCCGCGCTGCGATCAAGCTTCTATGGTCTGCTCGCGCAGGACGCGCGGTTGACGGCCGAGCGGCTAGGGCTGCCCACCGTCAGCTATCCGGCCGAGTTGCTGGCCGCAGCCGCCGACCCCGAGGTCAAGGAGATCATTGCCGCCTCCAATGCCGAATTCGTCTCACGTCGGCGCGGTCTGTCGGAGCAGGCGCAGATCCTGTCCCAGCGGATCGGTCAGTCGAACGCCGACATTCGCAGCTCGGGCGCCCAGATCGCCGCGCTTTCCGATCAGGCCAAGCTGCTCGACGACGAACAAATGAGCGTCGAAATGCTGGTCGACGAAGGGCTCGAGCGCAAATCCCGGCTGCTGGCGTTGCAACGCCAAAAGGCGCTCGTCGACGGCGAACGCGGCAAGCTGACCAACAATCTTGATCGGCTGCGCGACACGATCGGCGAGACGCGGGCGCAGATGGTTTCGCTGCGCGGGCAGATGGTGCTGGAGGCGACGGGCCAGCAGCGCCAGGTTCAGTTGCAGATCGCCGAGGCGCGCGAAAAGCTGACGGTAAGCGGCGACATTCGCACGCGCCAGCAGGTGATCGCGCCAGTGGCCGGTCGCGTCGCCAATTTGCGACTGATTACCCCGGGCGGCGTCATCGGGGCAGGCCAGCCGATCCTCGACATCGTGCCGACGTCGGAAAAAATGGTCGTATCGGCGCGCCTCCGCCCGATCGACATCGACGTGGTGCACAAAGGGTTGAAGGCGGAGATCAAGCTGACGCCGTACAAGGCACGCGTGATCCCCAATTTACTCGGGACCGTCAAAGAAGTCAGCCCCGACGCGATCTACGACAAGGATGCGCAGCAAATCTATTACAAGGTGATCGTCGAGATATCGGCCGCGCAGTTGAAGAAATATCCCGATGTCCAGTTGATGTCGGGGATGCCGGCCGAAGTCTATATCGATCTGGGGTCGAGTTCACTCATCCAATATCTGTTCCAGCCGATGATCGACAGTTTCAACCGGTCGTTCCGCGAGGGCTGACGCCGGCGCGATGCGGGCGGAGGTGAAAGCTGGCGTCTGCCGGCATAAGAGGGGGAAGAGGTTGGCGGGATACGGAATATTGTTCCGGGGCGTTCACCAGGCAGTGCAAGGCACTGCGCTGGGCGTCGCGGTCATGTTCTGTGTCGGCGAAACCGCGCCGCTCCACGCGCGCGAGCGCGAGATCGTCCAGACGCCGCCTTATGCGACGCTGCGCCAATCGACCGCGATGGCCCGCGTGTTGTCGCTCCAGGAAGGGCGGCCACTCGAACAGGCGCCAGCGGAGTTTGCGACCACAGCAGGAGCGGACCGTTCGGACGCGTTTATTCTGATCGCATCAATCGCGCCGGAAATAGCCGAAGTAAAAGCGCCCACACGCTTGGCCGATCCTGAACCGGATACGCCGCCGTCGCCGTTGATCATCGATTGGGAAGCGCCGATCTCGGCGGCGGTTGCTGCGGCGATCCCATCGGTCAGGGATGGGCAGAGCTTTGGCGGTAAAAATTCCGGCGCCGTTCCCGCGGCGGCGATCGACGAAGAGCTCTCTAGCTTGACGGTCGAAGTCAACAGGGCGCTTTGGCTGGGCGATGCCGGGGCGCGGCGGCAAGCGCCGGCGGCAGTTTCACAATCGAACGGCGTCGCGCGCGGCGCGAAAGCGGCAACGCGTAGTCGTCCAGCGCGCGTCGCGGCAAAGGCAATTCCGACGACGTTAAAGCCAAGCATTGCCGTGCGGTTTGGGCCTTCCGCGCCGATCACCGCTTTCGACTTGCCTGCGCTGCCCGCCGACATGGTCAATCTGGCCTGCGTCGTGGCCGCGCAATACCGGATGGGGCCGCCGTGCTTCGCGATCGGCGGCGCGACCCGAACCGGCCGCAAGGCCGCAGCGACGATGCGCAAATTTCCGGCGTTCGATGCCGATGTCTCGACCGCGCCGTGGCTCGGCGATGCCGGTTCGCGCCGCGCCGCGCAGGGCGGACGGCCAGACGCGTCGCAGCTCGGCATGGCGTCTGCCGAGGCTGAAGGTCAGGACGATGGCATCGTCGATGCGGGATCTGACGTGACGATCGGCCTTGATGGCGCCGACGGTCAGGCCAGCGAAACCGACCCTTTGTCGATCGAGCCGCTGCCGCGCGGCGGTCTGGCCTTTTCGGGCGGCTATTCGTCACTAGAAGGCCCGGTCGGAACGGTCAAAATCGCGCGCACCAATATCGGTGCATCCGGCAGAGATATCACGGCTTCAGTGCGCTATTCCAAGATACAGCGACTGGCTGAATTGGGCGTCGCCGACGCCAATTTCATGGGCAGCAAACTGTCGGTGGCGCCGACCTTTTTCTACTCGCGATCCACGGCGGTGGGTTTCGATGCCCAAAGCAAATCGTCGGTGTTTCGGCAAACCGCGCGAGGCATCAATTTCTATGTCGGCAAACCGCTCGGACGCGGCCTGCGGATCGCCGCGAATTACCGATATTCGGACGAGGATTTCCTGATCCGCCAAAAGAACGCGCAATGCGATGTCGGGCTTCATGGAAGCCCCTTCTGCAACGCGCTTGGGCAATCGACCAGCTCGGTCCTGAGCGTCGGGCTCACCCTTGATCGCCGCGACAGTGCGGCCGATCCGGCGCGCGGATTTCAGTTGCGGGTGACGCCGGAGATCGCTGGTCCGGGCGGAACGTCGCGCTATGCACGGATCCGGGTCAGCGGCAATTTCCATCACCGCATCGGCGATATGCTCGATGTCTCGCTGGGCCTCGAAGGCGGTCTGATGGAACCGATCGGCGGGCGGACGATCCCGCTGTTCGATCGGTTCTACATCGGCGGCAACACGATGCGCGGTTTCGACCTGCGCGGGATCGGGCCAAAGGTGGTTCCGCTGAAGGCGCCGGTGGCGCCGCCGACAGCAATCGGCGGCCGGGCCTATTATGTCGGCCGCTTGGAAGTGGCGTTTCGGCTGGACGGCGCGATGCAAAAATTCGGCGTATCGCCCAGTGTCTTCGTTGATGCCGGATCGGTCTTTGGCGCGTCGAAGGGTGAACTGATCGCAGGCGAGCGATTGATCGGCAACTCCGCCAAGCCGCGCGTGGCGGTCGGCGTCGGGCTGGCATTCAATGCGGGGCCGGGCAAGCTGCGGTTCAACATCGCCCAGCCCGTTGTGCGGCAGGAAGGCGATCGCTCGAAGAAATTCTCAATCTCTTTAGGAACCGCGTTCTAGCACGCGATTCACGGGCGGCGTCTGCGTCCGTATCTGTGCAATCGCGGGACAGGCGGATCGTCCGATGTCCCCATCGGGGAATGACGCAAAACTGCGATTTCTGGCTTATCGACTTTGATCGTGGCGCGGAAGTTGAGGGGGCGTCAATGGATAGGAAATTCATCGCCGAGAACGATATTTTGTCGAGCCGCATTGAACCTTGGTTGGACCGAGGTTTGCTGCCTTGTCGCGGGCGCCGCATAGCACGGGGATGGCATTGTTCATGAGCGCCTCGGCCCACCCCATCGAATATGAAATGATCGAGCCCTTGCCGACGCGGCTGCGCCGGTTTCGCGAGCAATGCGGGATCAGCCGGTCCGAGCTGGCGGTGCGGACGGGGCTAAGCAGGCCGACGATCTGGGCGTGGGAGTCCGGCAAAACGCAGCCGCGGCTCAGCAACTTGCGGGTGCTTGCGAGTGTGCTCGGGATATCGCAGCTCGAACTGGTGGGCGGTCTGGAGGCGGCCGTCCCCGACGACGAGGTCGATATGATGCTTGCCACAGGCTGGGAACATGGCGAGATCCCGGCTGGCCTTGCCAATCCGCAGCGGCTGAGTATCATGATCTATGCCGCGAAACTAAGCATTGCGGCGCTGGCCGGGATCAAAGCCCAGAACGTCAAAATTTCGATCGAGCTTTGAGCCGAGCCGGTATGGCTACTGCCGGTAAGCGCCGACTCCTTCACCTAGATACTGGTTATTCGCCTCGCGTTGTGCCGCGGCGGCATCGTCATAGAGAAAGGGCAGGAACGCATAGCGCCGCCCGCGGGTGACCGGCGTCGCCTCATGCAGCAAACCACAGCCGAACACGATCGCTCCGCCGGGCGCGGGTCGATAGGTCCGCGTGCCGAATTCGGGAAAACGCAACTCGCCACCGTCGAAGTCGTCGTTGAGGTTGATCGTTACCGCAAAACGGCGGTGCGCGGTGCCCATCGTGGTGTTGTCGCGGTGGGCGCGAAAATGACCGGCGACCGATGCGTCGTAGCAAGCGACGATATAGCGCTCCATGCGGGTCGCATCGAAATTGAATGCGCGTTGGATGACCGGGCGTAGGCAATGGTTCACGCGGGCGCTCAGTCCTCCGCAAAACGCCTGGTCCTTGATCGTGACGTCGGAGCGGCGCTTGTGGCCATGATCGATGACCGACACCGTCTTGCCATCGATCTCGCGCATGAAGCCCGAATCCTGGCCGCCTTCGGCATCGTAAAGCTGGATCAGTCTCTGACACGTCGCACGGTCGAAGACGCGTGGGACTGAGAGCACCGGCGCCCAGTCTTCGGGTTTGCCCTCGTCGGCCAGACGATCGATCAGGGCGAGCGCTTTATCGGTATCGGCCATGTGATAGCGTCCAGCGACGCGTAATTGTCGGTCCAGAACGATGATATAAGGCTCGTAACGATCGCTCCCTGCGGTGCACGCCCCATACGTTTCGCTGACCGCGCGATCGCTGTCGAGGATGTAGCGGATTCCAGGGGTGCGGGTTTTGACCCGCCCGGCTGTGTGATCATCGGCATCGAGGGTAACGCCAAAAAAAGAGCAGCGGCTGTCGTCAAAGCGATCGGGATCGACCATCAACTGATCGTGTGCAGCGCGGACGCCGTCGTGTGTCGCGGAGCCCATAAACAACAGCACAATGGCGCGCCCGGCCACCGTGTGAAAAGTATATTGCGGATTCACATCCAGAACATGCGCCTTGAACCAAGGTGCAGCCGATCCGACGACCGGTTTCGGGATTGAATCGATCCTCGTCGCAGACTGTATCATAAACTTGCCCCCCGCCCCCGCGTGATGCCTAAGCCTTTTAGCATTGGGGACAAATGGGTACAAGCGTGGCGGTGCGGGAGACGTCTCAACAGGAGACAGCTATGCCGCGTGACCAAGACCGGGGGTCGGAACATGTTCTGGTCGAATCGATCATCTTTTCTGTCCGTTAGGGTATTGCAAAGTGGGTGCGCACGATGCGCGCTTAGTCGCCGCCATTGCGGATCGACGACAACGATCGTTCATGAAGGCTGCGGCGATCACCCGGCGAAAGGGGTGGCGCGTGTCGTAGGTGTGGCGCCGCCGGATCTCCGGCGGCCCCCCGACCATGCACTAGCCGGTAGAGCGCCGGGAGCACCAGCAGGGTCAAGATCGTCGACGACAGGATCCCGCCGATCACAACGGTGGCGAGCGGTCGCTGGACTTCCGATCCGGCCCCGACGTTGAACGCCATCGGCACGAAGCCCAGAGACGCCACCAGCGCGGTCATCATCACCGGCCTGAGCCGTGTCAGGGCGCCTTCGCGTATCGCGGGCACAAGTTCCATGCCGCGTTCGCGCAGGCCCTTGATGAACGACAGCATGACGACGCCGTTGAGAACCGCAACCCCCGACAGCGCGATGAAGCCGATCCCGGCCGAAATCGACATCGGAATGCCGCGCAGCGCCAGCGCGGCGACGCCGCCGGTGAGGGCGAGTGGCACCCCCGAGAAGACGATCGCCGCATCGCGTACCGAACCGAACAGCGTGAATAGCAGGCCAAATATCAGCAGCAATGCCAGCGGGACGACGATTTGCAGCCGCGTCGCGGCCGACTGCAATTGTTCGAACGTCCCGCCATATTCTACATAATAGCCGTCGGGCAATTCGACGTCGCCTTCCACCCTGGAACGCAGCTCATCGACGAACGACCCTAGGTCGCGACCGCGGACATTGGCGGTGATCACCGCGCGGCGCTTGCCATTCTCGCGGCTGATCTGGTTCGGTCCAGCCGCCAGCGATATGTCGGCAACCTCGGCCAGCGGGACAAAGCCGCCGCCCGGCAGCGTCACCGGCAAATTGCCAAGCGCGGCGATGTCGGTACGCAGCGCCTCGGGCAGGCGCACGACGATGTCGAAACGGCGGTCACCCTCGAACAGCTCGCCCGCCTTGCGCCCCCCCGTCGCCGTCGCGACGGCGTCCTGCACGTCGGCGGCATTGACTCCATAGCGCGCCAGCATGTCACGGCGCGGGGTGACCGACAGCATCGGCAGACCGGTAACCTGTTCGATCTTGACGTCCTCGGCTCCCGGAATAGCGGCCGCTATATCCTCGATCGCAGCGCCGCTTTCGAGCAACTGGTCGAGGTCGTCGCCAAACAATTTGATCGCGACGTCGGCGCGCACCCCGGCGATCAGCTCGTTCATCCGCATCTGCACGGGCTGGGTGAACTCATAATTGTTGCCGGGGATTTCGCTGACCGCCTTGTTCAGTTCTGCGACCAATTGATCGCGCGGCTTGCGCGGATCGGGCCAGTCGGCGCGATCTTTCAGCATGATGAAATTGTCGGCGACCGACGGCGGCATCGGATCGGTGGCGACATCGGCGGTGCCGATCTTCGCGAACACGCGTTCGACCTCAGGAAAGGTGCGGATACGCTTTTCGAGCGCTTCCTGCATTTCGATCGCTTGGCCCAGGCTGGTACCCGGAATCCGCAGCGCATGCATCGCGATATCGCCTTCGTCGAGATTGGGGATGAACTCCGATCCCAGCCGGGTCGGTCCCGTTCCGGCGAGCAGCACCAGCGCGAGCGCGCCCGCGATGGCAACGCGCGGGGCCGCGAGCGCGCGGTCGAGCAGCGGCGCGTAACCGCGCCCTAGCCAACGCATGACGCGGTTCTCCTTCTCCTCGACTTTGCCCGATACAAACATCGCGAGCGCAGCGGGCACCAAGGTCAGCGACAGGATCAGCGCAGCGGTCAGCGCGAGCACCACCGTGATCGCCATCGGATGAAAGGTTTTCCCCTCGATCCCTTCGAGCGCGAAGATCGGCAGATAGACGACGGTGATAATGACGATGCCAAAAATGCTCGGCCGGATCACTTCGGCACTTGCCGAGGCGACAAGGCCGAAGCGTTCGTCGCGGTCGAGCAGGCGCCCCAGCCGGTGCTGCGCCTCTCCGAGCCGCCTGAGGCAATTTTCGACGATGATGACCGCGCCATCGACGATCAGCCCGAAATCAAGCGCACCCAGGCTCATCAGATTGGCCGACGTCCGCGTTTGTAGCATCCCGGTCAGCGTCATCAGCATCGCGACCGGAATCACCGCCGCGGTGATCAGCGCGGCGCGGAAATTGCCGAGCAGCAGGAACAGGATGACGATCACTAGCAGCGCGCCTTCGGCCAAATTCTTTTGAACCGTCACAATGGTGCGATCGACCAGCAGGGTGCGGTCATAGAGCGGATGCGCAACGACGCCCGCGGGCAAGGAGGCAGTCGCCTGTTTCAGCCGCTCAGCCGCTGCCTGCGCTACGATCCGGGGATTTTCGCCGATGAGCATCGACACCGTGCCCAGCACAATCTCTTTGCCATTTTCGGTCGCCGCTCCCGTCCTTAGTTCGGAGCCGATCGCGACATCGGCGACATCGCCGATCCGGATCGGCACCCCGCCGCGCGTTGCCACGATGATCTCGCCCAGTTCGGCGGGGTCGGCGGCCTGTGCCGGAACGCGGATCAATATCTGCTCACCGCCGCGCTCGACATAGCCCGCGCCCTGATTGCCATTGTTGCGCTCCAGCGCTGCGACGACATCGTTCAGCGACAGGCCGATCGTCGCCAGATAGGCGGTGTTCGGGGTGACATGATATTGCCGCGTGTAACCGCCGACGGTGTTGACCTCGGCGACACCGGGGATGGTCCGCATTTGCGGGCGGACAACCCAGTCCGACAGGGTCCGCAGATCCTCCGCCGTCCATTCGCTGCCGTCGGGCTTTCGCGCGCCGGGTCTGGGTTCGATCGCGAACATGAAAATCTCGCCAAGCCCGGTGGAGATCGGACCCATTTGCGGTTCGATCCCCGGCGGGAGCTGCGACTTGGCCGCCTGGATGCGTTCGTTGACCAGCTGGCGCGCAAAATAAATGTCGGTGCCGTCCTCGAATACGACAGTTACCTGGCTGAGCCCATAACGCGAAATCGAGCGCGTATAGGCGAGTTTCGGCAGACCCGCGATGGCGGTTTCAATCGGATAGGTAATGCGCTGTTCGGATTCGAGCGGCGAAAACCCTTCGGCCTCGGTGTTGATCTGCACCTGGACGTTCGTGATGTCGGGCACGGCGTCGATGGGCAGCTTGGTCGCACTCCACGCACCGAGCGCGCACAGCAGAGCGACGATGGCGAGCACGAACCAGCGCTGGCGAATGGAAAAACCGATGATACGGGGCAGCATGGTCTCTCTCCCGATCAATGGTCGTGGCTCGCGCCCGACTTTTCGATGTCGGCGCGAACGAGGAAACTGCCCTTGGTGACATAGGGCGTGCCGGGCTTCAGCCCTGAGAGAACTTCGGTCCATTCGGGCGACGATCGCCCGAGCCGGAGCATCCGCACCTCATAGTCCTGACCGTAATTGGCATAAACGACCTGGAAGTCGCGGAAGGGCTGGATCGCCTCGGTCCGCACCGCGAGCGGCACGGTGACGGCATTAACCGTCAGCCGCCCGCGCAGCGCCATGCCGGCGCGCAGCGCGCCGCTGCGATTTGGTATCGATGCTCGAACTAGCGCGGTCCCTGCCTCCTTGTTGCCCTCGGGCAGATAACCGCCGAGGGTCGCCTGCGCGACACTCTTGCCGTCCTGCGTCTGGACGTCGATCTGCATGCCGGGGCGGATGACGCCCAGATCCCTGGGAAAAATGTTGAAGACAACGGTCGTCGCGGCTGGATTGGTGACGACATAGAGCGGGCGGTCGCCGGTGACATCGCCGGGGTTGGCGTTGCGCTCGGCAATGATACCGCCGACCGTCGCATAGACTGGATAGACTTGCAGGCTTTCGTTGGACTCTATCCGCGCCAGCAACTGACCGCGCGACACACTGTCGCCGACCTGCTTCATCACGCTGACGACGCGGCCCGGGAACTGCCCGCGGATTTCGGAGCGTGCCGACGGGTCGAGCTCGACGGTGCCGAACAGCTCGCGCGTCTCACCGATGCTGGCCGGACCCGCCACCGCGGTCTCTATCCCGCCCGCTTTCGCTGCTTCGGCGGTGATGCGCGTGCGGCCCTCGGGGCTGGCATATTTCCAGACATGGCGCTTGCCACCTTCGGTGGCGACGACTTCGACATCGAAGCTATGCGGTTCTTCGATGACGCTCTGGCTCGCAAGATATTCGCCCCGTGGCGTGAACGCGATGCGATTCACCTCGCCGCCAAGACGGGTCAAGGTGATCGCCAGCTTGACCGATTTGGGGTCGACGGGCTTGCCGACCTTTGTCGGATAAACGCGGAAACGCGGTTCCTCGCTATCCTCGAAGATCGTGACCTCCACTGCGAAATCACCGCTCTTTAGCAACCGACCGCCATGGGAGCCTTCGGCGGTGGTTTCGCCATGCTCGCTGCCTACCTCCGGTGTTTCGGCGGCGCTGCCGCATGCGGCGAGGGGTAGGGCAAGGACCAGCGCGGCGAGAGCCACGCGCACGGGATAATTCGTCTTCATTTTTGGGTCTCCGCAAAGGGTGCCGCGTCAAAGCGGCCGGTCAGGCGGTCGATTTCGGATTGGGCGTCGCGATAGCGGGTCATGGCCTCGGCCCATTGATCCTGAGTATCGATGATCACGTCGGCGGCGTCCTGAACGTCGCTGAAGCGAAAGCCGCCGCGATTATAGCCCTCGCGCACTTGCGTGAGGGTCTTCACCGCTTTGGGATAGACGGCCTGCATCATTCCTTCGGCGCGCATCCGCGCCGCGTCGGCATCGGCGCGCAGCGAGGCGAGGCGGCGCAGCCGTGCGAGCCGGTTGGCCTCGGCTTCATATTCCAGCCGTTGCCGCTCCGCGCGTGCGCGGTCGATATTGCCCTGGTTGCGATCGAAGCGGCCGAGCGGGATCGCAACGCCCGCGACGACCGCGACGTCGCCCGTCTCGCGCAGGAAGCGCGCGCCGCCGCTCACCGTATAATCCTGGGCGCCGCGCGATTGCTCCACGACCACCTGTGCGCGCGCCTGTTCGACCGCGGCGCCATAGACCGCAGCATCGGCCTCGGCGAGCGCCGGGGCTGTAGCGGCGGGCTTCTCGATTCCTTCGTCGATGACGAGGGTGTCGGCGTTTCCACCCCAATAGGAGGCGAGCAACGTCCGCGCCGAAGCACGCTTCGCTTTGGCTTCCTTCACCGCAAGCTCGGCTTCGAGGATGCGGCCATCGGCGCGGGTCTCGACGAACAAGGGATCTTTGTACCCGCGCACTCGGCGCACCGCTTCCTTATGCATGGCGCGCTCCAGCCCCAGCCGTTCATCGGCAATCCACACCAGTTGTTCGGCGATCTGGACGTCGATGAAGGCGCGCTGGACCTGTTGCGCCAGATCGAGCCGGGCGGCGCGTGCTTGCGCCTGCGCGAGGTCAACGCCGCGCGAGGCATGGGCCATACGGGCCTCGCGCTTCCCGCCGCGTTCGATCGGTTGTGAATAAGTCACCGTCACTTCGGGTTGCCTGAACAGGCCGTAGCCGCCAGTACCGCCGATATTCTCGGCCTCGACCGAGAGCGTCGGATTGGGGCGCCCTTGCGCCTGTCGCTGAGCGGCTCGGGCGGCATCAGCGCCCGCGCCGCGCGCCAGCAGGTCGGGCGAATGCGCCACGGCGCGTTCGACCACGTCTTTGAGCGTCAGCGGCTCGGCCCAGGCGGGCCTTGCTGCCAACAGCGCTGCCCCGGCCAGCAAGGCGGCGCGCATTGGGAATTGCATGAAATGTCTCCTGAACCAGTCACGTCAGGCGCGGACGCAGAAGCGCTCGCGCAGGAAGCGTCAGGGGTTCAGGCGAGCGGCGGGTCGAGCAGCGGTGGCGGTTCGCGCGAGGTGAGCGGCGATACCGGAGCCGCGAACAACAGCCCGCGGGTCAACAGCAGCGGCGAATCGCCCGCAGACGCCCGCAAGTCAGGCGCGACAGGGCAATGGTGATGGCCACCATGCGCCATTTCGGGAGCAGGCGCTTGTCGATCGTCGTGATCGGCATCCGAGACGATATGAAACGCCTGATCGGTAGCGTGGGCGGACGCGGGCTCGGCAATGTGCATGCTGCAAAGCAGCACCCCAAAAACCATCAGCAATCGCATCATCGCTCCGCGCATGCCCGGTCCCCTATCAAGGCCTGACCGGCTTGTCGCCTGCCGAAAGCCTTTCGGCTAGGTCGGCGGGCATTGGCATTGGGCGAAAGGCACTAACCCGCGCCCGCCCGGTGTTCCCTATCGGTAAGCGCCCGGTCAGCGAGCCGAGCGGCACCAGCGCCAGTCGGAAAAGCTGCCCCGCAGCCTCGCGCCCGTCACGCAGATGCAGCGCGAAACCGAGCATGGTCCAATGCGAAGCAAGGTGCGACATCAGAAACGGCTGCGCAATAATGTGGGCGCGTTCCAGCGCATGCCATGCCGCAGCATCATCGCCAGCACGGCGGTGGACATGATATTGATCCATCTCGCTTCGGATCAAAACGGCGGCAGTGTGTCGGTCCAACACGCTCATGCGGTTTCCTTCCCGTTCGAGTCGCGTTCCTATGCACCCTGTAGCTACTACAGGGTCAAGTCAGTCGTTGGACTAGGGGGCTCCTTGCACGGTCGAAGCAGCTGTTCGTTCGGCTTTTGCGGTGCTGGCCGCTTATTCCGCCAGTTGCAGTTTTCAGACGACCTCAGCGCAATCCCGACAACGGCAGTGCGTCCACCAAGCTCGTGGCAAGCGCACTGGCAGCTTGCGCGATTGCCTGACGATCCGTCTCGTCACCAACCTCGTAGGTGTAGGCTGGAATGCCATGGGTGGCGTGGAACCAGTTCTTTGCGGTTCCGGTGCCCGGGTTGGCGTTACGACGCTCGATGGCAAACGGGTAACCGGCGATCAGATGTTCGTTGCCGCCAAGCCAGCGCGCCAGGAACCGCTCCTGATCCGCGCTCGCTTCGTCGCCTTGCACATAGAACAGGTTGCGCGCGGTGGAGTGGAAATCGACCATCGCGACAGGGCGAACCTGGGCTGGCAACCGATCGAGCCACTGCGCGACGGCGCGGGTCTCGGGCTGGGCAAAGGTTCCCCAGTCGCGATTGAGATCCTCGCCGCCCAGATTGGCCCGCCAATGTCCGCGTGCGACGCCATCGGGATTGAGCAGCGGAACGGCCATAATCTGCAGATCCTGCGCGTCGAATTTTCCGGCGTCGGCAAGCGCGACCAGCGTTTCGAGGAAATGTTCCATCGCGATCGCACCGCTGACTTCGGGTGGATGCTGCCGCCCGAGCAGGATCACCAGCCTCGGCGCGGTTTGCTTGCCGATCCGGAGTGCCTCGATGGGCCGCCCGCCGTGCGAACGGCCCAGCGTTTCCCGTGTGACTGCGGCACTGCGATCGAGCCGCATCATCAGTGCGGAATATTCTTTTGCCCCGATCAGTTCCTGACCGCTGACGACAGCCTCACCCGGTGGCAAGACGAGGGTCGCGGTCCTGCCGTCGTCGCGCAACGAAGCGTCCAGCACCTTCATATGGGTTTTGCTTTGCCATTTGGGGCGGTAGCGATGCTTCGCCGCGAGATAGCGAAGATGGACGACAACATTCGCGGACCCATTCGCCTGATAGCGAAATGCGTACCACGGGCTGGGATTGATCGGCGGGGCGTGCTCGGGCGACACCAGCACCGAGAACTCGCGTTCGCCCTCGATCGTGCAACGCGAGGGCGGTGCCCCTTCGAAATCGAAACTGATGCTCGCCGTTTCGGTGGAGCAGCCCGACAAAGCTGCCCCGGTCCCGGTCCCGGTGTCGACGGGAGGTAGCTGCGCGCACGCTCCAAGGAGAAGGAGCGCCCCCCCAAACGACAACCGGACCCGATGCATTTTCACAGCGTCAGAACTTCTTCCTGATTTCAATGGCGAATTGGCGACCGCGCGGACTGTGCAGATCGCTGTAGAAGCCATAGGTCTCGTCGGCGAGGGGCGGGTCGGTATCGAACAGGTTGTTGATCGCGAACCGCAACCGGGTTCCGTCGAGCGGCGTGTCGTTGTTGATCGTATAGGCGACCGATACGTTCATCGTGAAGACGTCATCGACGGGGAAGAAGTTGGCGTTGGGATCGTCCGATACGATAAGGACATCGCGAACCACGCTCGTGTCGTAGAACTTGCCGACATAGCTGCCGAACAGGCCCACAGCGACCGGACCTTTTTCCCAGTTGATCGAGCCACTGGCGCGCCATTTAGGCCGACCGTCCACCTCAAGAAGTTCGCCAAGCCCACCGACGGTGACGTCGAGCGGCAGCGTCCCGGCCGCGATTGCATCGACGATTTCCTGTCCATCGGCGCCTGCGCTCTGCACGAAGCTGTCGAGCCGTGCGGCGTTGAGCCGGATCCGAAAGTCGCCGGCCCCGAAGTCGGGCACGCGATAGACAAGCCCGAAGTCCCATCCCTTCGACACGCGGCTGTCGAGGTTGACATAGGGGTCGATAACCCGTTCGATCCTGCCCGCCGGGGCCAGGCCGGTTCCGGCGAACAGGGCAATGTCGTCGGCTGTCGGCGCCTGGCGGATGACATTGGGGTTGGTGCTGCCTGCCAGACGGCGAAGCAGGTCGAGCGCAATAGCGTTGTCATCGCCGAACGTGCCGACGAGGCCGGTCTGCTTGACCCGCCAATAGTCTGCCGTAAGCGTCAGGCCAGGCAGGAACTGCGGCTCTAGTACGATGCCAAGATTGATACTTTCGCTGTCTTCCGGCCGCAGGTTGCGGGCGCCCGAGCGGAAGCTGATCACGCCCGCGCCAGGGCAGGCGGCGAGGCTGGCGATGATACCCTTCTGGACCTGTGCCTGGCAGACCACGAAGTCGTCGCGCGTGTTCGACCGCGTGGTGCCGTCGTCGTTCACCTGCACCAGATTCGGAGCGCGGAAACCCTGCGACCAGGCGCCGCGGAACGTGACGCCCGGGATGGTCGTCCACGATGCCGCGATCCGCGGCACCTTGGCGGTTGCGCTGATGTCGGCGAAGCGTTCGATCCGGCCCGCGAGCTGGACGTTGAACGCCTCGACCAGCGGAATGTTCATCTCCGGGCTGACCAAGGGAACGAACAGCTCGGTGAATGCCGAATAGACGTTGCGGACGCCGTCCGAATCCGGCGATTCGCTGGTACCGGCGACGTCGCTGCCGTTGAACACGCCGGTCACGCTGTCGGTGAAGGTGATGGTCCCGTCGAGCCGCGGATCGCGGTCGTCGTAGAAGGTCTCACGTCGCCACTCCACGCCGGCGGCAATGCCGACGTTGCCGCCGGGAAGGGTGAACAGATCATCGCGGCTGATCTTGAAGTCGGCGAGCGCCAGACTTGTGCCGCCCTTGCGGAACACGTCGATCCTGAACGGCTCGATCGATGCGGCCGGGTTGGGCGTGCAATCGCCAAGGCCCGGATCGTCGAGACAGCCGCCGTTGAACGGGTTATAGGCATCGGGCGTGGTCAGATTGATCTGGCGCTGCATGGCGGTGAGCGAAACGCGGTTGCGTTCCAGGTCGACCGTATCCGCTTCCGAATAGACGAAGCCGGTATCGAAGTCCCACGCGCCGAAATTGCCGCGCAACCCTGCGACGAGCCGGTAACTTTCCTTCTCGACATCAATGATCCGGTTGCCGACATCGACGAAGCGATACCGTTCCATGATCAGGTCGGCGCCATCCGCCGCAATTGTGGTTCCGGGCAAACGCTGCGGGTTCGGCTGTCCGTTTCGCGTGGTAGGGCCGAACGGATTGTAATAGGCGTTGCGCGAGATGCCGACGGGGACCGCGCTGAGGATTGCCGATGCATCGAAATTCCGCACGCTCTCCGAGCGATAATAGCTCCCCTCGAAATAGGCCTCGATATTGTCGGTCAGCTCGTAGCTGAGCAGCGCCAGCGCATTATAGCGATCCTTTTTGCTGATCAGGCTGTTACCGAATATCGTGTTGTAACGAACCGCAGCGACCGGCGTCTCGCCGTTGCGGGCACAGATGCCCCCCCCGAACTGGAGCCGACAGCCTGTGAAGGTGCTCGGCTGGAGGTAGAAGTCGTCGTCGGCGATCGGCGTGCGGTTGGAAGGCGCCTGGATATCGAACTGACCGAACGGGCCAAATGTATTGCGGTTGTTGAACGAAGCATCGCCCTCGAAATCCGTCCCCGCGACCAATGGCAGGCGATCGTCGTCGCGCGCGTAATCCCGCTTCGTGACGGGAAGGCCGTTTTCGTGAAAGTAGCTGCCGTACACGGTCACATTGCCGCGACCGCCACCGAAGTCGAACCCGTAGCCGCCGGTCAACGTGTAGCTGTACAAGCTCGTCCCGTCGGACATGCGGTAGTCGCCTTCGATGAAGCCGCCTTTCATGCCGCCCCTGAGGACCGTATTGACCACGCCCGCCACGGCATCGGCGCCATAAAGGGCCGATGCGCCATCGCGCAGGACCTCGATCCGCCTGACGCTGCCCGGCGCGATTTCGTTGGTGTCGGGCGAGACGACCGGCACCAGCAGTTCGGTCTGGAAGCCGGGGTGCAGGTTCATGCGGCGGCCATTGATCAGCAAGAGCGTGTTGCCGGTGCCCAGATCGCGCAGATTGATCGAGCCGACATCGCCGCGCACATTGTTCTGGGTCGTCGCGTTCTGCTCGTTGAAGGCGACCGTCCCTGCTTGCGGAATGGCGCGGAACATCTCGTCGCCCGACGATGCGCCGCTATTCTCGATCGACTGTTCATCGATCACGGTCACGGGCAGCACGTCGTTGATCTGCGCCCCCTGGATTTGCGTGCCGGTGACGACAATCTCCGGCTCTGCGACAGGGGCTGAAGCGGTCACGTCCGTAGCACCCGGCTGCGACTCCTGAGCCGAAGCAATGGAAGTAGCGAGCAGGCTCGTGCTGCCTAGAAGCGCCAGTCTGACAATCGTTGCGGTGATGCGCATGTTGGTGATCCTCCCGATCATTTGTTTTGGGTAATTTGCGTATCGAGCCAGGCGGTGAACAGCGTCGGCCATTGGCTCAGGGTCTGGTCAGGCGTGCCGAGGCCCCATCCGTGGCCTCCGGCTGAAAAGATGTGCATCTCTGCGCTCGCGCCCGCCCGGTTGAGCGCCTGGAACAGCGCAATGTTGTGGCCGGGGGGCGTCGTCTGGTCGTCGGCCGAGGAAAACAGGATCATCGGCGGCGCGTCCTTCGACGCATGCGTATCGAGCGACCACAGTTCCTGTGCGGCGAGGCTCGGCTCGCGGCCGACGATCTCGCGCCTGGTGCGCGTCGTGTCATATGGCTTGCGCAGCGTCACCACCGGAAATAGCAACACGGCGAAGTCGGGCCGAGCGGACGCCGTTTCGAACCCGTCGTTCCCTGCATAGAACTTCTGGTCGGGCTTCAGCGCGGTATAACCAGCCAGATGCCCGCCGGCCGAGAACCCCAAGATACCGATGCGGTCAGGGCGGATGCCGAATTCGTCAGCACGATGGCGAATGATCTTCATCGCGCGCTGCGCATCCATGAACGCGGCGGCGGCTTCCCAGCCATCGCCCGGAAGGCGATGGATCAGCTCAAAGACCGTGTAGCCTTTGCGCTGCAGCCATTGCGCCGCCGGCGTGCTTTCTTTCCAGAGCTGGATGCGAAAATATCCGCCCCCGCCGATGACCAGCACCGCCCGGCCATTGGGATCGCTGGGGCGATAGACCCGCAGGCGCGGGTTGGAAACATTGGACACCGCGCCAAAGCCCGCGCCTTTGCTTCCGATCAGCTCCGGTCCGCTGACGTCGCCCTTGCCCGGCGGTTTGCCCGGCCAGAGCGGGATTTCCTCGAAATTCTGCGCTTTCAGCGCAGTGCTGCCCAGCAAGCTCGATGCGGCGAGCACCGTGGCAGCGCCCGAAATCAGCGTGCGACGGGCAATCATGGCGTCTCTCCGATCGCGGCTGCCATGCCTTCGCTATAGGGTCCGGTGCGTTCGTGATGTTCGATGTCGGGTTCCGGAAGCGGCATCGGGCTGCCCGCCATCGCGGCGGCAAGGCGCTGCGTATCGAGCGCATTCTCCCACTTGGCGACCACGATCGTGGCGACCGCATTGCCGATAAAATTGGTGAGCGCGCGGCACTCGCTCATAAACCGGTCGATGCCCAGGATCAGTGCCATGCCCGCCACCGGAACCGACGGGACGACCGACAGCGTTGCCGCGAGGATGACGAAGCCCGCCCCGGTGACGCCTGCCGCGCCCTTCGAGCTCACCATCGCGACCAGCACCAGGGTCAGTTGCTCGCCGAGCGACAGATCGATGCCCACGGCCTGCGCAATGAACAGCGCCGCGAGCGTCATGTAGATGTTGGTGCCATCCAGGTTAAAGGAATAACCGGTCGGCACCACCAGTCCGACCACCGTCTTGCGACAACCGGCAATCTCCATTTTCTCCATCAGGCTGGGCAGCGCAGCCTCGGACGAGGAGGTGCCAAGAACGAGCAGAAGCTCCTCGCGCAGATATTTGATCAGACCAATGATGGTGAAGCCTGCCAGCCTTGCGACGAGACCGAGCACCACGAGCACGAACAGCAGTGAGGTGAGGTAGAAGGTCGCGATCAGCGCAGCGAGACTGGCCAGCGAACCAATTCCGAATTCGCCGATGGTGAAAGCTATCGCCCCGAATGCGCCGATCGGGGCGAGCTTCATCAGCATGTGGACGAGCTTGAAAATCACCTTGTTGAAGGACCCCATCACATCGAGCACGAGGTCGCTGTGCGGCCTCGTCGTGGCAATCGCGACACCGGTCAGGATCGCGACGAGCAGCACCTGGAGGATCGATCCGCTGGTCAGGGCGCTGAACAGCGTCGTGGGAATCATGCCCAGCAGGAAGGCCGAAATCGTCTGTTTTTCGGCAGTCTCTGCATATGCGGCAACGGCCGCCGTATCGAGCGATGCGGGATCGATGTTCAAGCCCGCGCCCGGCTGCACCACGTTGGCAACAACCAGCCCGATGATCAGGGCGAGGGTGGAGAAGAACAGGAAATAGACGAACGCCTTGCCGGCGACACTGCCGACCGCCGTCATGTCCTTCATTCCGGCGATACCGGTCGCAACCGTCAGGAAGATCACCGGGGCGATGATCATCTTGACCAGCGCGATGAAGCCGTCGCCGAGGGGCTTCAGCGAAGTGCCGAAGGCGGGAAACAGATGCCCCACCAGCGCCCCGAGCGCGATCGCGCTCAACACCTGGACATAGAGATGCCGGTAGAATGGCAGTTTGCGAGCGGGTACGCTCGTGTCGCCCGTGGCCGCTGCCAACCCCATCGCCAATCCTCTCCCACGGCAGTTTTGCCTTCAGCAAACTATAGATCGCGATCGAACCGCATGAAACATTGGGGAGCGACTTTCAGTTATGATTTATTTTCAATGTTTTAATGTCTATTTCCAGTCAGATTTGTGCGATTTTCCGCACATTCAAGTTGCACATTGTGCGAAAAACCGCACAATGAGTAGATGACTGGCTGGGCAGACTTCCTTGTTCGTGATCGCCGTCGCCTGATTCTGGCAGCGGTGGTCGCCATCGTCCTGCTGACCGGTTTAGTTCTGTCCGTCGACCGGGTGATGTACGCGCGCGCGCTCGCCCAGGAAAAAGCGGTCGCGCGCGACGATGCGGCGATTCTCGCCGCCGGTCTGAGAAGCGAACTCGACAAGGTCAGCCTGCTGCCGATCACGCTGGCAGGCGACCTGCAAGTGCGCGAGCTGCTCGCGGGCGATGCGAGCCAGACCAGGCAGCTCGATACCCGGCTGGAGAATCTTGCCAGCCGATCGGGTACAGCAGCCATCTATGTTATGGACAAGGACGGCGTCACCCTTGCGGCGAGTAACTGGAATCAGCCTACCAGTTTTGTAGGTTCGGACTACGCCTTCCGCTCCTACTTCCGGCAGGCTCTGAACGCGGGAACCGCGACCGAATTTGCGCTTGGTACGGTCAGTCGCAAACCGGGGCTGTATATCGCGCACAGGGCTGGTTCGTCGACCAGCCCGTTAGGCGTCGTCGCCGTCAAGATCGAATTCGACGCGCTCGAGGCAAGCTGGCGCAAGACAACCGACGGCGTTTACGTCACCGATGCGACCGGTGTCGTGCTTTTGGCAACCGACGCGGGGTGGCGGTTCCGGCTGACCGGAGAAAGCCTCGCCCGAGCGCGCGACGCCGTGCAGGACGAGCAACGCTTCGGCTTGGCACGGCTGAAACCAATGGCTCTGGCCAAGCCTCGCGTGGGCGAGCGTGCAACCGTCGAAGCGCCGCTGTTCGACACCTTGCAGCCGATCTCGCCTGATGGATGGACGCTGCACCTGCTGGTCGACCCCGGGCCACGGGCAGCAGCAGCGATCGCCAGCGGCAGGCTGGCCGTGGCGCTGGCGCTGGCCAGCACGATCGCGCTCGCGTTCGCCCTGTTCTTCGTGCAGCGGCGACGTCAGGCCTTGCAGGAGGAGATGATCGCCCTGCGCACGCGCACCTTGCGCGACCAATTGTCCCAGGCGAACCGCCTCGCAACGCTGGGTCAGATCTCGGCGGGAGTCGGCCACGAGATCGCGCAACCCGTTGCGGCCATGCGGGTGTTTGCCGAGAACGGCGAGAAGCTGATTGCGCGCGGACGCGCCGAAGAGGCGTCGGCAAACTTCCGTGAGATTGTCGGACTGGCGGATCGGCTCGGCCTGATTACGGGGGAACTGCGGCGCTTCAGCCGCCGCCAGCCCGGTCCCCGGCGCCTGGTCCGGATCGGCGAGATTGTCGATGGGGCACTCCTTCTGCTCCGCGATCGCATCGTGTCGATGGGCGTGGCGCTGCAGATGCCGCCGGCGGATGACCTCGATATAGCCGTTGCCGCCGAGCATGTGCGTCTGGAACAGGTGCTGGTCAATCTGCTCCAGAACGCACTGGACGCCGTCGGCGAAGCTGGCGCGATTACGATCGAGGTGATCCGCAACGAAGCGGATGTCCGCGTGCGCCTGTGCGATAGCGGCCCCGGTATCGGCGCCGACGAGGTCGCCCAGCTATTTCAGCCCTTTGCCACCACGAAACCGGACGGTCTCGGGCTCGGTTTGGTCATTTCGCGCGACATCATGCGCGATCTCGGCGGCGACCTCGTTTTCGAACCAGACGAGATGCGAACCTGCTTCACCATGATCATTCCGCTGACCAAATGATCGACCACGGCATATCGGTTGTCTTCGTCGAGGATGACGAAAGCCTGCGGGCAGGCACGGTCCAGGCGCTGCAGTTGGAAGGCTTCGCCGTGGCGTCGTTTCCGGCTGCCACAGCTGCCTTGCGCGAAATCAATGCGGACTTCGACGGCGTCGTAGTCAGCGACGTCCGCCTGCCGGTCCTCGACGGGATCGAGTTCTTTGCCCGGATTCGCGAAATCGACCCGGATATCCCCGTGATCTTCACCACCGCGCACGGCGACGTGTCGATGGCCGTCAATTCCATGAAGGATGGCGCGGCAGACTTCTTCACCAAACCCTATGCGATCGAGCGGCTCGCCCGGTCGGTGCGCCAGGCAGCCGAGCGGCGCAGGCTGTTGCTGGAGAACCGCCGTTTGCGCTCGCAACTCGAAGGCAGCGCACGCACGGGCTGGATGGGTTCGTCCGCCGTCGCAAGCCGCACCGAGCGGATCGTGCGCGAAGTGGCGCAGACCGATGCCGACCTGTTGATCAGCGGTGCGACTGGCACCGGCAAGAGCCATGCCGCACGCCTAGTGCATGATCTCAGCCCGCGCCGGAATCGTCCGTTCGTCGTCCTCGATCCCGGCGTGTTCGCCAACGAGGAAGCCAATGTCCTGGTCTATGGCCGCGATCCGTCGGTCGCGCTATCGCGATCGGGGATGATCGAGCGGGCAAATGGCGGTACGCTGGTCATCGAAGCGGTCGAAAGTATTACGGGCCGCGACCGACCGCGTCTGGTCAGCCTTGTGGACCACCGGAATTTCATCGCCCTTGGTGCCGAGCGCCCCAGGAGCGTCGATATCCGGATAATCGGGACCACCACGACACGTCGTCCGGAAGACGATGACGTTCCAGGCCGCGACCGCGGACTGGAAGACCGGTTGAGCGGCATAACCGTCACATTGCCCCGCCTCGTAGAGAGACGCGACGACATACCAGAACTGTTCCGCATGTTCGTGGCGGATTTCGAACGCAGTCTCGAACGATCAGCAGCCGACCTTACCGAGATCGAGTGGCAACATCTTGTCAGCCACGACTGGCCCGGCAATCTGCGCGAATTGCGAACATTCGCACAGAATTTCGTGCTCGGACTGACGCGCCTGGCTCAACCCGCAGTGCAGGGTGCGACGGGAGCAAGTCTGCATTCTCTGGTCGCAAACTTCGAGCGAACGCTTCTCGAAGATGCGATGCGACGTACTGGCGGAAGCGTCGCCGAAATTCAGCGAAATCTGAAGATTCCCCGCAAAACCTTGTACGATAAGCTTGCCAAATACGGGCTTCAGGCACGCAACTTTCGCCCGTGAACGATCGACGGCCCGGCGATGGTCGAGATCGTCATCCAAGCTCCTCACCGTGCGCCTGAATCACAGCCGTCGGCCAAATCAATGGGTTCTGACACTAGAAGCGGACAGCATGGAAGGGCTGTTCGGCCCCTGCGACGCCGCGGCGATGCAACCTTGTCAGATTGCGCCCTGTTCAACTCGCTGAAATGCGTTCCGCGGACGGTTTCGGCATCGCCAGATTCAGGATTTGCGGCTGTCCGTAGAGCGCGCCGCGTCCATCGCGACCCGCGTCGGCGGCGGCACAGCCGCGACCAACACCATTTCAACAGAAGTTTAACAATCGTCCCGAACAGAAATCTGTTCCGTTATCGGAACGATACGCTGGTTATCGTTGCGACGTAAATGCCAGAACTTTATCCGATAAAGCATAGAAAAATATCAGCAATGTTTTCCAATAGAATTGGAGAGCACGGATATGCCGACTTATCGGCTGATAAAATGAATGGCTTGCGCTCATGCATTCGACAGAATCAGGAGACTTATTGTGACAGCGGAAATTTTCAACAAAGCAACTGGGGTATCCAGTTCCGTCCCGCTCAACGCAATAAATCTTCATACCCCTAGCGTGGTACGAATTCAGATGAACCGCACCGAAGTTCAGAACTTTGAGCGCGAAGGAAACGACCTGTTAATCCAGCTCGGCTCAGGCGAAACGATCCGCATCGTCGACTTTTACACCGCAACCGCCGATGGGGTGGGCAGCGACCTTGTTATTCAAGAACCTGATGGCACGATGTGGCTTGCGCGGCCGGGCTCAGGAGTACAATTCTACGAACTTGTCGATTGGGGCGAACTTGTACCAGGATCGACTCTCGCTAATGAATCCGGTGGCGCCGGAGCAGGCATCCTGCTTCCCGCACTGGGCTTGCTCGGGGCTGGCGGCCTAGCCGCGGCGGCTGCAGGCGGTGGGGGTTCCGACGATACGGACGCAGACGCTGACGCCGACGCTGACGCCGACGCCGACGCTGACGCCGACGCTGACGCCGACGCCGACGCTGACGCCGACGCTGACGCCGACGCTGACGCCGACGCCGACGCCGACGCCGACGCCGACGCCGACGCCGACGCCGATGCAGACGCCGATGCTGATGCTGACGCCGACGCCGACGCCGATGCTGATGCTGACGCCGACGCCGACGCCGACGCCGACGCCGACGCTGATGCGGATGCGGATGCCGATGCCGATGCTGACGCAGATGCCGATGCCGATGCCGATGCTGACGCAGATGCCGATGCTGACGCAGATGCTGACGCAGATGCCGATGCCGATGCCGATGCTGACGCAGATGCTGATGCAGACGCAGATGCTGACGCTGATGCCGACGCTGATGCCGACGCTGATGCTGATGCCGACGCTGATGCTGATGCTGATGCCGACGCTGATGCAGATGCCGACGCTGATGCTGATGCCGACGCTGATGCTGATGCCGACGCTGATGCTGATGCTGATGCTGATGCTGATGCTGATGCTGATGCTGATGCTGATGCTGACGCTGACGCTGATGCAGATGCCGACGCCGACGCCGACGCAGATGCTGATGCTGATGCTGATGCTGACGCTGACGCCGACGCAGATGCAGATGCAGATGCTGACGCTGATGCAGACGCTGATGCAGACGCTGATGCAGATGCTGACGCTGATGCGGACGCCGACGCCGACGCCGACGCCGACGCCGACGCAGATTCAGATGCAGATGCGGACGCAGACGCTGATGCAGATGCAGATGCAGATGCAGATGCAGATGCAGATGCAGATGCAGATGCAGATATAGATCCGCCTGCGGCCCCAACAGCTGACGTTGACGATGCAACCGGTACGGTCGTGACCGGTACCGGCGAACCCAATACGACCGTCACGGTCTATGCCCCGGACGGCGCCACGGTACTCGGCACCGGCACGGTTGATCCCGGCGGCAATTACAGCGTGACGATCCCGGCGCAGACGAACGGTGAAGAACTCACCGTCACGCTCACCGATGCGGCGGGCAACGAGTCCGACCCGACGCCCGCTGTGGCGCCCGATCTGACGGTGCCCGATGCGCCGACGGCTGATGTGGACGATGCAACCGGTACGACCGTGACCGGCACCGGGGAGCCCAATACGACCGTGACGGTCTATGCCCCCGACGGGACGACGGTGCTCGGCATCGGCACGGTTGATCCCGGCGGCAATTACAGCGTGACGATCCCGGCGCAGACGAACGGTGAAGAACTCACCGTCACGCTCACCGATGCGGCGGGCAACGAGTCCGACCCGACGCCCGCTGTGGCGCCC
>JAESFK010000055.1_pt1 | contig 145719 bp, 126 predicted proteins | sample 9269391 | NCBI WGS metagenome assembly JAESFK01 (sample SAMN14506231, study PRJNA617097) | algae metagenome | isolation source: Drouetiella hepatica UHER 2000/2452 and co-occurring heterotrophs from... | place: Slovakia: Slovak Paradise National Park, Hrabusice, Kosice Region | collected... | reverse complement strand
CGGTGGCGATACCTTCGGCCTGTGGGGCCTGGACCCCGACATCCAGCGCGCCCTCGACGACCACAACGCCCGCCTCGACCACATGCGCACTACAACCCACATCACCGACCCCTGGGGATAAGGGAGCAGGAAAAAGGCCCAAGCCAACTGTCGTCATCCTTCTGCGTGTCAGCGTCGGTGTGCGCACGGTGGCTTGGCATCGTAGCCAAGGCCGCGCGACCCGGCTTCATCCGGGTCGCCGTCAGCTCGCCCCTTCGGCCTTGAGGAAGGCCAGCAGCAAGCTCGCATCGACCGCCTTGTCCACGAAGGTGTCGCCGATCGCGCGGGCCAGGATCAACGTCAGGGCCCCGCCTTCGGCCTTCTTGTCCCCGGCCATGCGATCCAGCAAGGCTTCCGCCTTGAACTTACCTGCCTGCGACAGGCCTGTCGGCAAGCCGGCCTCGGCCATCACCGCCTCGACTTGTGCGGCATCTTCGACGTCGCAGAGCCCCTGCGTCGCCGAAAAGCGGAAGGCCATGGCGCAACCGAGGGCGACCGCTTCGCCGTGGGTCAGCGCATGCTCGTCGAAACCCAGTTCGGCCTCGATGGCATGGCCGAAGGTATGACCGAGGTTCAGCAGAGCCCGGCGACCCGCCTCCTTCTCATCCTCGCCGACGATGGCGCTCTTGATCTCCACCGAACGGACGACGGCGCGGTGCAAAGCCCCGGCCTCCCCCGTGGCTCCTGAGGCCCCCTCCCCGGCCAGCCAGTCGAAGAAGTCGGCGTCGCAGATCAGGCCGTGCTTCAACACCTCGGCCCAGCCCGAGCGCAACTGCCGCTCCGGCAGTGTGGCCAGCAGGTCGATGTCGGCCAGCACCAGGCGCGGCTGATGAAACGCGCCGACCAGGTTCTTGCCGCGCGGGGTGTCGATCGCGGTCTTGCCGCCGACCGACGAATCCACTTGGGCCAGCAGGGTCGTCGGCACCTGGATGAAGTCGATGCCGCGCATGAACAGGGCCGCCGCCAGCCCGGCCAGATCGCCGACCACGCCCCCGCCCAGGGCCACGACCAGATCGCGCCGGTCCAGCCCGAAGGCGATCAGCCGGTCCAGCACCCGCTCCAGCTCGGCAAAGGACTTGGATCCCTCCCCCGGCGGTACGGTCAGCAGCCGCGCTTCTATTCCCGCACTGTCCAGACTGGCCAAGACCGCAGGGCCATGCAGGGCCGCGACCGTCTCGTCGGTGACGATGACCGTGCGCCCCTTGGCCAGAGGGGCCAGTCGCGGGCCCAGCTCGGCCAGAACACCCCGGCCCACCACCACGTCATAGGACCGAAACCCGGCACCGGACACGGCCAGGGTCGTCGTCTTTGCCGTCGTCATGCGGATGTCCTCGCCCAGTGCGCCTCAAGCGCCTTCAATATCGCCTCGACCGCCTGGGCATGGGCGCCATCGCTGACGTCCACGGTCAGGTCGGCGGTGGCATAGAGGGGGTAGCGCGCCTCGGCCAGACCCTTCAGCGCCTCCATCGGATCACGGCCACGAAGCAGGGGCCGCGTGTCGCGGCGCTGCACCCGCTGGGCGATGGTGTGAAGATCGGCACGCATCCAGACAGTAACCGCCCGCGCCTTTAGCGCCGCTTGGGTGTCGGTGTTCAGTATCGCCCCACCGCCAGTGGCCAAGACCATGCGCGGGCCATCCAGCAGCCGCTTCATCACCCGCGCCTCGCCCGCCCGAAACTCTCCCTCGCCCAACTGGCTGAAGATGTCGGAGACGGTCATGCCTGCGGCGGCTTCGATCTCTACATCACCGTCGGCAAAGGGCAGATCCAACCGCCGCGCCAGCCGACGGCCCACTGTCGATTTCCCCACGCCCATCAGCCCGACCAGGGCTATGCTGCGCTCATGCGTCGGAATCGGTTCGGACAGAACGGCAGGCTCGCTCACGGACGTCCCTCGGGGAACGATCGGACGGCGCAGCTCGGCGGGGAAGGGTTCAGGCACGGCATGACCCGACCATCCTCTACACCAAGCGCGGCCTTGCGAAAGCGGCTTGGGCTATGAGCGATGCCCAGATCGAGGCCTTTCTGGAGATGATGGCGGTCGAACGCGACGCCTCGCCCCACACCCTGTCGGCCTATGGCCGCGATCTGATCGATGCGGATGTCGGCACGGCGTCGGGCCTGATGACGGCGGACGAAGCCGAGATCGAAGCCTGGTATGCCTCCCTGGCCAGCCGGGGGTTGTCAGCAGCCACCCAGGCTAGGCGGCGGTCCGCCTTGCGGCAGTTCTATCGCTTTGTGCTGGGCGAGGGTTGGCGGACCGATGATCCGTCGCGGCGACTGGATGCGCCGAAACAGGGGCGGTCGCTGCCCAAGGTGCTGTCTCGCGAGGAGATCGAGCGACTGCTGGGCGTGGTGGCCGCGCGGGATGGGCACGCGGGGCTGCGGCTGATCGCCCTGCTGGAGTTGGCCTATGCGTCGGGTCTGCGCGTATCGGAGCTGCTGGCGTTGCGGGTCGAGGCCGTGCGTCGTGACCCGGCCTGGCTGATCGTGCGCGGCAAGGGTGGCAAGGAGCGGCTGGCCCCGCTGAACGGCTCGGCACGGGAGGCGGTGAAAACCTGGCTGGTGGCACGAGATGCGGCGCGAGCGCCCAAGGTCCCGGACAGTCCCTGGCTGTTCCCGTCGTCCGCCGCCAAGGGCCATCTGACGCCCCGTCGCTTTGCCCAGTTGTTGGATCAGGCGGCCATCGAGGCCAACATCGACCCGGCCCGCGTCAGCCCTCACGTCCTGCGCCACGCCTTTGCCACCCATTTGCTGGAGGGGGGAGCCGACCTGCGTGTTGTCCAGACCCTGCTGGGCCATGCCGACATCGGCACGACACAGATCTATACCCATGTGGCCACGGACCGGCTGACGCAGGTGGTGACACAGCATCACCCCCTGGCGCGGGACGACTGAACCCTCTCTTGCCCCGCCGCGTTGACCTCACTAGTTTCCGCCACCCTCTCTGACGCGCCCAGCGCGCCTTTACCGGACGCCTTCATGGCCACGCACTATCTCGAGTTCGAAAAGCCCATCGCCGATCTGGAGGACAAGATCGAGGAGCTGTCGCTTCTTGCCTCGACCTCCGGATCTTTCGAGACCGAGATCGACGGCCTGCGCAAGAAGGCCGAGCAACTGCGCAAGAAGACCTATGCCGGTCTGGACCCCTGGATGAAGACCCAGGTCGCACGCCACCCGCAGCGTCCACACCTGACCGACTATATCGATGGCCTTTTCACCGACTTTGAGGAGTTGAAGGGCGACCGCCAGTTCGGCGACGACCAGGCGATCATCGGCGGCCTGGCTCGCTTCAGAGGCGCGCCCGTCGTGGTCATGGGCCATGAAAAGGGCAACGACACCCAGTCGCGCGTGACCCATAATTTCGGCATGGCCCGGCCCGAGGGCTATCGCAAGGCCGTGCGCCTGATGGACCTGGCCGAACAGTACGGCCTGCCGGTCCTGACCTTTGTCGATACCGCCGGGGCCTATCCGGGTCTGGGTGCCGAGGAGCGGGGTCAGGCCGAGGCCATTGCCCGGTCCACCGAACGCTGCCTGACCCTGGGCGTGCCGTCCATCGCCACCATCACGGGCGAAGGCGGATCGGGTGGAGCCATCGCCATCGCCGCGGCCGGGCGGGTGCTGATGCTGGAGCACTCCATCTATTCGGTCATTTCGCCCGAAGGGGCCGCTGGCATCCTGTGGCGCGACGGGGCCCGGGCCAAGGATGCGGCCATGGCGATGAAGATCACGGCTCCGGACCTTCTCGAGCTCAAGATCATCGACCGCATCATCGAAGAGCCGCTGGGCGGAGCCCACGCCGATCCCGAGGCGACCATCGCCACGGTCGGGGATGTCCTGGCCGAAGAGCTGGCAGCCCTGTCGTCTCTGACGCCCGAGCAGATCCGCAAGGCGCGGGCGGATCGCTACTATGCCATTGGGCGTCTGGGCTGAGACGTCCCTGAAAATCTGACGCTTGCGTTAACCGTCCCGCTACCTGACCGTGGCAGCTTGAGGTCATGGTTCCAGCCTCCCCTGCCAAAACCTCGCGCCCGTCAGGCGGTGTCGGCGAATCGCTGCGCGAAAGCTCGGTCATCAACCTGACCGGGGCGGTGACGATGGTGGTGGACGATTCGCCCTTCGCCCTGGACCTGACCAGCCAGGCCCTTCTCGGCTTCGGCATCAAGACCCGCTACGCCTGCAACAGCGGGGCCGAGGCGATGGAGATTCTCAAGGACCACAACGTCGACCTGCTGATCGTTGACTGCGAAATGCCGGAAATGGACGGCTATGCCCTCGTGCGCTGGCTGAGACGGTCGGGCCTGGACCCAAATGCCTTCGTGCCGGTCATCATGACCGCCGCCCACGTGCGCCGCTCCAAGGTCAAGGAGGCGCGCGATTGCGGGGCCAGCTTCGTGATCACCAAGCCCTTCAGCGCCTCGACACTGCTGGAGCGACTGGTCTGGGTCGCGCGCGACGCCCGCCCCTTCCTGGAGGTCGGAGACTATTTCGGACCGGATCGTCGCTTTCGGCAAGGCGATCCACCCGGTGAAGAACGCCGCGCGAGCATGATCCGCAAGGCCCAGTTCGATGCCGAACAACGCGCAGCCTCGGGAGGCGCAAGATGACGGTCATTACCCACGCCCGCCGCAAGTCCAACCTGTCCCAGATGATCGACAAGCCCGGCGGGGTCAGCATCGGCGTCGCCCTGACGCAGGCGCGGGCCAATATCGAGGCCAAGCGGGCCGAGGCCGCGGGCGTCGTCGATGCCCAGATCGCAGCGCTAGAGGCGATCGCGGCCCCCACCTCGCCTGCTGAGCTGGCCGTGCGGCTGGAGGAGGTCTATCACGCCGCCAACGCCGTCATCGACGCGGCCAGTCCCTTCGAGCTGGACGACCTGTGCAAGGGCGCGGCGGGCCTCTGCGACGTGATCGACGCGGCCCAGCCGGGCCAGCCGTTCGACTGGCGCATCGTGACTGTCCACGCCCGGTCCCTGCGCCTGCTGCAGACGCTGCCTGTCGAAGAGACCGAAGCCAGGAATCAGGTGCTGGAGAGCCTGCGCCAGATCCTGCTGCGCAAGGTTGCGCCCAAGGCCTGACCCCGGTCAGAGGGTCAGGCGCGTTTTCTGGCCCAAAGAAGAAACTCGACATTGCCGTCGCCCCCCGTGATCGGGCTGACGGTCGTGGCCATGACGATCCAGCCGACACTATCCAGCCAGTGCGAGACAGACGTCAGGGCTGCGGCATGCGCGTCCACATCCTTAACCACGCCCTTCTTGCCGCCGCCCGGCCGCTCGGCCTCGAACTGCGGCTTGACCAGGGTCACAAGATCGGCCCCCACGGCCGCCAGGCTCAGGGCGGCGGGCAACACCTTGGCCAGGCCGATGAAGCTGGCGTCACAGACGATCAGCTGGGGTGCATCGGGAATCAAAACCGTCATCAGCGACCGCGCGTCCGTCCGCTCCAGATTAACCACGCGCGGGTCGGCGGCCAGTCGCGCATGAAGCTGCCCTTGCCCGACATCGACCGCAAACACCCGGATTGCGCCCCGCTCCAGACAGACCTCGGTAAAGCCGCCCGTGGACGCACCGACATCCAGGACCACCCGCCCCTCGACCGCGACCGGCCACAGGCTGAGCGCATGATCCAGCTTCAACGCCCCGCGCCCCACCCAGCGATGCGCCGGTTCGGCGAGGATTACCGCGCCTTCCTCGACACTCTGGGAGGCTGAGCGGGCGGGAACGCCATCGATCGTGACTCCGCCCACCTCGATGGCCGCCTTCGCCTTGGCGCGGCTCTCGGCCAGACCACGCGAGACCAGCTCGACGTCCAGACGCGGCATGTTGGTCTCTCCTGTAACCCGGCGACACGCGCGGGCGTATGCCATCTCGAAGGGCCCCGCAACGGTGGCCGGGAGGATGTCCCATGATGCTGCGTTTCGTTCTGGCCACGCTGCTGGCCGTATCGCTGACCCTGATCGTCGGCAGTTCTCAGGCCTCAACCCAGTCCAGGACCTATCCGCCGGTCCATGCCGCCGCCGACCGTCTGGCCCTCGGCGGTCATGACCCCGTCGCCTATTTCACCGAGGGTCAGCCCGTCGCCGGCGATCCTACGATCACCCTGGACTGGAACGGCGCAACCTGGCGCTTCGCCACCGCCGAACACCGCGCGATGTTCGAATCTAGCCCCCAGGCCTATGCGCCCCAGTTCGGCGGCTACTGCGCCTGGGCGGCCAGTCAGGGCTATATTGCGCCGGGCGATCCGACGGTATGGCGCATCGTCGACGGGCGTCTGTATCTGAACTTCAACGATCGCGCCCGCATGCTGTGGGAGCAGGACATCCCCGGTGCCATCGCCAGGGGCGAGGCGAACTGGCCCCGCGTTCTGACCGACAACCAGGGCTGAACCGCCTCACCCCACCGTATCCAGCCGCGCCAGAGCGGCCTGCAACCGCGCCCTGCCCGCCTCGGCCTCGGCCAGCTTCTCGCGCTGCTCGTCGACGACCTCGGGCGCGGCGCGGGCGACGAAGTTGCGGTTACCGAGCTTCTTGTTGAAATGCCCGATGTCGCTTTCGAACACGGCGATCTCCTTGTTCAGGCGCGTGCGCTCGGCCTCCAGATCGATCAGCCCGGCCAGCGACAGCGCCGCAGTCGCCCCACCGCTGACGAAGGTCACGGCCCCTTCGGGTGCCGCGTCCACCGTCGCCACGTCCGACACCCGTGCCAGCGTCAGGATCAGGTCGCGGTGCCGAGCGATCCTGGTCGCCGTCGTGGTGTCGGGCGCGACGAAGCTGAGCGGCGGTTTCACCGACGGCACAATGTTCATCTCCGCCCGCAACTGGCGCACCTCGGTGACCAGATCGACCAGCCAGCCGATCTCGCCCTCCGCCGCCGTGTCGATGAAGCTGTCTGGCAAATTCGGCCAGCTCGCGCCGATCAGGGTCGCCTCCGAGCGGGGCGCACCCTCATCGGAAAGCTTGTCCCACAGCTCCTCGGTGATGAAGGGCATGACCGGGTGCATCAGCTTCAGCGTCTGATCCAGCGTCCAGGCCGTCATGGCCCGCGTCTCGGCCTTGGCCGCTTCGTCGGTGCCCTGGAACACCGGCTTGGCCAGCTCCAGATACCAGTCGCAGAAGACGTTCCAGACGAAGCGATAAAGCGCCGATGCCGCATCGTCGAACCGGCCGCCCTCGATGGCCGACGACACCTCGCGCTCCGCCTTGGTCAGTTCGCCGCGGACCCAGCGGTTGATCGTCTGCTCCACCGTCGCCGGGTCAAAGCCCTCGACACGGCTTGCTTCGTTCATCTGGGCAAATCGGGCGGCGTTCCACAGCTTGGTGCCGAAGTTGCGATAGCCTTCAATGCGTTGTCGGCTCAACTTGATGTCGCGTGTGCCCGACAGAATGGCCATGGTGAAGCGCAAGGGGTCGGCCCCCAGTTCGTCGACGATGGTCAGGGGGTCGATGACATTGCCCTTGGACTTGCTCATCTTCTGGCCCTTCTCGTCGCGGACCAGGCCGTTGATGATGACCCGCTTGAACGGCACCTCATCCATGAAGTGCAGCCCCATCATCATCATCCGGGCCACCCAGAAGAAGATGATGTCCGCCGCCGTGACCAGATCGCTGGTCGGATAGAACCGCTCCAGGTCCTCGGTCTTCTCGGGCCAGCCCATGGTCGAGAACGGCCACAGGGCCGAGCTGAACCAGGTATCCAGAACGTCCTCGTCCTGCGTCAGCATGACCTCGGAATCGTAGTCCGACATCGCCTGCTCGCGGGCGTCTTCTTCGGTCTCGGCGACATAGATCTCGCCATTTGGGCCGTACCAGGCCGGGATGCGGTGACCCCACCACAGCTGGCGCGACACGCACCACGGCTCGATGTTGCGCATCCATTCGAAGTAGATCTTCTCATAGGACTTCGGCTCGAACACCGTCGCACCGGTCTCCACCGCCTTGATCGCAGGCTGGGCCAGGGTGTGGGCATCAACGTACCACTGGTCCGTCAGCCACGGTTCGATGACCACGCCGGACCTGTCGCCGTGCGGGACAACGTGTTTGGTCTTCTCGATCTCGCGCAGCCAGCCGTCCTCTTCCGCGCGGGCCACGATGGCCTTACGGGCTGCGAAGCGGTCGAGGCCTGCAAACTCGGCGGGCGTCTCGCCCCATCCAGGCACTGACGTGTCGATCGCCCCAAACTGCAGCTTGGTTGCGGCTCTTATCGGCAGAGCGGCAACATCAAAGGCTGGCAGAACCCGGGCGAATGCATCAAACACGTTGATGGTGGCGAGGTTTGCCCGTTTGCCGACTTGGAAGTCGTTGAAGTCGTGCGCCGGCGTGATCTTCACCGCGCCCGAGCCTTTGGTCGGGTCAGCATAGTCGTCAGCCACGATCGGAATCCGCCGCCCGACGATCGGCAAGGTCACGAACTTCCCGACAAGCCCCGCATACCGCGCATCGTCCGGATGCACCGCCACACCGGTGTCGCCCAGCATGGTCTCCGGCCTTGTCGTCGCCACGACGATGAAGTCGCGCGTTTCCCACTCGGTCGCCTTGCCGTCCTCGTCGAAGGCGACCGGGTGCTCATAGGTCACGCCGTCGGCCAGCGGATAGGCGAAATGCCAGTAGTGGCCCTCGACCTCGCGCTGCTCGACCTCCAGGTCGCTGATGGCCGTCTGGAAATGCGGGTCCCAGTTGACCAGCCGCTTGTCGCGATAGATCAGGCCTTCCTTGTGCAGTTGCACGAAGACCTTGCGCACCGCCGCGTTCAGCCCCTCGTCCAGAGTGAACCGCTCGCGCGACCAGTCGCAGGACGCGCCCAGGCGGCGCAACTGCTGCACGATGGTGCCGCCGCTCTCGGCCTTCCATTCCCAGATCTTCTCGACGAAGGCCTCGCGGCCCATGTCGCGGCGACCGACGTTGCCTTGGGCCGCCAGCTGGCGCTCGACCACCATCTGGGTGGCGATGCCGGCGTGGTCCGTGCCCGGCAACCACAGCACCGCCTTGCCCTTCATCCGGTGATAGCGGGCCAGGATGTCCTGCAGGGTGTTGTTCAAGGCGTGGCCGATATGCAGCGATCCCGTCACGTTCGGCGGCGGCATGACGATCGAATAGACCCCGGCGGCGGTATCCATGTCCGTGGCGGCGCGCGGCGCAAACAGGCCTGACGCCTCCCACATCGCATACAGGCGGGGTTCGGCGGCCTTGGGATCGAAGGTCTTGTCGAGCATGGCGGATCGTTTCGTACGAAGGCGGGTCAGAAATATGAAAAGGGCGGCCCCTGCCGGAGCCGCCCCATTCGGTTTAGTCGCGGGTGAGGCGAAGGGCTAGCCGGCGTTGCGCGCGATGCGCTCCACTTCCTTGCGTACCTCGGCCTCGACGATGCCCGGCAGATGGGCGTCGAGCCATTCCTTCAGCATCGGACGCAGCAGGCTGCGCGCCAGCTCGTCGATCGTCGGGCCGGCCACGGCGGGCGCATCCTCGGTCGGACGGCGGGCCGCACTGGCCAGACCGGCAAAGGCGGAGGCCGCGCTGGCCGCCGCGCTGTCACCGACCAGGGTGTTGTAGGCCGGAGCGGGCGTCGGCGCGGGCGCAGCAGCCGGCTCCGGGTACGATTCGCTCAACGGTGTGCTCGGGAATGGGTCCGGCTCATCCTCGCCCGACGACACGTCCAGATCACCGATGCTCTCTTCGGCCGGGGCGTCATAGGTTTCGGTCAGTTCAAGAACGTCGTCCTCGACCGGCGCGGGCTCGGGCGCAGGCGCTTCGGCCACAACGGGTTCGGGTGTCGGCTCTGGTGCCGCTTCAACCTCGGCTTCAGGCTCGGCCGCCGCGACAGGCGCATCGTCTTCGGAGATGATCCGGCGAATCGACGCCAGGATTTCCTCCATCGTCGGTTCCTGGGCGGGCTGATCAGTCATGGCTTAACCCCAAGGCGCGGCACGGCGCAGTCTCATCGAACGGCGGACGCCAAAGCGTCACCGCCGCATGACCTGTCGTCGCATCTCGCCGCGTCATAATCAACGGGCGTTTTTCGCCTGACAGGCGAAGGCTTCATCCGTGCTGCGATCAGTTCTGCGGCGCGGTCGAGATGACTTCAGACTTCAGCTGGCGGTCGATCGGCGCATCTTCCGCATCGTTGGCGGGCACGACGGGCGGCGCGGCGATGCGATCGATCGTTTCGATGATGCCATCCCACGGCAGGGCTCCGCGATTGCGAACGCGGTTATAGTTGATCTCGGCGTCATAGACTTCGATGGTCGGGTCCAGATCCTGGCCTTCCAGCCGACCCATGGCCGCCAGCAACTGGGCCTGGGCGACGTATTCGTTGCGGCGAGCGCTGGCCAGGGTGACCTCTGCGTTGCGCAGCTCCAGCTCCTGGTTCAGCACGTCCAGAGTGGTGCGCAGGCCCACCTGGGCCTCCTGACGCACACCCTCGGCGGCGACGGTGGCAGCGCGAACCGCTTCGGTACCGGCTTGCAGGCTGGAGCGTGCGGACAGCGACTGAGCGAACGACGAGCTGACGGATTGCAGAACATTGCGCCGCTCGCCCTCGACCTGGATCTGGGCGACATTTGCCCGCTCCAGAGCGGCGGCGACGCGCGACTGGTTCAGGCCGCCGGTGAACAGAGGCACAGAGATCGAGGCCCCGGCCTGAAACGCCGTGCGGTCGGTCAGGTTGAAACCGGACAGATCGTCGGTCGTGCCGCCATACGACGCCGTCAGACGGGCCGACGGCATGTATTCGGCGCGCGCCGCAGCCACATTGGCCTCTGCGGCCTGCAGATTATAGGCCGCAGCTCGGACCGATGGGTTATCCAGAATGGCGACATCGAGGGCCGCATCGAAGTCTGTGGGCACGCCCGGAAGGACCGGCATGGCCTCCAGCGTGCCCGGAGCCTGGCCGACGACGGCAGCATAGGCCGCACGCGACACCGACAACTGGGCCCGCGCATTGGCCAGGTCGGCATTGGACTGGGCTAGTCGCGCCTCGGCCTGGGCCACGTCGGTGCGGGTGATCTCGCCGACCTCGAACCGGGCCGAGGCCTCGTCCAGCTGGCGTTGCAGGACGGTCAGGTTTGATTCGCGGATGCGCAGAATGTCCACGTCGCGGATGACGTCGGCATAGGCCTGAATCACCGAGGTCAGCACCTGCTGCTCGATATCGCGCAAATTTTCGCGCCCGGCCAGGATGTTGGCCTCCGCCGCCGTGATGCCGTGGCCGATGCGCCCGCCCGAGTAGATCGTCTGGCCCAGGCCGATGCTCAGACCGGCCGTTGCGCTGTCGTCGTTGGACGTGGGCACGTTGATGGTGGCGTCCGGGATGCCGTCATTGTTGGTATCAACGTCGCGCGGTCCGCCTCGTGTGCGGGAGAAGCTGTATCCCGCATCCGCGCTGACATCGATCGTGGGTCGCAGACCAGCGCGCGCCTGCACGACCGATTCGTCCAGCGCCCGCTGGCTGGCCCGCTGCGCCAGAAGCGACGGATTGGTCCGGTAGGCCAGGGCGATCGCCTCCTGCAGCGTATCGGCCCAGGCGGGGGCGCTGATCCCGGTGACGATGGCCACGACGGCGACGGAGGCGAGCGCGCGAGCACGTTTCAACATGACTATTCCTGCCTGGCGTCCAAGAAACTGCAACGCCTGTGTATCCCACGGTCTGATGCGAGAAGGAGAGCGCTCGCGCCAGTTAAGTTTTTTTCACGCAGGCCGTTCTGGTCTGCGTCGCCTCGATCTCACAGAGCGAAGACAGGCTCTGTAACCAGTGATTGCAGCACAGGCGGGGCCGCATCGAACAGTTCGCGCCGCGACACACCACCTTCGCTTTTCACATAGAGGACCGCCTTGCCCGCAGGTCCGGTCCGCTCGACGACGGCCAGCCGACCGCCGATAGCCAGCGCTTTCAGCCAGGCCTCGGGACGCCCCGGTACGGCCGCCTCGCAGACGAGGACGTCATAGCCTTCGCCTGAGGCCTGACCGAGCGGGGCCAAGACCGCGGTCACCCCGGCCTCGGCTAGGGCGGGTGCCACCACGTCCAGCACGGCCTGATCCTCTTCCTGGGCGGTGACGGACAGCCCGACCTGCGCCAGCACCGCCGCGGCATAGGGGGCGGCGACAGCCAGGGCCTTCTCACCCGCTTGGGGAGCCAGAGCCATCAGCAGCTTGGACAGGTCACGCGCCAGCATCAGCCGCCGCCCATTGGCAATCTCGACTTCCACCTCGGCATAGGCCGAAAAGGCGCGGTCGACGGGCACGAACCGCTCGCGCGGCACAGCCAGCAGAGCGGCCTGCAAGGTCCGGTCGGTCACGTCGTTCACGCGCACCTGGCTATCGACCATGATCTTGCGGGCAGAGGAAAAGTCCATGAGGCGTCCGTTCGTGCGCAGAGGGCGTAAATCTGCGGCGCTTATAGGTCTGTCCGTTGCGGCGGACAATCCGATCTGATAGCGAACGCCCCTCGCGATGGCGCGGTCGTTTTCAAACGACGCAATGGCCTGATGGCGGAGTGGTTACGCAGAGGACTGCAAATCCTTGCACCCGGGTTCGATTCCCGGTCAGGCCTCCATCGCGACGTTCCCCAAACCCACTCCTCTTGCCACAGCGTTCAGCGCGTCAGGTGATGCAGGGCAATGCCCGCTGCCGTCGCTACGTTCAGCGAATCGAACCCTGCCGCCATGCGGATGCCGACGGATCGGCATCGCGCGATCACCTCGTCAGGTAGGCCCGGCCCCTCCGCCCCCATGACCAGGGCCATACGCCCTGCCCGCCTGACGTCCGACAGCGCCTCGCTGGCTCCGCCCGTCATAGCCAGCACATCGAACCCTGCGGCCTTCAAGGTGTCGATGGCCTCGATCGCATCCAGCCCAGTGACCATCGGCGTGCGCAGCACGGCTCCGACCGAAACCCGGATGGCCTTTCGATAGAAGGGGTCACAGCAGATCTGGTCCAGCAACACCGCCGCCGCGCCAAACGCCGCCGCATTTCTGAACAGCCCGCCCATATTGTCGTGGTTGCCGATCCCGCACGCCATCAGCACGACGGCATCCCGACCCATCGCCCCCAGTTGCGTCGCCAGATCGACCGGTATTGGTTTTTCTCCCAGCGCCAGGATGCCGCGATGCAGGTGAAACCCCGCCACATGGTCTAGGACCGCCTGCTCCGCCACATAGACCGGCACGTCGTCCTCCAGACGCGCCAGTATCGGCTCCAACGCCTCCACCCGCTTCGAATCGATCAGCAGACTCACCGATCGACACAGTGACTGAGGCGACGTCAGCACATTCAGCACCACCTCCCCCTCGGCCACGAACAGTCCCTGCCGCCCCGTCAGGTCGCGCTCGCGGATATCCAGGAACCCGGAAACACGCGGATCGGCGGGGTCTTCGATGCGGATCAGGGCCAAGGTGCGATATTTCCATTGCGCGGTGCGGACGGGCGCTGCTATAGCGCCCGCCTTCCCGAAAGGAAGTGTTCCGCGGTAGCTCAGTGGTAGAGCAGCCGACTGTTAATCGGCTGGTCGTAGGTTCGAATCCTACCCGCGGAGCCATTCCTTTCGTCTCCCCCGACATCGAGATCGTCCGGCCAGCGGCCAGAAAAAAGCCCGACGCGAGCGCCGGGCTGAAAAAGTTCGGTGATGGTGGGTGTCTCACGAAAAACGGAAGACCGTCCCCGGTTGAAGGGAATTGGTTAGCCAAAGGTAAACAGCATCACTGTGTGTCAGGCAGCCAGGCGGTTTGCATGGTACCGCCTTCGGTCCAGATGACGCGCCATCCTTCGCCTGCCCGCTCGCGCCTGGGCATCTGACCACCCGTGCTGCCCTGCCCCGGCCAGACGAAGGTCTGCTCACCGATGACGATCCGATCCCCGCCCACTTCTGGGCCCAGAACGACGTTCCAGAAGCCCGCGCCATCGGGAAAGGCCTGCACAGAGACCTCGCCGACTTTAACCGGCAGGGTCTGGGCCCCTTGCGCGGCCCTTCCGGCCAACCGTCGGGCCTGCCCATCACTGTCGACTGCCCCCAGCGCGGGCGCACGATCCAGACGCCGCGTTGGCCCCCCGGCCCGCAGCACGGCGATCGGCCCCTGTCCCCCCGACGGGATCAACAGCGTATCGGGCGAGGTGGCCGCATCCTGGCCGACCTGCGTCTCAGGCTTCAGCCACAGATCCCTCGTTGGAATCTCCATGCGCAAGTCGAACCGGCCTTCGTCATTGGCCACCGCGGCATAGGCGGCCCCCGCAACGCTGCGCAGCACGATTCGCGCACGCGGTTGGGCCGATCCCGACAGCCTCACCTCGCGCCCCGTGACTTGCACCGTCTCGATCACCGGGGTCTGGTTCCACGCAGAGGTCGGTACGTCGTTCTGCTTCGGCCCGGCACCCCCGTCCGGCGAAGGCGTACAGGCGGCTCCCGAAGCCAGCATCAGGCCCGCCGCTGCCGCTATCGTCACATTCCGATACATCGCCCGTTTCATCGTGCCGTCCGCGAGGATAGGAGTAGCGCTTCTGTTAGCGCGGCGTGGCCCGCGCTGTCTCCCATCGTTTGTCCGAGGCACCATGTCGTCATCCGTCACCATCCAGCCGTTTGACGGCCTCTCCGTCTGCCTGTTCTGCGGCTCGTCAGAGACAGTGCGTCCCGAATATCTCGAGGCCGCACGCGCCGTCGGTCGTCAGACGGCCCAGGCGGGTTGGCGGCTGGTCTATGGCGGTGGTGGCGTCGGCCTGATGGGGGCATCGGCCCGCGCCGCGCATGAAGCCGGCGGGCGTGTGCTGGGCATCATGCCGGGCTTCCTGCGCAGCCGAGAACGCCTGTTTGATGACGTGGAGACCCTGGTTGTCACCTCGATGCACGAGCGCAAGACCCTGATGTACGATCAGTCTGACGCCTTCATCGTGGCCCCCGGCGGCGTCGGCACCCTGGAAGAGGCGATCGAGATCCTGTCGTGGAAGCGTCTGGACCTGCACCACAAGCCCGTCGCCTTCCTCAATCTGAACGGCTTCTGGGATCCCCTGATGGCCGTCATGCGCCACAGCGTCGAAGAGGGCATGACCCCTGCCTCCTTCCTCCAGGCCTGGGTGATCTGCGACACGGTGGAGGCCGCGATGGCGGCGATTGAACAGGCGGTTCGGGTCGGCGTCGACACGCCGCACTTGCAACATGATCGTCGATAAGTAATCGTCGATCATCTGGTTGGTGCGTCCTGTTTCAAAACGCGGCTTGACAGTTGCGATTAGAAACTGACACTGACTGCAGGACCGCGCTCGTCGCGTCCACATCGTCGGAGAATTCCCATGCGTGCTCTGCTCATCGCCGCCGCCCTTCTGGTTGCCGCCCCTGCCGTCGCCCAGGCTCCTGTGTCCAGCGCCGTCCTCGCCGACGCCGCCAAGGCACCGGCCGGTCGTACCATCATCGACGGGGCCGCCTGGCGCTGCGAAGGCTCGACCTGCACGGCCACAGGCGGTGCCAACCAGCCCGCGCCTCGTGCCTGCCGCCGTGTCGCCGCCCGCTTCGGGGCCGTGACTGCCTTTACCTACAAGGGCACCGCCCTGTCGGCCGAGCAGATCGCCGCCTGCAACGCCTGATCCGGCGACACCTCTGAATGCGAAAAGGCCGCCCTCGTCAGAGAGCGGCCTTTTTTACTGCCGATAGTCCAGATCCTGGCATCAGGCCGTCTCGCCCCGCAGACGTCGGGCGATCCGCTCGCGGCCGATCAGGGGAGCCAAGGTCGCCATATCCGGCCCATGCTGCTGGCCTGTAATCATGAGCCGCAGCGGCATGAACAGGGCTTTGCCCTTGGCCCCGGTCGCCTCCTTCACGGCCGCCGTCCAGGTCGGCCACAGGGTCTCGTCGACCGTCTCCGGCAGAACCGCCAGCGCCGCCGCCGCAAAGGTTTCATCCTCGATCACCGGCGTGACAGGGCCGCGCACGATCTTCGCCATTTCAATGACATCGCCAAAGGTCTGAAGGTTGCCCCTCACCGCGTTCCAGACCGTCTCACCCAGATCGGCATCGATCTCGGCCAGTCTTCCTCGTGCCGTCGCATAGTCCATGACGTGCAGCGCCTGAGCGTTCAGCCGGTCCAGATCGGCGGTGTCATAGCGCGCCGGCGACCGCCCCATTTTGGCGAAGGCAAAGCTCTCCCCCAACGCCTCGACCGAGGCCGCGACTTCCAGCGGGTCCGACGTCCCGATCCGCCCGAGGTGGCTGGTTATGGCGATCGGCTCATAGCCCTGATCACGCATATCGGCGATCGATAGCGAGCCCAGTCGCTTGGACAAAGCCTGCCCGTCCGCACCGACCAGCAGCGGCATATGCGCAAACCCTGGCACCGGCCCGCCCAGGGCCTCGAAGATCTCGATCTGCGCGCCAGTATTGGTCACATGATCCTCGCCCCGGATCACATGAGTAATGGCCATGTCGATGTCGTCCACGACCGACGGCAGGGTGTACAGAAACAAACCGTCCTCGCGGATCAGCACGGGGTCGGACATGGAAGCCGTATCGACCTCCGCATGGCCACGCGACAGATCTTCCCAGGCGACGCGCCGCCCTTCCAGCTTGAAGCGCCAGTGCGGCTTGCGCCCCTCGGCCTCATAGGCAGCCTTCTCGGCCTCCGTCAGCTCCAACGATGCCCGGTCGTAGATCGGCGGCAGGCCGCGCGAGAGCTGAACCTTGCGGCGACGATCCAGTTCGTCCGATGTTTCGTAACAAGGGTACAGGCGCCCCGACGCCTTCAGGCGCGCTGCCGCCTCTTCATAGCGGTCGAACCGTTTGGACTGATTGTACCGCTCGTCCCAGACCAGGCCCAGCCAGGTCAGGTCGTCCTCGATACCCTGCTCGAACTCAGGCGTGGATCGCGCCAGGTCGGTATCGTCGATCCGCAGCACGAACTGACCGCCCTGCCCCTTGGCAAACAGCCAGTTGACCAGCGCCGTACGAACATTGCCGACATGCAGCTTACCCGTCGGCGACGGAGCGAAACGAACCTTGATAGTCATGGATATACGACCTTGAAGCGAGGCGCGTAGGTCGCGCTCCCGCTCGGTCAAGTCAAGGTACAGGCGACTTTATCAGTCGTCGCGGTGAACCCGTTCGCGGCGCTCGTGGCGTTCCTGGGCCTCGACGGACAGGGTCGCGGTCGGCCGGGCCTCAAGACGACCCAGGCTGATAGGCTCGCCGGTTTCCTCGCAATAGCCGTAGGAGCCGTCCTCGATCCGGCGCAGCGCTTCGTCGATCTTGGAGATCAGCTTGCGCTGACGATCGCGTGTCCGCAGCTCCAGCGCCCGGTCAGAAGCCGATGATGCGCGGTCCAGCAGGTCGGGATGGTTTTCGGTCTCGGCCTTCAGATTGATGACCGTCCCCTTGGACTCCCGCAGGATGTCGTCCTTCCAGGCCAACAGCTTGCCGCGGAAATAGGCCAGCTGGCGATCGTTCATGAATGGCTCGGCGTCGGAGGGCCGATACGCGACCTCATCCCCGGCCTTGATAGACGCGACTGCGTTCATCGACCCACGCTCTCAACAGACGCCCCCCATGGCGCAGGTCTGCCTATAGGGACGCAGGTGAGTCTGGGCAACACGCCTCTTCGCGCCGTGAACCAGCTACGCTTCATCAATCCGTGATGCGTGACATTTCTTCATCACCCGGCGGTCGTTAACGCCAAATAGGCGAGGAAATCCGGCAGCTTATGCTGCACTGCGGCGTAAGTCGGCCTTAGCCAGTTCGACCGCAGCCCGCAGGTCGATCTGGTCGAGCAACCCATTCAGGCCCGCATCAGCGTCCTGCGGGCGTTCTTCCCGCAGCGTTCGCGCCAGATTTTCCAGAGACCCGTCACCCGCTTCACCAGACAGCAGCGCCAGTTTCAGCTCTTCCAGACGGTCCAGAATGCCGCTGCCACGCCTCACGGCCCGGCGGCGTCGCTCCATCACATCTTCAACCCCCTGAAGCGCCATCAGAGCAGAGACGTCACCCACGCCGGCGGGTGCCGCAGTGGCAGCGGTCGCATGGGTCGATCCGGCAGCCCCAGCTTGAGGCAGGCTGAACCCACCGCTGGCGCGGGCGGGTCGTGAACCTTGCGGTGCGGACGGTCCTGACGGGCCGATGACCTTCATGGCGATGGACTCCGTGACACAGGCCAACCATCGCGGCCCACCGTCACTGTTTGGTTAATGGCCCGGCAGAATCTGCCGCAAACAACTGATGAGGACAGCCCATGTCTACTGTAATTGTTGAATTTTATGGATGGCACGGTCTTCGCAACACTGTTTACGACAACTGTTCGCGGGACTCACACAATGCAGAAAATGCTAGCCTCTCTCCTGGCCATCGCTGCCATTGCAGGCACCGCGACCAGCGTGCAGGCCCAGTCGCGCATCAAGGATATCGCCGCCGTAGAGGGCGTTCGCTCCAACCAGCTGGTGGGTTACGGCCTGGTGGTCGGTCTGGCCGGCACAGGCGACAGCTTGCGCAACTGCCCCTTCACCCGTCAGTCGCTGGAGGGCATGACCGAGCGGCTGGGCGTCAACATTCGCGGGGCCAACTCCAACTCCAAGAACCTGGCGGCCATCATGGTCACCGCCGAGCTCCCGCCCTTCTCCACCCCCGGAGCCCGGATCGACGTCAGCGTCTCGTCCATGTGCGACGCCAAGAGCCTGCTGGGCGGCACTCTACTGGTCACCAGCCTGCAAGGCGCGGACGGTGAGGTCTATGCCGTCGCCCAAGGTTCCATCCAGACTGGAGCCGTGTCGGGCTCCGGCGCCTCCGGCTCCTCGGTCTCGCGCGGCGTGCCCACGGCGGGCCGCATCGCCTCGGGGGCGACCGTCGAGCGTGAGACCGGATTTCAGATGGCCAATATGAACGAGGTGCGCCTGACCTTGCGCAATCCCGACTTCACCACGGCCCAGCGCGTCGCCGCCGCCATCAATTCCACCTATCCCGGGACGGCCCTCGCCGAGAACGGCACCGTGATCGCCCTGCGCGCGCCCGGTCAGATGGGCATGGCCGGCTTCATCAGCCAGGTCGAGAACCTACCCATCACGGTCGACAGTCCGGCCAAGGTGATCATCGACGAGGTCAATGGCGTGATCGTCATGGGCGACGCCGTGCGAGTCTCCACCGTCGCCATCGCCCAGGGCAACCTGACCATCTCTGTCCAGGAAAACCTCCAGGTCAGCCAGCCCGACGCCTTCAGCCGCGGCCAGACCGTCGTCACGCCCCAGTCCGACGTCAGTGTCGAAGAGGAACTGGGCAGGGAAATGCGGATCGTCGGGGGTGGTACCTCCCTGGCGACTCTGGTCAACGGCTTGAACGCCCTGGGCGTCAGCCCGCGCGACATGATCAGTATACTGCAGGCCATCAAGGCCGCTGGGGCGCTGCAAGCCGACATCGAGGTGATGTGAGCATGACCGACCTGACCGTCTCCCCCGCCCTGCTCAACGCCAATGCCCCCCGCGTGGTCCCGGAGCGAATGCGCCAGACCGCAGAGGATTTCGAAGCATCTTTCCTGACCCAGATGCTCAAACCCATGTTCGATAGCCTGTCGACCGAGGCCCCGTTCGGCGGTGGCGAAGCCGAGAGCACCTGGCGCGGCTTCCTGGTCGAAGCCATGGCCAAACAGACGGTCAAGGCCGGCGGCCTGGGCCTGTCGGACACCATCGTCTCCGAAATGATCAAGATGCAGGAGCAGAGCCAATGACGGCTGGCGAGACCGCGACGCTCAACGCCACCGCGCGTGTGCGTCAGATGATCGACCTGACTGAGCGACTGACCGATCGCCTGGCCGACGAGGCCGCCGCCTTCGAAACGCGTCGCCCGCAGGATGTGGCCGCAACCGTCGGCCAGACGCAGGAACTGGCCAATGCCTATCGCCGCGAGTCGGCACGCATCAAGGCGGCCCCATCCGAACTGGCCCCCGCACCCGTCGAGGAACGCCAGCGACTGATTGCGGCCACACAGCGGTTCGAGACGATCCTTTCCCGCCATACCCTGGCTGTAGAAGCGGCCCGCATCATCTCCGAAGGCCTGGTCAAGACCATCGCCGCCGAGGTCGCTGATCAGCGGGGATCACCGTCGGCTTACGGGGCTTCGGGGCGTGCCAGTGCCACAGACGGCCGCGCCGTCGCCTACAATGCTCAAGCCTAGCCATAACCACCGGGAAATGTTCGGTTAAGCCTGTTCATGGACCATTGTTTTCAGTCCTTAGCCGGTATCTGACCGATCATGAGCTTCCAATCCCGCCTCTTGGGCCTCGCCTTTGCCGCCGCCGATGTGCTGGTCGAGGTCGATGGCGATACCAAGGTCACCCTCGCCCTCGGGGCGGGTGTGACTGCAGGTGCCGACCCGGGACGGCTCTGGAGCGGCAAGCGCTTCACCGATGTTCTGGCGGCCACCAGCCGACAGCCCGTGGCCAAGGCTCTGAATGCGCTCAAGTCTGGCGGTCGCACCTCCGAGCTTCAGATCGTCGTCGCTGGTGACGACGGCATGGTGCGTCGCGCTCGCTTCCGGGCCTTCAGCCTGCCCGAACTCGCGCCCGCCCTCTCCTGCTCGCTCACCTGGGACGGCGAAGCCTTCATTGAGGCCGAGGCCCCGCCGAAGGACCTGCTGACGTCCGACGGCCTGGTCGACCACACCCGACAGATCATGGCCGACGATCCGACCAGCGATATGTCCTTCTCCTTCGTCGAGGTCTCGGGCCTGGATCGCAACAATGCGGACCATAGCCGGGCGACGGCCCACATTCAGTCCGTGCTACAGGCGTCGTCGATCGATGGCGGTAGCGCGGCCCAACTATCGGAAAAGCGGTTCGCCGTCATTCGCCTTACCGGCGACAAGACCGATCTGGCCGCCGAAATTCGTCAGGCCGCTCTCGACGAGGGCGTCGAGCTGATGGTGCGCAGCACCGAGGCGACCCTGGCCGGCGGCACCTCGCCCGGCATGGCGTTGCGTGCCCTGCGCATGGCTCTGGAGGACTGCCTCAAGGATGACGGCATCGAGGCCGCCGGCTCCGGATTCAGCGAACGCCTCAAGGCGACGATGCGAGAGGCCGACGCCTTCAACACCGTGGTCGAAACCCGCGACTTCGCCCTGCACTATCAGCCGATCGTCGATCTGAAATCCGGAGCGGTCCACCATTTCGAAGCCCTGTCGCGGTTCCGCTCGGGCGGTCCGGCCGCCACCATCAAGATGGCCGAGGAGATGGCCCTGATCCAGGCCTTCGACCTGGCCGTCGCCGAAAAGGCCCTGGCGCAAATGCAGCGCTCGGGCTTCGGCCTGATCAAGGTGGCGATCAATGTCTCGGGCGCGTCCCTGGCCAGCGACTCCTACATCCAGGGCCTGCTCAGCTTAACAGCGAGCAAGCCTGAAATCCGCAAACGCCTGATGGTCGAGGTCACCGAAACAGCCGCCCTCGCCGATCTTGAAGCTGCCGACCGCCGCCTCAAGGCCCTGCGCAAGACCGGCATCCACATCTGTCTGGACGACTTTGGCGTCGGTGCCGCCTCCTTCGATTATCTGAGCCGCCTGCCACTCGACACCGTCAAGATCGACGGCAGCTTCGTTCAGAATGTCTGCGAGACCGAACGCGCCCAGAAGTTGATCAGCCACCTTGTCGACCTGTGCACCGACCTGAAGATTTCGACCGTGGCCGAGATGATCGAGACCGAAGCCCAGTCCACCAAGCTGCGGGTGATGGGTGTCACCTACGGCCAGGGCTGGCTGTTCGGCAAGGCCACAGCCGAGCCCGTCATGCGCCTGCCCACCGCCAGCGGCCCCGCTGCCGCCCGCCGTCAGGGCGAAGTCGTCGGCTGGGGCTGACCCAGGTCCAGCGCCCGGGTCACGCCGATCGCCTCCAGGAAATCCGGATCGTGGCTGACGACCACCAGTGCCCCGTCATAGCCTGATAGCGCCGCCTCGACGGCCTGGACCGACTCCAGATCCAGATGATTGGTGGGCTCGTCGAGGATCAGCAGTTGCGGCGGCTGGAGGCCGATGACGCAGGCCAGCGCCGCCCTCAGCCGCTCGCCGCCCGACAATACACCGACCCGCTTCTGGGCCACGACATTGCGGAACAGGAAACGGGCCAGCGCCGCATGGGCGTCATTGGACGACACGCCTGGGTTCAGCCGCAGCCAGGCGTCCAGAACCGTCTCATCAGAGCGCAGAATGGACGTGTCCTGATCCAGCCAGGCCGTCGTGACGGGTCGGGTGACTGCGCCCTGCGACGGCGGCACTTCGCCCGCCAGCATCTTCAGCAAGGTGGTCTTGCCCGCCCCATTCGGCCCGCTGACGGCCACACGCTCCGGGCCGGTGATCCGCAGGGTCAGGCTATCCAGGACCAGCATGCCGTCCGGCGAATGCCACGAGACCCCCTCAAGCATCGCCACCGTCCTGTCGCTGGCCAGACCCGACGATGGTAGCGAGATCGACAGTTCGCGGGTCCGCTCGACCGCCTGCTCCGCCTCCGCTCGGACAGCATTCGCCTGCGACACCTGCCTCTCGACCAGAAGGTTCAGCCGACCTCCGCTCCGCTCGGCCCGCTCGGCACGCGCGTCCAGCAGGATCTTGGGGTCTGAACTGCCAGCCCTGGCTACCTTGCCCACCCGGTCGCGTCTGGCCTTCCGTTCACGCGCCTGCTGGCCCTCACGCGCGGCACGGTCCACATCCTGCGTCGCCGTCTCCAGGGCCTGCACCGCTGCTGCCCGTTCCGCCGCCTTGCGCTCGGCATACAGGTCGTAGCCGCCGCCATAGGCACGGGCCCCCAACGACGACAGTTCCACGATCCGGTCCATCCGGCGCAGCAGATCGCGGTCATGACTGACCACAAGCACGCCGCCCGACCACCGTTCCAGAACGCCCGCGATCAGGGCTCTCCCCTCGGCATCCAGATGATTGGTCGGCTCGTCCAGCACCAGCAAGTCCGGCGCATCCAGCAACAGGGCCGCCAGCCGAACCCTTGTCTGTTCGCCGCCGCTCAGCGTCCCGACACGTCGCGCCATGTCCAGATGGTCTAAGCCGACCTGCACCATAGCCTCTGTGATCCGCGTCTCCAGACCCCAGTCCGCCGCGTCGAGGTCCTGCGCAGAGCCGCGACCTTCCAGAACGCGCGCCCGTAACGCCATCGGCTCTGCGATCACCAGCGCCTCTGCCACCGTTTCTGTCGGGTCCGCCGCCGTCACCTGCGGCAGCCACCCCACGCGGCCCACATGCGAGACGCGCCCCTCGGCCGGATCATCCAGACCCACGACAAGGCGGAGCAGCGTGGTCTTGCCCACGCCGTTGCGGCCCACCAGTCCGGTACGCTCCCGGCCAAGCGCCAGGCTCAGATTATCGAATAGAGTATGCCCGTCAGGCGTTCGGGCGGCGACGCGATCCAGCGTCACGAACGCGGATGCGGACAGGCTTGGGTTTGGGCTGGAGCGAGACATAGGCGACCACGAGCGAGGCGACAACGGAAAGGGCGAGACCGATTTCCAAAGCGCTGATCATGATCGTCGAAGCTCCTGCACAAACACTCAGGCCATGAGGATGGCGGTTCACGCCGCGTCGCGCAACCCCTGCGTCAACCGCCCGCAGGGGCCATCTGCTCTGCCACCGTCTTGATGATGAAGGCCGATACCGCCTCAGCCCGCGCCGGAGGCTGGGCGACGATGGCGCTGTAAAAGGCAGCGGTCACATCGCACTGCGTCCGTGGCGGTGCGCTCATCAGGCCGGTGCCAAAGAACTGCTGGCCCAGCGCCTCGTCCACCCCACCCGCCACCATGGTCTCATAGACGGCCACGAAATCGGCCTGGCCGGGATCCTCACGGGTCACGGGCGCGGCCCTCCCTGACTGTCCCGCGACCAGCCGCGCCGTCGCCGCACGATCGATCAGGGGCTTGGTCCGGGCGTCGGCCTGATATCCGGCCGGCAGACCCGCCATGGCGAACTGGGCACAGGTGTCGACATCGGTTGCCTGCAGATGCTCGATCAGCGCCTTCTCGGCCTGCATCACCTCGACAACGGCACCGCCCGGTGCCGCTGCGACATAAGGAGCCTGCCGCAGGCCGTAGGCCCTCATCTCGGCCTGCATCGCCTCCAGCACCTCGGCCTCGCTCTCGCCCGCCGCAAGCCGCCCCGCCGCCCGGTCCCGGATCTGGCCATAGAAGGTCGGATCGGTTTCCTGCAGCGTCTTCAACACCACGTCCCGCTCGGCGTTGCGATCCACCTCGGCGGCATAGTCCTCTGCGCTCCGCGAACAGGCGGCGAGAACAAGCGCCATCGCCAGAACCGTTGCTGACGCGAATAATCTCTGCTGACGCATTCGGCACCCTTCAACTGATAGGCCAGCCTAGGCGGAAACCCCGCCGGGCATCAACACACTTGGCCCCGTCCACATGTTCCCATATTGTTCTTGCTGAAATCCGCAAATCGATCCCCATATAGCGCTGTCGCCCTGGACCCAGGCCCGGCCTCCCGCGTTCTCTCGGACCTCATGACTGAAAAGCACAACTTCATCCGCGTGCGCGGTGCCCGCGAGCACAATCTCAAGGGCGTGGACGTCGACATCCCGCGTGAGAAGCTGGTCGTCATGACCGGCCTGTCGGGCTCGGGCAAATCCTCGCTGGCGTTCGACACCATCTATGCCGAGGGTCAGCGGCGCTATGTCGAGAGCCTGTCGGCCTATGCGCGCCAGTTCCTGGAGCTGATGGGCAAGCCAGACGTGGACCTGATCGAGGGCCTCTCTCCGGCCATCTCCATCGAACAGAAGACGACGTCCAAGAACCCCCGCTCGACCGTCGGCACGGTGACGGAGATCCACGACTACATGCGCCTGCTGTGGGCCCGCGTGGGTGTGCCCTATTCGCCCGCGACCGGCCTGCCGATCGAGAGCCAGACCGTGTCGATGATGGTCGACAAGCTGACCGCCCTGCCCGACGGCGAACGCATCCTTCTGCTGGCCCCCGTCGTGCGCGGTCGCAAGGGCGAATACCGCAAGGAGATCGCCGAATGGCAGCGCTCCGGCTATCAGCGGCTCAAGATCGACGGCGAATTCTACGCCATCGAGGACGCGCCGACGCTGGACAAGAAGTTCAAGCACGACATCGACATCGTCGTGGACCGGATCGTCACCAAGGCCGGTCTCGAACCCCGCTATGCCGACAGCATCCAGACCGCCCTGAACCTGGCCGACGGTATCGCCGTGGCCGAATGGGCCAGTGCGCCAGAGGGCGAAGAACCGCGCCGCCTCCTTTTCTCCGAAAAGTTCGCCTGCCCGGTCTCCGGCTTCACGATCAGCGAGATCGAGCCCCGGCTGTTCTCGTTCAACAATCCGTTCGGGGCCTGCCCGACCTGCGACGGCCTGGGCGTCAAGCTGGCGTTCGACGCCGATCTGGTCATCCCCGACCGTGACAAGAGCCTGCACAAGGGGGCGGTCTCGCCCTGGTCGCGCGGCCCCTCGCCCCTTTACACCCAGACCCTTCAGTCGCTGGCCCAGCACTACGGCTTCTCGATGGACAAACCCTGGCGCGACCTGCCGGAAAAGGCCCAGGCCGTCATCCTGCGCGGCTCGGGCGGCGAAAAGGTCAAGTTCGTCTATGACGACAACGCCCGCAAATACGAGACGGTGAAGGCCTTCGAGGGGGTCCTGCCCAATCTGGAACGTCGCTGGCGCGAGACCGACAGCGCCTGGGTGCGCGAGGAACTGGGTCGCTATCAGTCCGAGACGCCCTGCGACGCCTGTGGCGGCAAGCGCCTGAAACCCGAGGCCTTGGCGGTCAAGGTCGGCGGCTCCGACATCGCCGAGATCAGCTGGCTGTCGATCTCCAAGGCCTATCTGTGGTTCTCCACCCTTGAAGAAACCCTGACGGACAAGCAGCGCGAGATCGGTCGCCGCATCCTGAAGGAAATCACCGACCGGCTGCGGTTCCTCAACAACGTCGGCCTGGACTATCTCAGCCTGTCGCGCTCCTCCGGCACTCTGTCGGGCGGCGAAAGCCAGCGCATCCGCCTGGCGTCACAGATCGGCTCGGGCCTGACCGGCGTGCTCTACGTCCTCGACGAACCGTCCATCGGCTTGCACCAGCGCGACAACACCCGCCTGCTGGACAGCCTGCGCGGGCTGCGCGACCTCGGCAACTCCGTCCTCGTCGTCGAGCATGACGAGGAGGCGATCATGACCGCCGACTATGTCATCGACATGGGCCCCGCCGCCGGCGTCCACGGCGGCACCATCTGCGCCGAGGGGACGCCTGAAGAGGTTCTGGCCAACCCGAACTCCCTGACCGGCAAATACCTGTCGGGCGAGCGAGAGATCGAGATTCCGGCCGACGGTCGCCGTCCGATCAACCGCAAGAAGATGCTCAAGATCAGCGGTGCGACCGGCAACAATCTGAAGACGGTCACCGGCGAAATCCCGGTCGGCCTGTTCACCTGCGTGACCGGCGTGTCGGGCGGCGGCAAGTCGACCTTCACCATCGAGACCCTGTACAAGGCCGCCGCGCGTCGCCTGCACAATGCCTCGGACGCCCCCGCCCCCTTCGACCGGATCGAGGGACTGGAGCATTTCGACAAGGTCATCGACATCGACCAGTCGCCCATTGGCCGCACCCCGCGCTCGAACCCCGCCACCTATACCGGTGCGTTCGGTCCCATCCGCGACTGGTATGCGGGCCTGCCGGAGTCCAAGGCCCGCGGCTATGGCCCCGGCCGCTTCAGCTTCAACGTCAAGGGTGGCCGCTGCGAGGCCTGCCAGGGCGACGGCCTGATCAAGATCGAGATGCATTTCCTGCCCGACGTCTACGTCACCTGCGACGTCTGCAAGGGCAAACGCTACAACCGCGAGACGCTGGAAATCGTCTTTAAGGGCAAGTCGATCTCCGACGTCCTGGACATGACAGTCGAGGAGGCCGCACGCTTCTTCAACGCCGTGCCGTCGATCCGCGACAAGATGCTGACGCTGGAGCGCGTCGGCCTGGGCTATGTCCAGGTCGGCCAGTCGGCCACCACCCTGTCCGGCGGCGAGGCCCAGCGGGTCAAGTTGTCCAAGGAGCTGTCGAAGCGGGCCACAGGCAAGACCCTCTACATCCTCGACGAACCCACGACCGGCCTGCATTTCGAGGACACCCGCAAGCTGCTGGAGGTGCTTCAGGAACTGGTCGAGAACGGCAACACCATCGTCGTCATCGAGCACAATCTGGATGTCATCAAGGTGGCCGACTACCTGCTGGACTTCGGCCCCGAAGGCGGCGACGGCGGCGGCGAGATCGTGGCCGTCGGCACGCCTGAACAGGTCGCGAGCAATGCGAAAAGCTGGACCGGCAGATACCTCAAGGAGGTGCTGGCCCGGCACGAAACGCGCCGTAAGGCGCGCGTGGCAGCCCTCGGCGCTCCGGCTCCCAAGGCAGCGGCCAAAAAGCCGCGCACCAAGGCGAAGGCCGACGCCTAGTCGAAGGCCTCTGCCGTGGCGGGTTGACCGACCACACCGTGATCTCGCGTCTTGCCGCGCACCAGCAGCACCGCCGATCCGACCAGCAGCAGGGCGGTCACCACCACGCTGCCCTCAGGGCCAAAGGCCGCCCCCGTGATCCACCATGGCACCTCGGTGCGCGTGGCCAGATCGACGATCAGCGGCTTGGCATCCACCACCTGACCGGACACTTCCAGGCCAAAACCTAGCCCCAGCAGCCAGTTCCAGGCCGCATGCCAGCCGCAGACGCCCCACAGCGAGCCTTCGCGCGCGGCGTACAGGCTGATGAAGACGCCGAACAGGGCGATGTTCAGCAGGCCCATGAACAGTTCCCTGGACGGCGGAATATTGGCCGCGTGCATCAAACCGAACAGTACGGAGTTGATCCCGATCGCCAGCCACAGCCCATGCCGAGACGCGATCAGCTGCATCAGCCAGCCGCGAAAGAAAATCTCCTCCGTCGACCCCTGCACGATGAAGCCCAGCAGCAGTACCACGATAGGCACCAGCGCCGCGCCGACGGCTGCGCTCTGAAACGCCCCGCCCGCCTCGACCGAATAGCCGCCCAGGGCCCAGATGATCCCGACCGCCGCCAGCAGGAACCCCAGACCGATCGCATAGCCGCGCGAAAACCGCTTCAGCCCGTCCGCATTGAATCCGATCGTGCTCAGCGGCCGCCGCTCGAAGAACCGGATCCACAGGAAGACCAGCACGGCCCCGCAGCCAAAGGTCGCGAACAGCACATAGGCCAGCTGATCCCACCGGCTCGTCGCCCCATCCAGACCGATGAAGCCCGTCATCAGCGCCGGGATAATCCCCAGCAACTGCCCGCCGATGATGAACACCAGCGCCAGCACGATCGCCGCCCAAGTCCACGTCCGCCGGTGATGCGGGTCGCGCGGTGCGTAAAGCTCCAGTCCGGTCATGACGTTTCTCCGTTCCGACCTCGACCCTATGAGAATGTTCCGCTGATATCCTCGGCACGACCATGAAGCTGCAGATAGGCAGCCATCGCAGGGCTCAGAAAGATGGCGTAGGTCAACGCATTGAAGATCGAACTGATCACGACATAGGCCAGCATGCCGGGCGTGAAGTAGGTCGCCATCGAGGTCATGTCGGTCTGGAACACCTCGGCTACGTCGCCGCCGACACCAATCACGGCCGCCATACCGATGACCAGCCCCAACAGGGCAACCACCACCCCCAGCACGCCGGCAAACAGGTAGCAGCCCATCAACGGCCAGAACCGTCCCGACGTCGCCTTCCACGACTCGAAAATGCGGATGCGCTTCTCGACGAAGGTCATTGGCCCGGCGAATGAGAACTTCACATAGAAGGCGAGCCAGCCTGCCAGCATGACGAAGTAGAGAAGAATAACGATCAGGACCATGGCGACGGCAGCCCCGGTACCGCTACCCCCCATGGCCACACCGATCATGCCCATGATCATGCCCAGAACCAGCACGATGACGAACAAGGCGACCAGGGCCATCAGCCCGACGACCAGCGATACCACGACCTGGCGAAACTCGGCGATGCCCAGACGCAGGAAGCCAAAGGTGTCGCCCTTCTCGGAACTGGATGCGCGATAGACAGCCGTCGTCACCATCGCGATGAAGACCAGGCTCAGCGGGATCAGGGCCCCATAGGCCCCGGCCATCGGACCCATCAGCGCCAGCATCCGCTCCGGGTCGGCTGATTGGTCCGCGCTTAGCTGCGACATTTCCGTCATGGCTGGGCCGGCGATGATGATCAGCAGCCCCATGGCCGCAAGGTTGAACACCAGCATCAGCACCGCCCAGACGGCGACGGCGGCCGGTTGCCGCCGGGTCAGTCGGAACCCTTCCAGTGCGGCCATAGTCGCTGAAAATGCCATAGGTATCCTCCCCCTTGTTGCCCACAGCCTAGCGAACCCGACCCCGCACCGCTAGAAGCCGCAACATGACGGTTTCTCCACAATCCATCCATGTCATCGGCGGCGGCCTGGCCGGGTCCGAGGCGGCCTGGCAGATCGCCCAGGCAGGCGTGCCTGTCATCCTGCACGAGATGCGCGGCGTGCCGGGCGTCAAGACCGACGCCCACCACACCGATGGCCTGGCCGAGCTGGTCTGTTCCAACTCCTTCCGCTCCGACGACTGGGAGCACAATGCCGTCGGCCTGCTGCATGCAGAGATGCGCGCCCTCGACTCCATCATCATGGCTTGTGGCGACATCAATCAGGTGCCTGCCGGGGGTGCCCTGGCCGTCGACCGCGACGCCTTCTCCCGGGCCGTGACGGCGAAACTTCAGGCCCATCCGCTGGTCACCGTCGTGCGCGAGGAAATCGCCGGACTGCCGCCCGAGGACTGGGACAATGTCATCGTCGCCACCGGCCCCCTCACCTCGCCCGCCCTGGCCGACGCCATCCTGACGGCGACGGGTGAGGAATCCCTCAGCTTCTTCGACGCCATCGCCCCCATCGTCCACGCCGACAGCATCGATTTCGACATCGCCTGGCGTCAGTCCCGCTACGACAAGGAAGGTCCCGGCGGCGACGCGGCGGCCTACGTCAATTGCCCGATGGACAAGGCCCAATACGAGGCCTTCATCGACGCTCTGCTGAGCGGACCCAAGGCCGAGTTCAAGGACTGGGAGCACGTCCCCTATTTCGACGGCTGCCTGCCGATCGAGGTGATGGCCGAACGGGGCCGCGAGACCCTGCGCCACGGCCCGATGAAGCCCGTCGGCCTGACCAATCCGCGCGACCGGCTGGTCAAGGCCCACGCCATCGTCCAGCTGCGTCAGGACAATGCGCTGGGGACCCTGTTCAACATGGTCGGCTTCCAGACCAAGCTGAAGCATGGGGCCCAGGCCGAAATCTTCCGCATGATCCCGGGCCTTCAGAACGCCCAGTTCGCGCGGCTGGGCGGCCTGCACCGCAACACCTATCTGAACAGCCCGCACCTGCTGGACCGCCAGCTGCGCCTCAAATCCATGCCGCGCCTGCGTTTCGCCGGTCAGGTCACAGGTGTCGAGGGCTATGTCGAAAGCGCCGCCATGGGTCTGCTGACCGGTCGCCTGGCCGCCGCCCAGGCCCTCTCGAAAGCTGGAATGGGCCGCGAACTCGCCCCGCCCCCCGCCGACACCGCCATGGGGGCCCTGGTCGAACACATCACAGGCGGCCACCTGACCGGCTCGAAATTCCAGCCGATGAACATCAACTACGGCCTGCTGCCCCCGCTGGAGACGCCCAAGGTCGATGAGGCCGGCGCAAAGATCCCGCTGAAGGAACGTGGCCGGGCCAAGAAGCGCTTGATGAGCATCCGGGCCATGAACAGCCTCAAGGCTTGGCGGGACGCCGCCGCATGACCACCTCGGAGCCAGAACTGGAACGCCTGACCGCTCGGCGCGTCACCATACTGTACCGCCTCGATATGATCGCGCGCGGCGCACAGCTTTCCTACGACGACGGCACTCCCATCGACATGGTGTCCGAGAAGACGCGCCTCGAAGCGATGGTCACGGACCTCGACCGCCGCATCGAACAGCTCGGACGGACGGTCAACTGATGGCGCGCACGGGTCTGGGCGGAAATCCTCTGTTCGACCCCGCCAAGGCCCTGATCCGCCGTCAGGTCACCGACCTGTTCAACGATGCGTCCAAGGGCGAGCGGCCCGTCCTGCGGCGCGGCGACGCCCTGTTCGCGCCGGACTCGGTCGCCTGGCGGGTCAATGGCGACGTCGTCACCATGATGATCGGCGGCGTCTCGGGCCTGCTTCTGCAGATGCTGCATCCGGCGGTTCTGGCCGGCGTCTGGGACCATTCCAACTTCCGCGCTGACATGCACGGGCGGCTGAGGCGGACGGCCAAGTTCATCGCAGTGACCACCTATGATTCCGCCGACAACGGCGTCGCCGCCATCGACCGCGTGCGGCGCATCCATGCCCAGGTGCGCGGCGTCCTGCCGTCGGGCGTGCCCTATGACGCGACCGACCCGGCCCTTCTGGCCTGGGTCCACGTCACCGAGGCGACCAGCTTCCTGAACGCCTGGATGCGCTATGCCGAGCCGGGCATGAGCCGCGCCGATCAGGACCGGTATTTCGCGGAGATGGCGACCGTCGCCGAACGGCTGGGGGCCGATCCCGTCCCCCGCGACCGCACGTCGGCCGAAGCCCTGATCCAGTCCATGCGCCCGGCCCTGCTGACCGACGACCGCACGCGCGAGGTCGCCCGGCTGGTGTTGAAGCAGACCGTAGGATCGCGCACGACCGACAGCGCCTCGCGCATCATTATGCAGGCGGGTGTCGATCTGCTGCCCGCCTGGGCGCGGCACATGCACGGCCTGCCCGTGCCGCTGGACCTGCCCGTCATCCGCGCCGGGGCCGCCACCATGGCCCGTACCCTTCGCTGGGCGTTCGACCAGTCGCCGAACCGCCGCATCTGGCCCGCCGACATCGCCCGCTACCCGGACGCCGCGCCGGACGACTGCACGCATTAGACGGCAACCGCCCTCGGCCGGGATCGTTACCTCCTCATCTGAAAACCATGAGGATTCTCGCACCATGAAACTTCCCAAGGGCGCACTGGTCGCCGTCGTCGATGGCGAGAAGCTGGTTCTGTTCAAGAACACGGGTGACGCCGATCAGCCGACCCTGACGGCCCATCCGACCCCGGAAATCCCCGAGCGCCTGTCCGGCGCCCCCGGCCGCCAGTCCAGCGCCGCCAACCCCGACAACGACACCCAGGCTGAGGACGGCTTTGCCTTCGGCGTCGCGGAACTGCTGAACAAGAAGGCCCTGAACGGCCAGTTCGACCATCTGGTCGTCATCGCCGCTCCCAAGACTCTGGGGGCCCTGCGCAAGAACTGGCACAAGGAACTGGAATCCCGCCTGACCGGCGAGATCGCGAAGGACCTGACCAACCAGACCACGGATCAGATCGCCGACGCCATCGCCAAGGCCTGATCGGCCCGCAAACGCCCGGACCGACCGTCCGGGCGTCTTGCCGTCTACAGACGCCCGCGCAGCATCGCCCAGGTGAGCCGCAGCTTCTTAAACGGTTCAGCTTCCGATGGCCTGATCAGGACGGCGTGGGCGACAACCGGAAAGGCGTCGGACGGCAGACCCTTCAAGGCCGCGTCAGCGCCTGCCAGAGCCGACCGGGCGTCGTCCAACCTGCCCACCTGCGCCAGTCCCCAGACCCGACCGGCCCCCGCGACCTTGTCGTCATGCCCCGGTCCGGCAAGTACCCGCACCGCCACCTGCATCGGCCCGACGTAAAAGGCCTCCAGATCGTGCGGCTCGCCATGCACCCGCCCGATGTGCGCCTCGATCAGCGCGTCGAACGGCCCGCGCTCCAGACCGTGCCGCCGCACGACTTCTGTCAACGCCTCCAGCACCGGGTGGCCCTTGCGCGGCTCGCCCGCAAACACCCCGTCCATCTGTTCGCCCCACCAGCGATAGCGCATCTCGGCCAGCAGCGGTTGGGTCACCCGCGTCGGGATCGCCATCAACTCGGCCTCGAAGGCATAGAGGGTGATCAAATCTGCGCGGGCCTGCGCATCGGCCACGAACCGGCTGGACAGCCAGCGATCCGGATCGGCGGCGCGGACCTGGGCATCCAGGTCCGCGACCGGTCTGGCCTCGGCCTCGGCCACCTAGGGCCGGCTGGCCATGCCCAGCTTGACGGGCTTGGGCTCGTCCAGCGATCCGCGCTTGACGCCCCACAGCAGGATGATCGGCGCGCCCACATAGACGGACGAATAGGTGCCGATGATGATGCCGGCCATCAGGGCGATGGAGAAGCCGAACAGCGCCTCACCGCCCAGGAATGCCAGGGCCGCCAGCACCATGACCGCCGTCAGGCCGGTGATGATGGTCCGGGACAGCGTCTCGTTGATCGACAGGTCGATGACCTCGCGCAGGGGCATGGTCTTGTACTTGCGCAGGTTCTCGCGCAGGCGGTCGAACACCACGACGGTGTCATTCATCGAATAGCCGATGACGGTCAGGATGGCGGCCACCATGTTCAGGCTGAACTCCAGCTTGAACAGCACGATCAGCCCGAACACCAGGATCACGTCGTGGATCAGGCTGGCCACGGCCCCGAAGCCGAACTGCGGCTCGAACCGGAACCAGATGTAGGCGAACATCAGGATGATCGCCGCGCCCAGGGCCAGCAGGCCGGACTGAAACAGCTCGCCCGACACCTTGGAGCCGACCACGCTGATGCCGGAATAGGTTACGTCGCCGACGGAGGCCGTGATCGCATTCTCAACCCTTTGCACGACGGCGCTCTGGGGCTCGTCGTCCGGCACCTGAAAGCGCAGGATGGCGCTGGAGGGATCGTCGATCCCCTGCACCTGCACGTCGCCCAAGCCCAGTTCGCCCACCGCACCACGAACCCTCTCCAGATCCAGGATCTGACCGTTGGCGCGGGTCAGCTCCATGGACGCTCCGCCCCTGAAATCGATGCCCATGTTCAGGCCGGGATAGAAGCAGGCGACGATCGACGCCACGCACAGGATCACCGAAATGACACCGGCGGCCTTGGCGTATTTGACGAACTGGAAGTTCGTCTTCGTCGGCAGAAGTTTGATCAGGGGCCATCCACGCATCGCCATCACTCCGCGATCGGCAGTTTTTTGGGTTTGGCGGTCTTCAGCCACCAGGCCAGTGCCACCTGCGACACCAGCACGGCCGACAGCATGGAGGTGAACACCCCGATGGTCAGCGTCCAGGCAAAGCCGCGCACGGGTCCGGCCCCGAAGATGAACATGATCAGCGCCGCGACCAGTGTGGTCAGGTTGGCGTCGATGATGGTGCCCATCGCCTTGTTGAACCCGGCGTCCATGGAGGCGACCACGGACCGTCCGGCCCGCGCCTCGTCGCGCATTCGCTCATAGATCAGCACATTGGCGTCCACGGCCACAGCGAAGGTCAGCACCAGACCCGCGATCCCCGGCAGGGTCAGGGTCGCCCCGACCAGCGACATGGCCGCGATGATGAGCAGACCGTTCAGCAGCAGCCCGACGACCGAAATGCCGCCGAACAGGAAGCCATAGGCCGCCAGCATGAAGACCACGATGATGATGAAGCCGACCAGGGTGGAAATCCCGCCCTTGGCTACGGCATCCGCCCCCAGCTCGGCGGTCACCGTCCGACGCTCCTCGACCTTCAGCGGCGCAGGCAGGGCCCCGCCGTTCAGCAGGTTCACGAACTCCGACGCCGTTTCGATGGTGTAGCTGCCGGTGATCTGACCGGTGCCGCCGGTGATCGCGCTCTGGATCGTCGGGGCCGAAATGACCCGCCCGTCCAGGATGATGGCGAACGGCTTGCCGATGTTGGCGGCGGTCGCCTCTCCGAACCGGCGCGAGCCCTGGGCGTCGAAGCGGAAGTCGATGGCGATCTGGCGGTTTTCGTTCTGGCCGACCGAGGCGCGCGTCAGGTTCTCGCCCGACACCAGCACGCGGCGTTTGACCAGATAGGCGGCAGGACCACCGGCTTCGGCGGAGGGCAGCAGTTCGGAATCCGGCGGAATGGCACCCGCCGCGGCTTCAGCGATGGAATTCTCGGTGTCCACCATCTGGAAGGTCAACTGCGCCGTCTGGCCGACCAGACGCTCCAGCTCGGCGGGATCGCTCTCACCCGGCGCCTGGACCACGATCCGGTCCGCGCCCTGGCGGGTGATGGAGATTTCCTTGGTGCCGCTGCTGTCCAGACGGCGTCGCACGACCTCGATCGACTGCGAGACGGCATCTGACGCCATCGAGTTCATGGCCGCGTCGGTATAGGCATAGACGATGCGGTCGTTGCCCTGACGCGTGACCGAGCGGTCCGCCACACCACTCGCATTGCCGCTGATCAGCGTCCGCATGGCGGCGAGCGCCGCGTCCATCTGGGCAGGATTGGAGATGGTCGCGACCAGGCCTTGATCGTTGCGGACGACGCCGGCGACGGCCACGTTCGCCTCTTCCAGCACCATCCGCGTGTCCTCGACCATGTTGGACAGGCGCTTTTCGCGCATGGCCGGCACATCGACTTCCAGCAGCAGGTAAGACCCGCCCTGAAGGTCCAGACCCAGGTTCAGTCCGCTGGACGGCACCCAGCCGGGCAGCGCCTCGCGCTGGGCGGGGGTCAGCATGTTGGGATAGGCGAAGGCCAGGCCGAACAGCAGCGAGAGGGCGAGAAGTATGACCTTCCAGCGCGACAGATGGATCATGCGGGCGTTTCCGGCCTGGTCAGGACGATATCAGGACTTGGCGATGGTCTTGGTGTCGTTGGCGGCGATGGCGGTGCGGTTCTGGACCTGGGTGATCATCGAACGGACCACGCGCACATTCACGCCCTGGGCGATCTCGACCATCACTTCGTCGTTCTCGACGCGCGTGATCTTGCCGATCATGCCGCTGGACATCACCACGCTGTCGCCGCGCTTCAGACCGGCGATCAGTTCGCGGTGCGCCTTCATCTGCTTCTGCTGCGGACGGATCAGCATGAAGTAGAACAGGATGATGACGGGGACGAAGAAGATCAGGGTCCCGAAAGGCCCTTCCAGAATGGCTTGCACGGCGGTCTCCACGAGCGAAAGCGCCGCTCGGGACGCCTCCATAAAATGAGGCGCGGAACCTAGGGCGCGTCGTCACACTTTGCAACGCGCCACACGGACCGACAGCCGTTGCGTGCGCTATCGCGGCAACACGGTCAGGGGATCGATGGCGATCGGCTCATCGCCGCGCATGCGCCAGGTCTCGAAATGGATGGAGGGCCGACCGTCCCCGGCCGTCGTACCGACCGTGCCGATCTGCTGACCCGCCCGCACCTGATCACCCTGCCGCACCGCGGCCGAGCCCAGATGGCCATAGGCCGTGCGCCAGCCACCAGGATGGGCCACCAGTATGGTCAGCCCCTGCCCCGCCAGGTCGTCGCCAACATAGGCCACCTGACCGGCGGCCGAGGCTCCGACCTCGCGCCCGGCGGACGCTCCGATATTGATGCCGTTGTTGCGCTCGCCCATGCCCACAGGGCCAAAGCGCCGCAGGATGTCGCCCCGCACCGGCCAGTCCAGCGACACATCCGCTGTGGTCGATACCGGCGGCAGGGCCATATTCCCGGACGGCGGCGGGGGCGGCGGTGGCACGCTGCCGGGGTTCGGCACATAGACGCCGCTAGGCGACGGCCCGGTCGCATAGGGATCGCCGCCGATGTCGACAGCCGATTCCGGCAGGGTCAGTCGCTGTCCCGGCGTGATAGCCGCGCGCGGCCCCAGGCTGTTCAGGTCGATCAGGCTCTGCACCGGCGTCTGGAAGCGCCGCCCGATGCCCGAAATCGTGTCACCCGGCTGGATCACATAGCTGGCACCGGCCACGGTCGTCCCGCTGCGAGGCGGCGGCGGCTCGGTAAAGCCGCCGTCGGCAGGCCCCGCCGCCGGCTGGCCTGGACGCGGGACATAGAAGGGTTCGTCCAGCGCGCCCCCCTCGATCGTCCCGACCGGTGCCGTCGCATTGGGTGGGGGCTCGTTATAGGGATTGCTCGGCCCCCGCACGCCCTCGCCGCTGGGCGCTGGAGCCGTGGGATAGGTCGGATAGGCCGGGCTGGTCGGATAGGGCGTACGCGACGGCGGGGGCGCGGCGTCGGCATAGATCGAATAGCGCGGCCCGGCCGTCGTACAGGCCGCCAGGGCCAGCATGCCACCCGCCACGATCAGGACCCGCAAGCCCGTCTTCAATCCCGTCATTCGCCATTTCCCGCTTACTGAAGGCCGATCACCGACCGGCTGCCCGCCACGTCACAGACCATAGCCACAATCCGCACCAAAGTTGGGCGTCGAGGTTAACGGGACCTTACCGCGCTCAAGCAGCGAGCGACCGCGTCGCTAGCGCTAGCGCCAAAAAGAATCACTTACCCCTCTTTCGCCGTCCCCTCGACCAGAGGCACGAACCGCACCTCGCTCAGGCTTTCGCGGCGGAACGACCCGTCCTCCTGACCAACATAGCGATGCAGCATCTGCACCGACGTTCGCCCGACCGGGCACACCAGCACCCCGCCCGGCTTCAGCTGTTTCAGCAGCTCCGTCGGTTCGCCCGGCGAGGCCGCCGTCACCATGATCCGGTCGAACGGCACCTGCTGGGGCCAGCCCAGGCCGCCGTCGCCATGCAGGGTGATCACATTGTCGATGCCCAGTTCCTTCAGCCGCCCCTCCGCCTCGACCAGCAGGCTCTTGTAGCGTTCGACCGAATAGACATAGCGCGCCAGCCGGCTCAGCACTGCGGCCTGGTAGCCACTGCCCGTCCCGATCTCCAGCACCCGGTGGCGCGGCTGCACGTCCAGCGCCTGGGTCATCAGGCCGACGATGAACGGCTGGCTGATGGTCTGGGCACAGTCGATCGGCAGGGCCTGATCCTCCCACGCCTGATCCAGAAACCGCTCATGCACGAACACGGCCCGGTCCACCGATTCCATCGCCGTCAGCACCCGCGGATCCGTCACGCCCTGTTGCCGCAGCCCCAGGATCAGCCGCCCGGCCCTGTCATCGTTCAGCTTCATCGCGCCACAGCCTTCGGCGGTGCCCCGCCCAGCACACCCTTCAGGTCGTGAACGCTGGCTGGGTGAGTCAGGTCGATATGCAGCGGCGTGACCGAAATCTTGCCTTCGTCCATAGCCCGCAGGTCCGTGCCTACCGGATGATCATGCTTGGTCCCGCGAAAGCTCATCCAGTAGTAGTCACGCCCGCGCAGATCGGTCCGCTTCACCGCATGCATCTCGCCGATGTCGCGGAAGCCCTGGCGCGTCACCTCGACCTCGGTCACAGCCTCAGGTGGCCGCGCGGGAAAGTTCAGGTTCATCACCACGCCATTGGCCCACGGCCGTTCCAGCAGGCGCGAGATAATGGCGGGTGCGAACGCTTCGGCCGTCTCCCAGTGCGCCTTCACCTCGTCATGGAACCGCTCCAGGCTCTGGCTCAGCGCGATCGACCGGATCCCGAACGCCATGCCCTGTAACGCCCCGGCCACCGTCCCCGAATAGGAACAGTCCTCTCCGACATTGTGCCCGCGATTGACGCCCGACAGCACCAGATCCGGCTTGTCCGGCATCAGGTCGCTGACCGCCAGGACGACACAGTCCGTCGGCGTCCCCGTCACCGCGAACCGCTTGTCACCCAGCCGGTTGACCCGCAGCGGCTCGGTCAGGGTGATCCCCCGCCCCTTGCCCGACTGCTCCGTCTGCGGCGCGCACACCCACACGTCGTCAGACAGCTTCGCCGCGATCCGCTTAAGACACTCCAGACCCTCGGCCTCGATCCCGTCGTCGTTGGTCAGCAGTATCCTCAAGCGCGCACCGCCGAACCGATCACCGCAGCACCTCGACCCGGTCCGCCTGGATCACCACGTCGCGGCGGCACAGGTTGGCCACGTCCGACCCCTGCAGGTCGATCAGGGCGCTGTCGCCCCGCTCGGACCAGGCCCGCGTGCGGCCAAAGAACTTGACCTTCTGGCCCGAGATATCGCCCGACGCCCGCTGCAGATTGCGCGGCAGGGCCCCGCTGATGCAGGGCGTCGCCCCGCCGGCCAGCAAGCGCGGCTCGGTTTCGTACAGCTGGAACTCCTCGCCCCTGACCCGCACCCAGCCGGTGAACTCGGTCGCCGAGGCATCGACCCAGCTCGGCGGCGGCGCGACATTGTCCGGCCCGGTGGCACAGGCCCCCAGCGTCAGGACTGAAACGGACAGAACGGCGGCGACGATCATCGTCTTCATGGCTTACGCTCCCACTTGGGTGACGCCACCCATATAGGGCAGCAGGGCCGACGGCACGGCGATCCGCCCGTCCTCCTGCTGATAGTTCTCCATGATGGCGACAAGAGTACGACCGACCGCCAGGCCCGAGCCGTTCAATGTGTGCACGAACTCCGTCTTCTTCTCACCGGCCCGCTTGAACCGCGCGTCCATGCGCCGCGCCTGGAAGTCCCCGCAATTGGAGCAGGAGCTGATCTCGCGATAGGTCCCCTGCGACGGCAGCCAGACCTCCAGGTCAAAGGTCTTCTTCGCTGAAAAGCCCATGTCGCCCTTGCACAGCAGCATGCGCCGGTACGGCAGCTCCAGCTTCTCCAGCACCACCTCGGCACAACGCACCATCCGCTCGTGCTCGGCCTCGGAGTCCTCGGGCCTGGCGATGGAGACCATCTCCACCTTGTGGAACTGGTGCTGGCGGATCAGCCCGCGCGTATCCCGCCCCGCCGACCCCGCCTCGGCCCGGAAACAGGGCGTCAGGGCCGTCAGCCGCATCGGCTCGGCCAGTTCGTCCTCGGCCAGGATTTGCTCGCGCACGAGATTGGTCAGGGAGACTTCGGCGGTGGGGATGAGATAGCGGCGCGCTGTGGGCTGGGTGATCCGCTCATATTCTTCATGCCAGAGCCGTCGGCCTTCATCGGTTGTGATAAGACCACCCTCCATCCGCATTGCATCGGGATTGCGCTGCACAGCAGCTTCGATGGCAGCACCAATGTCGGCTAGATCAGTCCCGATTCTCGTTCGTGTAGCAAAGAGGTCCTCCTCAAACTTCGGCAGTTGCCCTGTCCCGAACATCGCCTCTTCGCGCACCAGATAGGGCGGATTGACCTCCAGATAGCCGTGCTCGACCGTCTGCACGTCCAGCATGAACTGGCCGATGGCGCGTTCCAGCCGCGCCAGCCCGCCCTTCAGCACCGCGAACCGCGCCCCCGACATCCGCGCCGCCGCCTCGAAGTCCAGCAGGCCCATGGCCTCGCCCAGATCAGCATGATCCTTGGCCGGACCGGCCTCGCGCGGCGTGCCCCAGCGCGAAATCTCGACATTGCCCGCCTCGTCCTCGCCGTCCGGCACATCGTCCGCCGCCAGCATCTTCTGCGCCGCCAGCAGGTCGCGCAGGGCCTTGCCCGTCTCGGCCTCCACCGCCTCCGACGCCGCAATCTCCCCTTTCAGGCTCTCGACCTCGGCCTTCAGCCGCTCGGCCTCGGCCATGTCCTTCTTCGCCATCGCCGCGCCGATCAGCTTGGACGCCGCATTGCGCCTGGCCAGCGCCTCCTGACCGGCCGTCTGGCTCCTGCGCAGCTCCGCATCCAGCCGCAGCAACTCCTCGACCAGAGCCTCCGCGCCCTCCACCCCACGCGACGACCAGCCGCTCACCCAGGCTTGCGGATTCTCTCGAATGGCCTTGATGTCGTGCATGGTCGTTCAGTCTGTAGCGGGAGAAGAGGATGCTCTAGCTCTCACGGGAGATTCCGCCAACCCGCTCCGCAGATACGTCCGCGTCTGACGCACCCTTCGCGTATGGAACAGGCCTGGTCTTTGAAAACCAAAGCCTCACCGCAACACGAGGCGGCTCTCAGGTGGACTGAGTGGACTCAGTGGACTCTGTTTTTGAGACCGGCCCGCGATTCAGATCAGCCCGCTCAGCGGCGAACTGGCGCTCGCATACATCCGCTTTGGCATCCGTCCGGCCAGATAGGCCTCGCGGCCCGCGATCACCGCATGCTTCATGGCGCTGGCCATCAGGATCGGATCCTTCGCACCGGCGATGGCGGTATTGGCGATCAGGGCGTCGCAGCCCAACTCCATGGCGATGGTCGCGTCCGACGCCGTGCCCACGCCGGCATCGACCAGGACTGGCACGGTCGCCGCCTCGACGATCAGGCGGATATTGACCCGGTTCTGGATGCCCAGGCCCGAGCCGATGGGACTGGCGGCCGGCATGATGGCGGCGGCCCCCGCCTCCTCCAGCCGCTTGGCCATGACCACGTCGTCGGTGCAATAGACCATGACGTCGAACCCGTCCTTGACCAGGATATCCAGCGACCGCAGCGTCTCGATCATGTCGGGATACAGGTGCGCGCTGTTCGACAGCACCTCCAGCTTGACCAGGTTCCAGCCCCCCGCCTCGCGCGCCAGACGCAGCGTCCGCACCGCCTCCTCGCCGGTAAAGCAGCCCGCCGTATTGGGCAGGAAGGTGAACCGTTCCGGGCTGACATGATCGACCAGCATCGGCTGGCTGGGGTCCGACAGGTTCACCCGCCGCACCGCCACGGTCACGATCTCCGCCCCCGCCGCCTCCGCCGCCGCGGCGTTCTGGGCATAGTCGGCATATTTGCCGGTGCCGACGATCAGGCGGGAGTTGAAGGTGCGACCGGCGACGGTCCAGGTGTCGGGAGCTTGGGTCATGGCCGTTGACCTAGTCCGATCGGCGCGACGGGAAAACCCACGTCACCGCTTTTGATCGCTCAACCGCCGCCCACGAACTGCACCAGTTCGATCCGATCCCCCTCCGCCAGCGCCGTCGTGGCGTGCAACGACCGAGGGACAATCTCCAAATTGCGCTCCACCGCCACCTTGCGGACGTCCAGCCCCAGGGCCTCGACAAGCTCCAGAATCGTCCGCGCCGTCACTTCGCGCGTATCTCCGTTGACTTGAATGCGCATACCGTTACGTCAATCCGTTTATCGCCGCGCTTTGACCCGCGCGGTCCGTCAGTTAAAAGGCCGCCCGATTCATCAGCGCCCGGAGCTCATGCCCCAAACGTCCGTCATCTACGTCCTGAACGGTCCCAATCTCAACCTGCTCGGGGTTCGGGAGCCGGATATCTATGGACATGAAACGCTGGCGGACATCGAAACCCTTTGCATCGATGCCGCCGACGGGGCCGAAATCGTCTTTCGCCAGACCAATCACGAGGGCGAACTGATCGATTGGGTGCATGAGGCCCGCGACAAGGCCTCGGCCCTGGTATTGAACGCGGCGGGCTATACCCACACCTCGGTGGCCCTGCTGGATGCGCTGAAGACCCTGATGATCCCGATCGTCGAATGCCACCTGTCGAACCCGGCGGCGCGCGAGCGTTTCCGGCACCGATCCTACGTTTCGCCGGTCGCCACCGGTATCATTTCGGGCTTCGGCCCACGCAGTTACGAACTGGCCGTCAAGGCCGCCCTCGGTCTGGTGCAGGAACGCAGCCAGGCCGAAGACCGTTCGGTTTAAAGGACAGAAAGAGGCTCACATGGCCGATTCCAAAACCCCCGCGCCCAAGCTCAAGAACGACGCCGAGATCGACACCGCCCTGGTGCGGCAACTGGCCGACATCCTGAACGACACGGACCTGACCGAGATCGAGGTCGAACGCGGCGACCTGCACATCCGCGTCGCGCGTGAAGTGACAGTAGCGGCTCCGGTCCAGTATGCGGCCGCTCCCGCCTATGCGCCTCAGGCTCCCGCAGCAGCAGCCCCAGCAGCGGCTGCGCCTGCTGCCGCAATGCCTTCTGACCCCGCCACTATCGTCGCCAAGTCGGGCGAAGAGGTGAAGTCGCCTATGGTCGGCACCGTCTATCTACAGGCCTCGCCTGAAGCCCCGCCCTTCTGCCAGCCGGGTGACACGGTCAAAAAGGGTCAGACCCTGCTGATCGTCGAGGCGATGAAGACGATGAACCCGATCCAGGCCCCGCGCGACGGCGTCGTGGTCGAGGTGCTGGTCGGCGACGCCCAGCCCGTCGAGTTCGGCGAACCCCTCGTCCTGCTGCAAGCCTGAGGCGGGGCGCATGTTCACCAAGGTCCTGATCGCCAACCGCGGCGAGATCGCATTGCGTATTCACCGCGCGTGCAAGGAGATGGGCATCTCCACCGTCGCCGTGCACTCAGAGGCCGATCGCGGGGCCATGTGGGTTCGCTTGGCCGACGAAAGCGTCTGCATCGGCCCGGCACCCGCCGCCAAATCCTATCTGAACATCCCCTCGATCATCGCGGCGGCCGAGATCACCGGGGCCCAGGCCATCCACCCCGGCTATGGCTTCCTGTCCGAGAACGCCCGCTTCGCCGAGATCGTCGAGGCCCACGGCATGACCTTCATCGGCCCCAAGCCCGAGCATATCCGGGTCATGGGCGACAAGATCACCGCCAAGCAGACCGTCATGGACGCCGGCATCCCCGTCGTGCCTGGCTCCGCCGGTGAGGTCGAAACCGTCGAAGCCGCCATCGAGGCGTCCAAATCCATCGGCTTCCCGCTGATCGTGAAGGCCTCCGCCGGCGGGGGCGGGCGCGGCATGAAGGTCGCCCTGACGGCCGACGATCTGGTCGAGGCCGTGCAGACCGCCCAGTCCGAAGCGCTGGCCGCATTCGGCAACGGCGCCGTCTATATGGAGCGCTACCTCCAGAAGCCCCGCCATATCGAGCTTCAGGTCATCGCCGACAGCCACGGCAACGTCGTGCACCTGGGCGAGCGCGACTGTTCACTGCAACGCCGCCACCAGAAGATTCTGGAAGAAGCCCCCTCGCCCGCCCTGTCGGCCGCCGAGCGCACCGCCATCGGCGAGACGGTCAACAAAGCCATCGCCGCCATCGGCTACCTGGGCGTCGGAACGATCGAATTCCTCTGGGAAGACGGCGAGTTCTTCTTCATCGAGATGAACACCCGCCTGCAGGTCGAGCATCCGGTCACCGAGATGATCACCGGCGTCGATCTGGTGCGCGAACAAATCCGCATCGCCGCCGGCCTGCCCCTGTCATTCAAGCAGGAAGACGTGAAGTTCACCGGTCATTCGATCGAATGCCGCATCAATGCCGAGAACCCCGAGACCTTCACCCCCTCACCCGGCAAGATCACAGACTTCCACGCCCCCGGCGGCTTAGGCGTGCGGCTGGATAGCGCCATCTACGCCGGCTATTCGATCCCGCCCTATTACGACAGCCTGATCGGCAAGCTCATCGTCTATGGCCGCGACCGCGAGGAGTGCATCGCGCGCCTGAAGCGGTCACTGAACGAGATGGTCATCGGCGGCATCGACACCACCATCCCCCTGTTCCAGAAGCTGTTGCAGGAGCCCGACATCCTGTCCGGCGACTATGACATCCATTGGCTGGAGCAATGGGCGGCGCGGCAGAAGGCCTCGGCCTAGACCGGGTGGACGACCCCGGCTTCAGTGCCAGCAGCCCCTTCGGAGCCTTCGGCCCTGACGAACTGCTGCACTGCTACGCTACCGGCGTCTTTCCGATGGGCGAGGCGCGAGACGACCCGCGCATCTTCCTGGTCGAGCCGGAGCAGCGCGGCGTCATACCGCTGCACCAGTTTCATATTCCCTCGCGCCTGCGCCGCACGATCCGGGGCGAGCCTTTCGTTGTCCGCGTCAACACCGCCTTCGACGCGGTGGTCGACGCCTGCGCCGCCTCCGCTGCTGGCCGCGAAGACAGCTGGATCAACGCCCCGATCCGCCGCCTGTACGTCGCGCTGAACGCACGTGGTCAGGCCCACTCCATCGAATGCTGGCAGGAAGAGCGACTGGTGGGCGGCCTGTATGGCGTGACCCTGGGCGGGGCCTTCTTCGGCGAGAGCATGTTCAGCCTGGAGCGTGATGCATCCAAGGTCGCGCTGGTCCATCTGGTGGCACGGCTGAAGCGCGGGGGCTGGCGGTTGCTGGACACCCAGTTCCTGACCACCCATCTGGCGCAGTTCGGCGCGGTCGAGACGCCCCAGGCCGACTATCTGAAACAGCTCGCGCCCGCCCTGACCGTCAGGCCCAACAGCCGCAGCCTGTTCGAGCCCATCTCAGGTGAGGCCGCGATCTTCTACGCCTTGCAGCCGACGATCCAGGCATCATAGAGGGGATGCTGCAGGCTGCTGACCGCCGGTGACGAGGCGAACATCCAGCCCCGGAAAATCTCGCGACGTTCCCCTTGCATCACGCCGCGCGGCTGCAGGCTGACGTCCAGATAGGCGATGGCATCCGCAACCTGCTCGTCACCCGCCGACACCTCGCAGGCGCGGGCAGAGACGATCAGCGCCTTCTCGAAGCGCACAGGACGACCGCCGACCTCAACCTCGAACCGCATGGAGCGTGCCGTGATCTTGTCGATGGCCTCAACGATGGCGACGCGGCGACGCTGGCGGCGCAGGGGCTCGGTCGGCGTGGTAACTACCGGGGTGGGCGCGACCTCCGCGACCTCTTCCTCCACGACTTCGTCGACGGGCGGCAAGACGACCACAATCGGATCGCCAGGATTGGCTGGGGTCGGCTCTGTGGTAGCCGGTGTCGCAGTTTGCGCAGGCGGCGTGCTGGGCGGCGTCTGCTGACGATTCAAATCGGCAGTCGTACCCTGAACCGGCACGGCATCCTGCGGTAGTTCATTCAGGGCCGAGGCGATTACGCCGCCCGAGACCAGCATGGCCCCCACCGTTACGCCCGCCAGGATCAGGCTGCGCGGGTTCATTCCGGTGTCCAGGCCTCATAGTCGCCGGTCGCCGCAGGCCGCTTGCCGTCGGCAGCCAGCGAACCCTGCGGCTTCCAGGCCATGGGCGTACCGGTCAGATTGGGAACGTGATCCAGTTCCCAGCGCTGCCGGGCCAGCGGGGCTACGGTCGGCGGCTCGTCCAGTGTGTAGTGGAGCCAGCCGTGCCAGTCGGGCGAGACCTTCGAAGCGTCAGCATAACCGCTGTAGGTTACCCAACGTCGGCGACGGCCGTCATAGCTGGAGTTGTCGCGAGACTGATAATAGCGGCTGCCAAACTCGTCCTCACCAATGAACTCGCCACGCTTGGCGATGGTGAACCACGTTCCGATGGTCTGGCCGCTGGTCCAGCCGAAAATCTTGCCTAGCACGTCAGGAAATCCACTCGTGATCCATCGCGGCGGACAGCCGACGACACAGCGCAGCATAGAAAACACCGGCCTGTTCGTCCAGCCGCCTGAATGCCGCGACAGACTCAACATCTTGGGGGTAACCCCTGGCTAAACCGCCAGATTTATTGCCGAGCGCCGCAATACGCGACTATCGTGCACCAAGCAGATCGCCCGGACATCCGCATGCCCATATCCCTCGCCGCGTTCGACAGCCGGATCGTCTGGCAAGCTCGCGATCTCGAGCGGGCCGACAGGATCGTCGCCGTCGATGCCCCTCCCGGCTGGAGCGATGCCCAGGTCGAGGCCTGGCTGGACTGGGCCGACATCTCACCTACCGCGACGACACCGACCAGCCTGACTGATGCGATGCTCGCCTATGCCAAAGCGGTCGGGGTCAAAAAGTCGGCAGACCTGCTCGCATCCTTGCGGCTCGGCCTGGTTACGCCGGCCCGCAGCCAGGCCGTTGCGGGGCCGCCCTATGAACTGTCGAACCCAGCGGCCGTAGCCGCCTTGACCACCGAGATATCGCGGCGACGCGCAGAACGCCTTGCGCCCAGCGCGGTTGAGGCCGTTCGGACGGCCTTGTCTCGCGTGACGGAGGCTGTGAACCGGTGCGAAGGCTCGCAAGCCGACTGCCGCGATCCTGCCCGTAACCCCGCCCTGGCTCGCGCCGCCACCTTGGCACGACTGGCCGGGGCCAGCGACATCGACATTCTGCGCGCCGCTGCCGGAGAGTTACAGGCCGCGTCGCCTGCGGACATTCGCCCACGACCAGCGCCTCTGGTCGCCGTAGCCGACCGCGTCGCAACCGCAGAGGGCACGAACGCCCATCAGATTGCAGGCTTGATCGCAGATGGCGACGTAATCGTTGTTTTCGATCAGCAGCATGCACAGGCGCTGATGCAGGCCGGTGCTTCCCCTGGCATCCTGCTGTCTCTGCCGGCCATCGCAGCCCTCGCGGGTGACGACATCTTGGGCGTGGTCGAGGCGCTTTGTGCTATGTGGGCACAAGCTCTGATCGCATCGGGTCAACCTTTGACGATCGGAGTGAGTGGTCTCGCTGACTCGGCGCTCCTGACCCCCGACGAGATCGCTTTCGCAGAAGACGTGGCCATTGCCGTGCGAAAAGCCATCGGTCCCGACCGTCGGTTGAGCGGTCTCATCGACGATCCCGAGGCGTATCTGCGGCTTGGCGCGTCTGCGTTCGCGTCGACAGAGATCTGGCAAACCCACGACGGCGAAGTTCAGTCGAGGCTGCGCCCTTCCATCGCAAGGGCAATCTCGCGGGCTGACGGTGAGATCCAATCCGCAGAGCGACATCTTTTCGGTCATCGCACCTTGGTGAATGCCCCCGGCATCGACCACGCCGCACTGCGCGGTGTCGGCTTTACCGACATCGAACTGGACGCTATCGAAACGGCATTACTGAGCGTCGATAGGCTGGCCGACGTTTTCCGCTCGCCGGTGCTCGATCCCGGCTTTCTGCGCGACGTTCTGGGCGCAACGCCGGACGAGGCCGACCTGCTGATCACCTTGGGCTTCGACGCTGACACGATTGCACAAGCCAACGCCTGCGCCTTCGGTCACGGCGATCTGGGTCAGTGGCAGGACATGCCGGAAGGTCTGCGTGAGGCCCTGATGGCTCCCGGAGCCTTTGAAGCACGTCTCACGGACCGATATCTGACGGCTCTCGACGCCTGGGATACGAGAGCCACGCCGCTGCACTGGACGACCTCGGTCGAAGACGTGGCAAGCCGCCTTGCCGATGCCGCGCGTGGCGGTGCCCACGCCGTGCGGTTCAGGCGCGGCGACGCCCCGGCCGGCTTCGTCTTAAGCCTGCCTAGCCTCGACGACCGGCCTCGGCGCGACGAAGCGTCCGCGCCGCCACCGCCATCCGAACGGATCGTCGAAAAGGTGATTGAGCGCGAGCGCACTCGCCGCAAACTACCCGACCGCCGCAAGGGCTATATCCAGAAGGCCGCCGTCGGGGGCCACAAGGTCTATATCCACACCGGCGAATACGACGACGGCGAGCTGGGTGAAATCTTCATCGACATGCACAAGGAAGGTGCCGCCTTCCGCAGCCTGATGAACAACTTCGCCATCGCCATTTCGATCGGGCTGCAATACGGCGTGCCCCTGGACGAGTTCGTGGACGCCTTTGTCTTCACCCGGTTCGAGCCGGCAGGCCGGGTGACCGGCAACGATTCCATCGGCTCGGCGACCTCCATCCTGGACTACATCTTCCGCGAGCTGGGGGTCTCCTATCTGGACCGGCACGAGCTGGCCAATGCGGATGCCGATCCGCTGGATGCCGACGGTCTGGGCGCAGGCAAGGCTGATGAGCTGGTGCCTGCGGCACACTACATCTCCAAAGGCTTTGCCAGGGGAGCGGCCCCCGACAATCTGGTGGTCCTGCCATTCGGTCGCCCGGAGGTCACTGTCCGACCCGTATCACCCGTCAGCGCCGATGCCTGTTCGGCCTGCGGCGACTTCACCCTGCAGCAGCGTGGCGGCGTATGGGTCTGCGACGCCTGCGGGATCACGCCGACGATGCAGGGCGGTGAAGGCCACGGATCGTAAAGACCTCCGCATTAGAAGCTGGTCCCGATATTGCAGTGCTGGCCCTGCCAGCTCCGGAGCCTGCCCGAATGAAACGCCTGCTGATCCTCGCTGTCGTGCTCACCGCGACCGCCGCATCGCCCGTCATCGCCCAGAATGCTGATCAGATTGCGCGAGTTCGCGGTGGCGCGAGTTGCGCGGGATGCAATCTGTTTCAGGGCGATTTTTCAGGGCTGGAGGCCAGGGGCCTGAACCTGAACGGGTCCCGCTTGCGTCAATCGGACTTGAGCCTGGCTGTGATGAACCGGACGCGCTTTACCAACGCCGACATGCGCGATGTCGAGGCCTACGGCGGAGTCTTCTCCAGCTCCAGCTTCGCCGGTGCTAATCTGACCAACGCCAGCTTTGTCGGTGCCTATCTGGACGGGGCCAACTTTTCGGGCGCGACCCTGACCGGGGCCAACCTGTCCGGCGCGACGCTCTTACGGGCGACGGGTTTGAGCCAGGGTCGTCTGAACCAGGCCTGCGGTGACGAGACGACGCGTCTGCCGCGCGGTCTGACCATTCCCAGTTGCTGACACAGATGCGGCGGCGACCTTACCGCGATTTAAGTAGGGTGGCCGGGCGTTTCAGGGCATTACGGGGTGTGTCCCATATCAACCCAACCCTCCCCCGTCGCCTTGCCGCCGCCCTGGGCGGAGCCGTAGCCGTATGGACGATCGCGGGCGTAGCTTCGGCGGAAACGACGCTTCACTTGCAGTTTCAGGACCGGGACGTGGCTCGGATGGTCTCGCTGGGTGGGTCGTGCAGCCGGTGCGAACTGTCGGGGCGCGACCTGACGGGCGCAGCCTTCACGGGGGCCAACTTTCTCAACGCCACCCTGGTCGGGGCCAATCTTCGCGGGGCGGAACTGGTCGGCTCCAACTTTTCAGGCAGTGACTTCAGCCGGGCCGACCTGAGTGGCGCGGAGATGGTCGGGGCCAACTTCACCGGGGCCAACTTCAGCTCGGCCAATCTGACGGGTGTCGAGGCCATGGGCGCGACGCTGGTGCGGGCCCGCTTCGCCTCGGCCAATCTGACGGGCGCAGAGCTGAACGGGGCCAATATGAATGGCGCGGTCCTGACCAGTGCCTCGATGCGTGGCGTCGAGGCCAACGGCGCGACGCTGGCCAATGTCAGCGCGCGATCGGCCAGCTTCAACGGGGCCGAGATCGCCATGTCGAACCTGTCGAACGGCGACTTCCGCAACGTGGACTTTCGCGGGGCGGTCCTGAACGGCGCGCGTCTGACCGGCGGCCAGTTCAGCGGGGCCAACTTCAGCGACGTCGAGTTCAACCGCACCGACATTCGTGGAGCCAATCTGGTCGGCGCGCGCGGGCTGAGTCAGGATCAGATTTCCCGGGCCTGTGGCGATGCCTCGACACGCCTGCCTAACGGCCTGACAGCACGGTCGTGCCGGAGCATATCGCTTAGGATCGTCCCGGCTGCACCCCCCGCGCCTCCGGTTCCGCCAAGGTCTCGCAACTTCATCGTAGCCAGCGGAAACTGACCAGAGGCCCCGTCGATGGCGGGGCCTCTTTCGCAGCAGACTAGCTCTTTAGCGGCAAGGCCGCCCGGATGTGCAGTTCCTTGTACTGACGCTCGGCGGCGTCCGACGGTGCGCTCATCAGCAGATCCTGGCCCTGCTGGTTCAGCGGGAAGGCGATGACCTCGCGTATCGCGGTCTGGTTGGCCAGCAGCATGACGATGCGGTCGATGCCGGGGGCCAAGCCGCCGTGCGGCGGCGCGCCATAGCGGAAGGCGTTCAGCATGCCGCCGAACTGCTCCTCGACCACCGAGGCGTCATAGCCGGCGGTGTCGAAAGCCTTCAGCATGATCTCGGCCTTGTGGTTCCGGATCGCGCCGGAACACAGCTCATAGCCGTTGCAGACGATGTCGTACTGATAGGCGCGGATCGTCAGGGGATCTTGGGTCTCCAGAGCCTCGAGGCCGCCCTGCGGCATCGAGAAGGGGTTGTGGCTAAAGTCGACCTTCTTCTCTTCCTCGGACCATTCGAACATGGGGAAGTCGACGATCCAGCAGAATTTGAACTGGGCTTCGTCGATCAGCTTCAGCTCCGTGGCGACGCGGGTGCGGGCCAGGCCGGCGAACTTGGCGAAGACCGACGGCAGGCCGGCGGCGAAGAAGGCGGCGTCGCCCTTGCCGAGGCCCAGCGCCGTCATCAGGGCGTCGGTCGGCTCCTGGCCGAGATTCTTGGCGATGGGGCCACCCCAGGCCTGCTGGTCGTCGGACCAGAAGATGTAGCCGAGGCCCGGCTGGCCCTCGCCCTGGGCCCAGCTGTTCATGCGGTCACAGAACGCGCGGCTGCCACCGGTCGGTGCGGGGATGCCCCAGACGGCGTTCTTGTCGTCGGCCGCCAGGATCTTGTTGAAAAGGCCGAAGCCGCCGTCGAGGAAGTGGTCGGACACGTCCTGCATCTTGATGGGGTTGCGGGTGTCCGGTTTGTCCGTGCCATACCACTTCATCGACTGTTCGTAGGTCAGGCGCTCGAAGCCCGCGTGCTCCATCGTCTGGCCGAAGTCGTTGGTGAAGGTGTGGGTGCCAGCAATAGGCGACACCGGCTTGCCGTCGGCGAATTCCTCGAACACGCCGTGCATGACGGGTTCGATGGCGGCGAAGACGTCTTCCTGGGTGACGAAGCTCATCTCGACGTCGAGCTGGTAGAACTCCAGCGAGCGGTCGGCGCGCAGGTCCTCGTCGCGGAAGCAGGGGGCGATCTGGAAGTAGCGGTCGAAGCCCGAGACCATGAGCAGCTGCTTGAACTGCTGGGGCGCTTGCGGAAGCGCGTAGAACTTGCCCGGATGCAGACGCGACGGGACCAGGAAGTCGCGGGCCCCCTCGGGCGACGAGGCGGTCAGGATCGGCGTCTGATATTCCAGGAAGCCCTGATCGACCATGCGACGGCGGATCGAGGAGATGACCTTCGAGCGCAGGACGATGTTCTTGTGCAGGGTCTCGCGGCGCAGGTCGAGGTAGCGGTGCTTGAGGCGGATCTCCTCGGGGTATTCGGGCTCGCCGAAGACCGGCAGCGGCAGTTCGGCGGCCTCGGACAGGACCTCGACGGCCAGGACCTTCAGCTCGACCTCGCCGGTGGGCAGGGTCGCGTTGACCACCGAGGCGTCGCGGGCGACGACTTCGCCGTCGACGCGGATGACGCTTTCAGCGCGCAGGCGCTCGACCGCCTCGAAGCCCGGCGTTTCGGGGTGCAGGACCAGCTGCGTCAGGCCGTAGTGGTCGCGCAGGTCGATGAACAGCAGGCCGCCGTGGTCGCGCTTCCTGTGCACCCAGCCGGACAGGCGGACATTGGCCCCGGCATCGGTCAGACGGAGGGCACCGCAGGTGTGGGAGCGATAGGCGTGCATGATCGGATCGTCTTGAGAAAAGAGGCCGCGAGGGGCGCAAATCGGGAGGGCGGAAGGGCGCATCATCGCCCCGGAAAGTCAAGGTTTGAGCCGGGCAGAAGGGCCAATGTCTCGCTGCTCGCCGACAAAAGCCGAAGGGCGTGATTTCAGGATTTCAAAGACCGGCGACACGCTGTGAGTCTACCACGGTCTGAAACGGTGTGAGGAGAATGGCGTAGCTGGGCCAATCAGGCCGTGGCAACGGGCTTTTCGGGTGACTGTCCACGCTCGGTGGCGTGGTTATAACCGCATTCTTCGCAAAGCCTGACGTTGGCCCAGTGGCCAGTCGAATGGCACCGTTCGATGTCTCCGATGTCTCCGCTTTGGATCACACTCTGACCGGATGATCAGGGTCCGGAATCCACCCCTGTCGTGACCGTTGCCAGCGCCGGTGCAGTGGTGGATAGGATGAACAGACCCGACACCCCAACGAGCGATCCGATGTACGTCGTCCTTCTGACCTATGTGAAGCCCATGGCCGAAGTAGAGGCGGTGACCGCCGAACACCGCGCCTGGCTGGATCCGCATGTGGCCAGCGGCCTGCTGATCGCGACGGGGCCTCAGGTGCCGCGCACGGGCGGGGTGCTGCTGGCGCGCGGCGGCGGGACGAAGGCGGAGCTGGAAGCCCTGCTGAAGGACGACCCCTTCCAGATCGCGGGCGTGGCCAGCTATCAGGTCATCGAGTTCGCGCCGGGCAAATACCATCCGGAGATGGCGCGCTTTCTCTGAGCACGGACAGAAAATCCACAGCTTGCGCAAAGCCTTGCACCGCTGCCTGCACCGAGGGGATCAAGGTTACCGACAAAGTGCTATGGTGAAGCCATGACCGCGCCGATCGATCAGATGCGCCTGCCGCTTCAAAGCGACCTGCCCGACGGGGCGGACGGCTTCGTCGTGTCCGACTGCAACCGGGCGGCGGTCGAGGCCGTGGCCGACTGGCCCAATCTGATGGGCGGCGTCATGGCCATCTGCGGTCCGGCCGGATGCGGTAAGAGCCGGCTGGGCCAGATCTGGGCCGAGCGGGTCGGGGCCGTCGCCATCCACGGCGGCGAGGCGGCGGTGATCGATCCCATGGAGCTGGAGGGACGGCCCGTCCTGCTGGACCGGGCCATGGATGCGGACGACGAGACCCTGTTCCACCTGATCAACCTGGCCCAGGCCCCCGGTGGGGCCATGCTGATGCTGTCGCGCCCGGCCCCCAGCGCCTGGCACGCCACCCTGCCCGACCTGCGCTCGCGCCTGAATGCGGTGATCAGCGTCCCGATGGAGGCCCCCGACGACCTAGTGCTGGCCGCCATGCTGGAGGCCCGTTTCGCGGAGCGCGGCATCCGGCCACCGAAGGACGTCATCCCCTATCTGGTGCGACGCATCGATCGATCCGCTGAAGCGGCCGCGACGATCGTCGAGCGGCTGGATGCCCTGCATCGGCCGGTCACGCGAGCTCTGGCCCGCGAGGCGCTGGGTGACCGCAGCGGCGATCTGTTCGACTGACGGCTATTTCGGATTGGTCTTCTGAACCAGTTCGGACAGCTGAAAACCGATGCGGTGGGCGGGGCGTTCCTCGGGCTTCTTGCGGGCGTCCAACAGTACGTTGACTTGGGCGTAGTGCTGGATCAGCCGCACCGGCTTGCCGTGCGAGTTCTTGCCCAGAAACATGATGAAGTCCGGCCCCCAGAAGCCGACGTCCTGAATCTGCATGGTGCCGTCACCGGGCAGGCCGACGATGCTGGCCCCGATCTCCTCATCCTTATCGAGGCCCTTCTCGAAGTCCTCAATCAGTTTGGACAGGCGCACGAAGGCCCATTCGGCCGGGTTCTCGCGCATGCGGACACCGTCGGTCAGGGCGGCGGTCTGTTCGGCCGTGGCGGTGGGCAGCATAGGCTCGGGACAGGGCGCGTCGCCACAGTTTGAGAACAGGGAGGCCGGGGCGGTCACGGGAGAATTGGTCATGACCCACCATACATATCCCTCCCCTCGAGGGGAGGGTGGTCGCACAGCGACCGGGTGGGGGCGGTTAGGCAAGGCAAGCACGGCGAGGGGGGTCGCCGAGCCCTCCCCACCCGTCGGCTGTGCCGACACCCTCCCCCGAGGGGGAGGGAGAGTTCTGGCTAGAACAGCCCCTGCCCTTTCGGCAGTTCGGCATATCGGTGCACGCGAGTCGACAGGACCAGGCCGAAGCCGAACATGATCGTCATCATCGACGAACCGCCATAGGACAGCAGCGGCATGGGCACGCCGACGACCGGGGCCAACCCCATCACCATGGCCCCGTTGATCAGGACGAACAGGGCGAAGAAGGCGACCATGCCCGAGGCGGCTATGCGGCCGAAATGGCTGTAGGACAGTGAGGCGATGCGCAGGGCGATGAGGATCACTGCGATATAGCAGGCGATCAGGGTGAAGGAGCCCAGGAAGCCAAACTCCTCGGCCACCGTCGAGAAGATGAAGTCGGTATGGCGTTCGGGCAGGAACTCCAGCTGGCTCTGACTGCCCAGGCCATAGCCGCGCCCCATGACGCCGCCAGAGCCGAGAGCGATCTTGGACTGGATGATGTTGTAGCCGGTGCCGGACGGGTCGGATTCCGGGCTGAGGAAGGTCAGGACGCGATTGCGCTGATAGTCGTGCATGCCGAACATGACGAAAGGCGGCACGATGGCGACAACGGCGGCCGCTCCGGCGACGATCACGCGCCAGCTGAGCCCCGCCAGGAACATCACAACCGCCCCGGTAAGGCCGATGATCATGGCCGAACCCAGATCCGGCTGTTTGGCGACGAGGGCGAAAGGCAGACCGATCATGCCCGCCGGGATCAGCAGCTTCCACGACCACCGCGCGTCCTGGGCCGTATGGTCGTGGTACCAGCGCGCCAGGGCCAGGACGAGGCCGATCTTCATGAACTCGGCCGGCTGGATACGGGTGAAGCCCAGGTTCAGCCAGTTCTTCGCCCCCGCCCCCGCAGGCTCATAGCCCAGAGGCGTGAACTCGATGAGCAGCACCATGAACAGCAGCACCGCATACATGGGATAGGCGGCGCGGAACCACCATTTGGGATGCACCATGGCCAGGACCAACATGGCCACGAGCAGGACGCCGAAGCGGATCATCTGCTTGAGGGCCCAGGGCTCCCAGCTGCCGCCGGCGATGGAATACTGCATAGCGCAACCGACGCCGGCGATGATGCTGATCAGGCCGACCAGGCGCCAGTCGATCTCGCTGATCTTGGACGACAGGCGATCGCGCTCGCCGGGACGGGTCAGGGCCGAGGCGGTCATTGGGGAGCCTCGGCGGGGGGCGCGGCCTGGGTCGGGACAGCCTCGGGGGGCGTGGCCTCAGGCACCGGAGCGTTAGCAACGGCCCCAATCGCCGCGCCCGCTTCCAGCGCCTGGGCGTCCTGCGGATTGACCTCGGCCGGACCCGCCAGACCCGTCTGCTCCAGACGGGCACGAATTTCCGGGTCCTTCAGCAGAGCGACACGCATAACCTCACGCGCCCGAGGAGCCCCAGCGGTGCCGCCGCCCAGGCCGCCATGCTGGACGATGACGGCGACGGCATAGCGCGGCGCATCGGTCGGGGCATAGGCGATGAACAGGTTGTGGTCTTTCTCGGCCCACGGACGGCCCGCGCCCTTGCGAGAACCGGCCCCGTAGTTGCGGGCCTGGGCCGTGCCGGTCTTGCCCGCCATGCGGATGGGGCCGAGGCCCAGCTGGCTGTTGCGGAAGCCGGTGCCGCCGACGTCGGTCACGGCCTCCATGCCCTCGCGCAGGATCTTAAGCCATTCGGCGTCATACGGCAGGTCTGCAAAAGCCGCGCCCGGAGCCTGTTCGACCCCGCCGATCGACTTGATCAGGCGCGGAACCACCGCCTTCTGCCCATTGGCGATGCGCGCGGTGTAGACGGCCAGTTGCAGGGCGTTGACGTTCAAAGCCCCCTGCCCGATCGCATAGCTGGGGGTTTCGCCCGGATACCATTTGCCGTCGCCGCGCACGGGATTGTCGCGCCGCCATTGGGTGTCGGGGACCAGACCGGGCTTTTGACCCGAAATGCCGATGTCGAAGGTCTGGCCGAACCCCAGGTCGCGGGCGGTCTGAGCCACCGCATCGGGCCCCATCTCGACCGCCAGCGTCATGAAGTAGACGTTGCAGGAGTTCTTGATGGCCGAGCGCAGGTCCTGGGCCCCATGCCGACCCAAGCAGGCGAAGCGGCGGCCCAGATAGTAGCCGCCGGTGCAGACGATGCGGCGGTCCGGGCTGACGCCGCGCTTCAGCGCCGCCAGACCGACCACCGGCTTGAAGGTCGAGCCGGGGGCAAAGGTGCCGGTCATGGCCTTGTCGGTCAGGGGACGTCGCTCGTAGTCAGCCAGGGCGCGATAGGTGCGTGAAGGAACCCCTTCGACGAACAGATTCGGGTCGAACGACGGCGAGGACACCATGGCCAGGATGTCGCCGGTACGGACGTCCATGACGACACAGCCGCCCGCTTCCTCGCCAAAGACTTCCAGGGCGCGGTTCTGGATGTCGTTGTCCAGGGTCAGGACCACGTCCTTGCCAGGGACAGGCGCACGGGACCCACCGACGTCTTCAGCCACGACGCGGCCGCGCACATCGACCTCGACGCGATTGCCGCCCTCGGTGCCGCGCATGTCCATGTCCAGCGCCTTCTCCAGCCCCGAACGACCGATGCGGAAGCCGGGATTGTAGAGCAGCTCGGGCACCGTCTCGCCGCGATCGCGGATGGCCTTGATGTCCCGGTCGTTGGGCTTGGCCACATAGCCGATGACATGGGCATAGGCGCCGCCGAACGGATAGAAGCGGGCATCGTGCATGTCGGCCATCACGCCCGGCAGCTCATTGGCATACAGGTTGACGCGGGCAAACTCGTCCCAGCTGAGATCGGTCTTGACCGGCACAGGCGAGAAACGCGGCGCGGCGTTGACGTCGCGGATGATAGTCCTGCGGCGGTCCACGGTGTCGGGCAGCAGGCGGCCCAGCAGGTCCAGGGTCTGATCCAGGTCCTTGGTCTCGTCGCGCACAACCAGAACGCGGAAGCTGGGGCGGTTGCCCGCGATGACCACGCCGTTGCGGTCCAGCACCCGGCCGCGCGGTGGCGGCACGAGGCGGAAGTTGAACTGGTTGTTGGACGCCAGGGTGGCATATTCCTGGGCCTGGACGACCTGAAGCTGGCCCAGACGGCCGACCAGGGCGATGCCGCCCAGCGCGGTCAGGCCCCCGAACACCAGCGTACGGCGCAGGAAGGCGCCTTGGCGCTGGTTCGGGTCGGAAAAGATCAGCGAGGGTTCCGAGCTCATCGGAACCTCACGTCGCCATCCTCGAACCGCTCGATCATGCTGTTGGCAAACGGAAAGAGAAGAAGGGTCGGAATCAGGCTGCCGGCGACCGCGAACAGGCTGGGCAAGGTGCCGGTGGTCAGGGTCATGATCAGCCAGCACAGGCCGTAGGCCATCAGGCAGCAGGCCGCATAGGTGAAGAACAGCACCGCCGTCTCCTGCCCCACCAGAAAGCTGCGCGAGAACAGGACGACGCCATAGATGGCCAGCAGCGCCAGCGGCCACAGCCCCAGCGGGTTGCCCCAGAAGCCGTCCAGCAGCAGGCCGATCACCAGGAGCACCACCGGGGCCACAATGGAAGGCCGGATCATGGCCCAGGCGAAGGCCAGCACCATCGGAATGACTGGCTCGGGCAAATGCAGGCCGAACAAACTAATCGGCGTCGCCAGCACGAGCGTCACGGCCAGGGTGATCGCCGCCGGGATGAATATCCACTGCACCGGCCCGACGACGCGGACCGCGACGGGCCGTCTCATCCCGGACCTCCCGCAGGCGCAGGCGTGTTTGGCGTAGGGGCTGGCTGGGGAGCAGGCGCAGGTTGGGATACGGGGGTCAGGCCAGACAGAGGTGGCGCGTCGAGATCATGCGGGCCGACAAGCTGCCCGAAATCCTCGAACAGCATGACGCGGACATAGTCGATGGGACCGCGGTCGCTGAACAGCTTGACCCGCCAGCCTCCGTCCAGGCCCTTGGCCACGACACCGACGGGGATGCCGCGCGGGAAGGCCCCGCCGTCGCCCGACGACAGGATGCGGTCGCCGACCTGGACCGCGCCGACGCCGCGCACGAACTCCAGCCGGGGACTGCCCGAGCCGTCGCCCGTCAGCAGAGCACGGGCGTCGGTACGCTGGATCATCACCGGCGTACGACTGGCGACATCGGTCAGCAGCAGCAGGCGGCTGACACCGCCCGAGGTCCCGACGACCCGACCCAGCAGACCCTGCTCATTGACGACGGGATGGCCGATCTTGACGCCTTTGCCCGTGCCGACGTCGATCAGCCGGGCATTGGAGAAGGGTCCGCGTGCATCGGACACCGCACGACCGGTAACCATGGGTACCGGTGGGTCCGGGCGGATCGCCAGCAGGGTCTCGTAGCGGGCGTTCTCGATCCGAAGTGCCGTGTTCTGGTCGCGCAGGCGCAGCAGTTCGACATGCTCGGCCTTCAGGCGGCGGTTCTCCGATACGGCGAAAAAATAGCCACTAATGCCGTCGCCCAGACTGCCGAACCAGCGCACAGGCGCGGCCAGCACGCCACCGACCGGACCGGCCGTCGCCTCAACGCCGGTCCGCACCGGCTGGGCGGTGGATTGGCCATGCGCATCACTGATCAGCAGAAGGCCCGCGCCCAGAGCGCAGACGACCATGGCCACCGCAGCCGTCCAGACCACGGGAACCTTGATATTCTCGAACGGTCCGTCGCGAAACGCCACGGCGCGCCTTCCTGACTTGAGTGAACTCGAACAGATCGAGTCGAGCGGATCATACCGCCATTATCGACAGGCTATGGCAAAATCCGGTCCCGTTGGAAACGGGCGCATCGTGCGGTGACGCGGATTTTACAGGTCGGACTGATCTGGCCGATCAGAGCGCCGAATCGAGGATGCCCTTCATCCAGCGCGGATGCTCCAGAACCCGGCCACAGCCGATGGCGACACAGGACAGCGGATCGTCGGCGACCGACACCGGAAGGCCGGTGTGATCGCGGATCTCGATGTCCAGACCGCGCAGCAGAGCCCCACCGCCGGTCAGCATGATGCCCTTGTCCGCGATGTCGGCCGCCAATTCGGGCGGGGTGGCTTCCAGCGCGACCTTCACGGCCTCGACAATCTGGGTGACGGGTTCGGCCAGGGCCTCGGCCGCCTGACGCTCGGAGACGCGGACCTCGCGCGGGACGCCCTGCATCAGGTCGCGGCCCTTGACGTCGATCGACAGGCCTTCGCCATCGGCCGGGATGCGGGCGGTACCGATGTCCTTCTTAATACGCTCGGCGGTCGTCTCGCCGATCAGCAGATTGTGGTTGCGGCGCATGTAGCTGATCAGGGCGTCGTCCATCATGTCGCCGCCCACGCGGACCGAGCGCGAATAGACGATGCCCGACAGGGACAGCACGGCAACCTCGGTGGTGCCGCCGCCGATATCGACGACCATGGAGCCGGTCGGTTCATGGATGGGCAGGCCCGCACCGATGGCGGCGGCCATGGGCTCGTCAATCAGGCCGACGCGGCGTGCGCCGGCGTTCAGGCAGCTGTCATTGATGGCGCGGCGTTCGACGGCCGTGGCCCCCGATGGCACGCAGACGATGATCTTGGGGTTCACGAAACCCTTGCGGTTATGAACCTTGCGGATGAAGTGCTTGATCATCTCCTCGGCGACTTCGAAGTCGGCGATGACCCCGTCGCGCATGGGACGGATGGCCTCCATGTGACCGGGGGTACGGCCCAGCATCTGCTTGGCCTCCAGGCCCACAGCGTGGACGATCTTCCGCCCACCGACGTTTCGCAGGGCGACCACGGACGGTTCGTTCAGAACGATGCCCTTGCCCTTCATGTAGATCAGGGTGTTGGCGGTGCCGAGATCGATGGCGATATCGTTGGAGATCGAGCCGAAGAGGTTGTTGAACATGGGCTTGGGATACCGTCTGGTTCGGGCCTTTGAGGGGCGTTGGTCGTCGTGATCCGCTTCGGCGACGCCCCGATGTCACGCATCCCCACGCGCGGCACCACCTGATCATTATCGCCTGACTGACCGAGGGCCGGTTTGCCCTTGTGCGAAGGGGATTACAACCCCCTTGCCGCGCAGGCGGAGCCCTTAAAGCCCAGATCACCCGGAGGTGATGACCTCAAAGACGAGCGGCTAAAGGTGCCGCCATGGTCGAGGATTCGGCTGCCGGGTACAGCACGTCGTTTTCCATCGCTATGCGCGCGGCCAAGGCCTCGACCAAGGCCGCCGTCGCAGCATTGAAAGTGGAGGCTTCCGACAGGATTCTGTCGACACTCCACTGGTTGCGATAGGCGACCCATGCCCCGTGCAGCAGACCCATGTCCTCGAACGCCTCACGGGCCATCGTTTGAAGCGCCTTGTTCTCCGAGGACATCATTTCCGGATATAGCTGGGTGTCTTCTTTTGTGAGGTGCTCGATGAGACTGTCGTTCATGCCGTCGATGAGCGAGCGAACGCTGACGGCATCATTTCGGGTCTGTAGCGTAGCTGCCAGACCCGCCAGACGACTGGCCGAGCGCAACAGCACAGCATGCTCCCGACGAAACTCCTGTGTATCCATGGCGGCAACCTCCAGCCTCTAGCGGAGGTTGCACCACAGATGTTGCGAAGGTCTGAAGATCAGACTGCGCTGAGACCCTCCGAGGCCAGAACCCGCTGAACGGCCGGCCGGGCCTGAATCCGATCCAGATGGGCGTTCAGGCGAGAGAAGCGGCTGGCGTCCAGCAAACCCGCCTGTCGCGCCCAGCGCTCGAACACCACCAGATAGCCATCGGCCAGGCTGAAGGTGTCGCCCAGGACGTAGTCACCCTTCAGATAGTGATCCTCCACCAACTGATACTTTGACAGCGCCATCTCGATGGCCTGATCCTTCGCTTCGCCCTCCAGTGGCGGGCGGCTGAACAGCACCTTGCCGATCGCCGGATGCAGTGATGAGGCGAGGAAACCATTGAAGGCGTTGAAGGCGGCCAAGGCATACGGCTCGGTAGGTGCCAGGTTGCGGTCCGGATGGGTCTGGGCGACCAAGGCCAGGATGGCGGCGTTCTGGGTGATCACGCCATGGTCGGTTTCCAGCGCCGGCGTCACGCCGGCGGGATTCACGGCCAGATACTCCGGCGTCTTCTGCTTGCCGGTCTTCAGGTCGATGACCTGGGTCTGATAGTCGGCCCCTGCCTCTTCCAGGGCGATGTGTGAGGCGGTGGCGCAGGCACCTGGCGAGATATAGAGCTTGAGCATGGCGGTCTCCTGAAAGGGTGTGAACAGACAACGCAGATAGAGGCGCGCCCTATCCGTAACAATAGCGGTGCCTGATTATTCTCGTGCCGTTGCTCGTTCCCGCCGACGCACCAGCTCGCGTACGCCGAGCATAAGCGCCAACCACACCACCGCCACGCCGGCCAGGATCAGGGACGTCCAGATGCCGTCGCCGCTGACGGCCGAGACCACCGCCCCGCCGAAGAAGGCGACCAGCACGGTCTTGGGCAAAACGCCGAGGGCGCAGCCGGTCAGAAACCCCCAGAAGTTCGCCCGCGTCGCTCCGAAGGCCATATTGACGACGATGAACGGCGCCGAGGGCACGTTGCGGATCATGAAGCTGGCATAGAAGGCATTATCGCCGACGAACCGTTTGAGCCGGTCGGTCGTTCGGCCCCCGAACCGCTCCAGCGCCCGCGCCGTCGGCCCTCGCCCCAGCCAGTAGGTCACGCCCGCCGAGACGATGGTGGCGACCCAGCTGTACAGGAACCCGAACCACGGCCCGAAGGCGACCACGCAGGCCGCGATCAGCAGGAACTGAGGCACCCCCAGAAAAGCCGACAGGGTGAAGACCGCGATGGCCACGAATACGCCCCAAGGACCGGTACGAAACCCGCTCATCCACGACTCGAGCTGATGCTCGCCCCCCAGATCAAGCTGGTGCTTGCCGAACAGGAACAAGCCGGTGACGGCGGCCAACAGCACAGCCGTCGCCAGCAAGGCCCGCCAGCGGGCGGCCTCCATGTTCAGGATGAAGTCGAGGAGGCGGCGCATGCAGGGCTAAGGAACAGGCGCGAACGGCTGAACGATCCAGGTTTCGAGCGTCCACGCCAGACTGTTGGGATCCCAGACCCATATCTGGGTGAAGGGGGCGGTCAAAGCCGTGTCGTCCGGATCGGACATATCCATGCGGCCCGTCGCTTCGATTTGCGTCGAAGACCTAGCATCTAGGGTGGAAATATAGCCCCGCAGGCTGGGGTTGTCCGTCTGAAACCGCGCCAAGAAAGCTGCTACAGGTGATCGCGCGCCGCCGCCACCTGTCGTGACGGTGCCACCCCAGTCCAGACGCGTGGTCTGTCTGGGCTGCAACCGCCGGGCCCAGGCCAGGGCCTTGTCCTCGGCATCGTCTGGCACAAACCGCCAGCCGACCTGGTTCATCAACTCCACTGCCGCGAGCCGGTCACCCTTGAACCGCAGACACTGCTCCAGTCGGGTCATGTCGTTGCGATAGTCGGACTTGTCCAACAGGTCGCAATCCGGAAACCGCTTGATGGCTATGGCCGTCAGGTCGAAGGCGAATGTCGTCGTCAGCCCGCCCCCACACGCCGTTTCAGTGCGTCGCCTGATAGGCTGGTCGGGAACACTACGCCGCGCTGAATTGGCGATCTCGGCGGTGCTGAGCCAGGCATGAAGGCAGATGCCTGCCAGAACATTGGCCCGCTCATCAGCCAGCGGAGCCAGTTCGCGATCGGCAAAACGCGCCATGCCCTGCACGGTCCGCCACTCTTCAGGCGATACCGGGGCCGACATACGCGCCCCTTCCTTGCCATACACGATCACCTCGGGCGAAGAGCCTCGACGCCGTTCATAGGCAATGCCCGGCATCAGATTACTGTAACCGTCGATCTGGGTGATGCGATAAACCTCCGCTCCAGCAGCCTGTTCGTCCTCCAGCAGGGGCATACCCAACGCCCGGAGATCGTCGTCGAACGTCATGCACCGATCTGTTCGACTGTCCGGGCGGCAAGCCCGGTCCGTCGCAGGCTCTTGACCGGACAAAGCCAGACCCAGCAGCAGCGCAGCGAACATAGGCGAACTCCTTTCCGAACATCGTCCAGACCATTTGCACCGGCCCGACCCTGCCCGTAAACAGGCTATGCCCTCCCCGGCTCCCGACATCTCTGAGATTCGCCATGTCCAGCCTGCAGTCGTCCGCCCTTGCCCGCGTCAAGCCATCCGCCACCCTGGCGGTGACCGCACAGGCGCGCGCGCTGAAAGCCGAGGGGCGCGATGTGATCGGGCTGGGGGCCGGAGAGCCGGACTTTGATACGCCGGAGAACATCAAAGCAGCCGCCATCGCTGCCATTCAGCGTGGCGAGACCAAATACACCGACGTCGATGGCCTGCCCGAGCTGAAGGCCGCCGTCGCGGCCAAGTTCGCGCGCGAGAACGGCCTGACCTATACGCCCGCCCAGATCCACGTGGCGCCGGGCGGCAAGGCGGTGCTGTACAATGCCCTGGTCGCCACCCTGTCGCCGGGGGACGAGGTGATCGTGCCTGCGCCCTATTGGGTATCTTATCCCGACATGGTCCTGCTGGCCGGGGGCGAGCCGGTGGTCGTGGTGGGGCATGAGACGGATGGCTTCAAGCTGAAGCCCGAGGCGCTTGAGGCGGCGATCACGCCGCGGACCAAATGGCTGATCCTGAACAGCCCGTCGAACCCGACCGGTGCCGCCTATACGCGGGCCGAGCTGGAGGCCCTGGCCGAGGTGCTGCGTCGTCATCCCCAGGTCTGGGTCATGACCGACGACATGTACGAGCATCTGATCTACGGCGATTTCGACTACACCACGATCGCCCAGGTCGCGCCGGACCTGTACGACCGGACCCTGACCATCAACGGCGTGTCCAAGGCCTATGCCATGACGGGCTGGCGCATCGGCTATGCGGGCGGACCCAAGCCGCTGATCGACCTGATGCGCAAGGTGGCGGGACAGACAACCTCCAACCCCTCCTCCATCAGCCAGTGGGCCGCGGTCGAGGCGCTGGACGGGCCGCAGGACTTCATCGCCGAGCGCGGCAAGGCGTTTGAGATGCGCCGCGATCTGGTGGTGTCGATGCTGAACCAGGCGACGGGCATCCGCTGTCCCAATCCTGAAGGCGCCTTCTATGTCTATCCGTCGATCGAGGGGCTGATCGGCAAGATGACCGAGGGCGGCGTGGTCATCGATGGCGACGAGACCTTCACGACCGAACTGCTGAACGCCGAGGGCGTGGCCGTTGTGCAGGGGACGGCCTTTGGCCTCAGCCCCTATTTCCGCATCAGCTATGCGACGTCTGAAAAGGTCCTGAAAGAAGCCTGCGGGCGTATCCAGCGGTTCTGTGCCAGCCTGAAATAGGCGCTACCGCCCGCGTTTCCTGACCCACATGGCGGCGTCGGCCTCGGCCAGCCAGACCTCGGCGTCCTCGTGATCGACCCAGGCGCGGACGCCAAAGGACCCACCCAGCGGGGCCCGTGTGCCGTTCCAGTCGAAACCCTCGGCCAGGGCGGCGTTCAGCTTTGCGGCCTTGTCGCGGCCCTCGTCGAGGCCGGCGTTGAGCATCAGCAGGGAGAACTCGTCGCCGCCCATCCGCCCAACGGCATCGGCGGCCCGGCTGTTGGCCAGCAAAAGATTGGCGACATGGACCAGGGCGGCATCGCCGGCGGCATGCCCAAGGCTGTCGTTGACGCCCTTGAACCCGTCCAGATCGAGATACAGCAGCACCGCCGTGGCCTCATAACGCTTGCAGTAGGCCATGGTGCGCTCCAGCACGGCCACGAAGCCGCGCCGGTTCAGGGCGGGGGTCAGGACGTCATGATCGGCGGCCGCCTCCGCCGCCTCGGCACGCAGGCGCAGGGCCTCGACCTCGGCGCGCAGGCGCTCGATCTCGGCGTGGGGGTCGATGACGGCCGCGTCGGTCAAGGGTGAATTCCAGCTCCCCGGTCCGCGCGACTCACCCCGCCCGGCCCGCATGCAGCCTAACGCCGTCGGTTGCGGGCGCAACGTGTGTGCTGTATCGCGCCGCTTTCCGCGAAAGGTCCGACGGCATGGCGAACCAGACAGCTCCTGTGGCGATCATCATGGGCAGCCGCTCGGACTGGCCGACCATGAAACACGCCGCCGACATGCTGGACGGGCTGGGCATCGCCTGGCAGGCGCAGGTCGTCAGCGCCCATCGCACGCCGCAGCGGCTCTATGATTTCGCGACAGGGGCCAGGGCAGCGGGCCACAAGGTCATCATCGCAGGCGCAGGCGGTGCCGCGCATCTGCCGGGCATGGCGGCGTCGATGACCGACCTGCCTGTGCTGGGCGTGCCCGTCGAATCCAAGGCGCTGAAGGGCATGGACAGCCTGTTGTCGATCGTCCAGATGCCCGGCGGCGTCCCCGTCGCCACCCTGGCCATCGGCGAGGCGGGGGCCAAGAATGCGGGCATTCTGGCGGCGCAGATCCTGGCCCTGTCGGACGAGGCCCTGGCCGGACGGCTGGCGGCCTTCCGCGCGGCCCAGACCGAGAGCGTTCACGAGACGGTCGAGGACTGAGCTTGAGCGCCACGCCTGTGTCATCGAAGCCCCTCCCCCCCGGTTCGACCCTGGGCATACTCGGCGGTGGCCAGTTGGGCCGGATGCTCAGCCAGGCGGCGTCGCGGCTGGGCTTTAACGTCGTCATTCTGGATCCGGAGGAGAACAGTCCGGCGGGCCGGGTGTCCCAAGGCCAGATCGTCGCCGCCTATGACGATCCCATGGCCCTGAGGGTGCTGGGCCAGACCTGTCAGGCCGTGACCTTCGAGTTTGAAAACGTCCCCGCTGCCTCGGTCGCGCAACTGGCCGAGGGCGGAGCCCTGGTCGCGCCCGGCCCGCGCGCCCTCGCCGTGGCCCAGGACCGGGTCGAGGAAAAGACCTTCCTGAACGGTGTCGGGGCGACCACCGTCGACTTCGCCGTGGTCGACAGCGTTGAGGACTTGATCGCCGGACTGGAGCGGCTGGGAGCCCCTGCCCTGCTGAAGACGCGGCGCGAGGGATATGACGGCAAGGGCCAGATCTGGGTCACCTCGGCCGCCATGGCCGCCGACGCCTGGCAGGCGATCGGCGAGCGGCCGTCCGTGCTGGAGGCGAAGGCCGCTTTTGTGCGAGAGCTGTCGGTTATCGCTGCGCGGGGCCGCGACGGCCAGATCGCCGTCTATCCTTTGGGCGAGAACATCCATTCGGGCGGGGTGCTGAAGACGACCCTGGCCCCTGCTGTGGTCGATGCGACGACGCAAGCACGGGCCGAAACTATCGCGCGGGCGGTGCTGGAGGGGCTGGACTACGTCGGCGTTCTGGGCGTCGAGCTGTTCGATCTGGGCAACGGCGACCTGCGGGTCAACGAGATCGCGCCGCGCGTGCACAACACCGGCCACTGGACCCAGGACGGCTGCGTCTGCGACCAGTTCGAACAGCATATCCGCGCCATCGCCGGCTGGCCGCTCGGCCCGACAAAGGCCCATGCCCAGGTCGAGATGACCAATCTGCTGGGCGACGAAGTCGATCAATGGCGCGCACTGGCCGCCGAGCCGCACGCCCGCCTGCATCTCTACGGCAAGGCCGAGGCCCGACCGGGCCGCAAGATGGCACATGTGAACCGGGTGAAGGCGCTCTGACCTTACGTCAGCCTTTCGCCCCATACCGCATCCGGCTGAGCACCTCCGTCACCTTGCGAAGGGGCGCGTCGAAGTCCTTGCCGGCTTTCCACTTTTCAAACGCCATGACGTTGTCGATGCGGCGCGAGACGAAGGCGTCTGCGGCGTCGCGGCCGTCGAACCAGCGCATCGTCATGGCGGGGATCAGGATGCCCGACAGGATGGTTCGCTTGGAATAGTGGTTCCAGTCGGTGGCGGTGTCGCCGGCCCAGTGCCACAGATGGTCGGCGCTCTCCCACGCCAGTTTCAGCCCCAGATCGGCATTGGTCGGCAGGGCCAGGAAGGCGGCGCAGCGACGGGTGGCCTCAAGGTCCTGTGCCCCCGCCTCCAGCCGGGCGGAAACGGCGCGGGCGATTCGCTCGCGGATCTTCAGCGAGGCGACGTCGAATTCGGCCAGGGTCGCCAGCGCCCGGTCGTCGTGGCGACGCGACAGCAGGGCCGCCAGATCACGCGCGCCATTGGGCAGCAGCAGTTCCTCGTCCCCCAGCGACAGGCCGTTGTCATCACAGGCCGCGCGGACCATGCGGCTGTTCCAGCCCATGACGGGGGCCCGCACGATGGCGGCGTCCAGCACCGCCTGCTCCATGCGGTCGCCCCAGTCTTGCTCCGGAGCCTCGTTCGACAGGTGTGGCGCATCGGTCATCTGAGCAGCATAAGCCCGTATTCGGCGGGTTTCGAGCCTTCAGATATAGGCGCGACGATCTGGACAGGGCCGGTCGGCTCGTGTATCAGCCCGCCTTCACTCGCGAGCCCACCGGTTCGGAGCGCGATTTTTATTTGTCTGCCCGTCTCCCTCACAGGACGCGGCGGGCGGCCAAAGGAGAGTTCAACCTGGTACAGATTTTCGTTCGCGATAATAACGTCGATCAAGCGCTGAAAGCCCTCAAGAAGAAGATGCAACGCGAAGGCAGCTTCCGTGAAATGAAGCGCCACGTGCATTTCGAAAAGCCTTCGGAAAAGCGCGCCCGCCAGAAAGCCGAGGCCGTTCGTCGCGCCCGCAAGCTGGCCCGCAAGCGCATGCAGCGCGAAGGCCTGCTGCCGCCTCCGAAGCCCCGCGTGCCGGGCCCGGGTGCTGCCGGTGGCAGCCGCTCCTAGGACGCGGTTTAGCTAAACAGATTCAGGGCCGCGCCGGGAAACCGGGGCGGCCCTTTTCGTTGTCTCCTCCCTGTCGCGCAGCGATGGGGAGGTGGATCGGAGGCGAAGCCGACGAGACGGAGGGGCAAAATCGGCACCGCGTTTGCCGCATGCCCCTCCACCGCTTCGCGGTCCCCCTCCCCATCGCCAAGAGGCGACGGGGAGGAGACGAAGCCTTACCGTCCCCCGCCCCGGATCGCGCCGGCGAAGCTCTTGAAGCTGAGCTTCACGTCGGACAGGGCCCCGGCGCGGAAAGCGCGTCCCGCGACCCAGATCATCAGGGCGGCGAAGGCGAACATGCCGATCATGGTGCCGACGATCTCGATCAGCGGCGGCTCGGACGGGGCGCGGGCGCTCATCAGGAAGGGCGTGAAGAACGGCACCCAGGACATGATCTGGACCACGGGCGCATCGGGCGTGCGGATCGCCAGTTGCATGATCAGGATCGGCACGACCAGCACCATCATGATCGGCCCCATCAAGGTCTGGGCATCGCGCGGAGTCTCGCAGAAGGCCCCGATGGCGGCGAACAGCACCGCATACATCAGGTATCCGCCGACCATGTAGATCAGGAAGTAGAAGACCAGTCCGCCATCCATCAGGGCAGCGCCGACGTCGGCCGCCAATTGCGGATTGGCCAGGAACAGACCCGTCCCCCCCAGACCGCCCCAGAAGGCCAGCACGGTCAGGGTCAGCAGGGCGACGCCCAGCACCTTGCCCGCCATGATCTCCGTCGCGGAGGCCGAGGACAGCAGCACCTCGAGGATCTTGTTCGACTTCTCCTCCATCACGCTGTTCAGCAGGATAGAGGCCCCGGTGATGACCAGCGACCACAGCAGGAAACCTGCGGCCAGGCCGATGAAGACCGGGATCTGATCCCGCATCGACACCTCGCCACCGCTGGCCGACTTGGGCGAGAAGCTGGTGACCGTGGGCTCATAGTCATCGGTCGCCGTCACCACGGAGGCATCGATCCCGGCGGCGGCGAACGCCTCGCGTCGGTTGACGGATTTCAGGGCATCCTCAATGGCGTCAGCAACATTGTCGTTGGTGGCCGAGGCGCTCCAGACCCGCGCTGTAGGCTTACCGTCGGTACGGGTCAGAAAGACGATTGCATCCAGATGGGGCGTCTTGTCCCCTTCCTCGTCCAGATATTGGCGGACGAGGGCCTCTTGCGCCGGGCCGGGTATGGCGCTGGCCAGATCGGCGGGGGTGGCGACCAGGTTCACGCCCTTGCGGCTGACCGAGGCGATGGCGCTGTCGGCCGCGCCGGGCGGTAGCGGCTGTCCGTTGGTGGCTTCCGCGATAGCGGCTTGCGCCCGCGCCGCGCTGCGTTCCGCGTCACCAGCCAGGGCGTCGCGCACCATGGCGGCCAGGCCGGTGGCCTCGCGCCCATCCTCGATCAGGGCCACTGCCTGAGGCGGCGATTCAGATGCCGCCGTCAGATAACCGACGCCGCCGCCGATGACGCCGAACAGCGGCAGGGCCAGCAGCGACAGCCAGAAGCCGACGGTCTTGGCATAGGCGGCGTATTCGCGCCGTGCGATCAGGATGATGCGGTTCATCGGGCGGCCTCCACGCCGGTGATCTTCACGGATTGGTCCTGGTCGGGGTGATCTCCGGTCAGGCCGATGAAGGCGTCATGCAGGCTGGGCTCTTTCAGCTCGAACCGGCGTACGTCCAGCCCACCCAGAAACGCCGCCTTCAGCGCCTCCTGCCCCGGCGCGGAGCCGATCAGCGAGGCTTTCAGCACCCGCACGCCGTCCGTCTCGGACACCACTTCGACACCGCTGACACCCGGCAGGGTCGCGGCCTGCGCCGCCTCGATCATGCCCTCCAGTTCCAGAAAACGTGGCGAGGTGGCGCGCGCCTCGGTCACTGTGCCCTCGAACGCCTTGCGGCCCCGCGCCAAGAGCACGACCTTGTCGCACAGGCGCTCGGCATGCTGCATGACGTGGGTGGAGAACAGGACGGTTGCCCCGTCCTCGGCCAGGCCGCGAATGACCTGTTCCAGGCCCTGCTGATTGACCGGGTCCAGACCGCTGAACGGTTCGTCCAGGATCACGAACTCGGGGCGATGCACGACCGAGGCGATCAGCTGCACCTTTTGCGCCATCCCCTTGGACAGCTCCTTCATCTTCTTCTTGCTGGACGCGCCCAGGCCTTGCGCCTCCAGCATCGTCTTCGCGCGTTTGCGACCCTCGGCCAGGGACACGCCTTTCAGCGAGCCGAAGAAGGCGATGGCGTCGATAGGGGTCATCTTCTTGTAGAGACCGCGCTCCTCCGGCAGAAAGCCGATCCGATCGCGCACCTTGCGCCCATCGTCAGCACCCAGGATCTCGATCCGGCCCGCGCTGGACGATTGCAGGCCCAGAATCATGCGGATGGTCGAGGTCTTGCCCGCGCCATTGGGGCCCAGGAAACCGCAGATGGTGCCCTTGCCGACCTGAAAGCTCAGATCGCGCACCGCCTGGAAATCGCCATAGCGTTTGCTCACGCCCTCGAGCGTCAATGCTGCCGTCATGATCCAACCCCGCTCGTCACTGTCAGAGGGACCATAGGGGATGTAAAGGACGGTTTACAAGTCGATCCGCAGTTCACTGTCATGAATTCCGTGTCATGTTCGCGCATAAGATGCCCGCCCATCGGACGCCTGCATGCCCTACGAAGCCTCCCCCTCGCCTGTCGCCCCCCAATCCGGTTCACGCCTGTGGACCGTGGGGGCCAGCGCGGGCATTTCGGTCGCCGTGCTGCTGGGCCTGGCGGTGTTTCAGCCCCAGCTGGCGGTCTGGCTGATCGGCGCGGCTGTGGCCATCGCCCTGATGACATGGACGGTGCATCGCCAGCCCGCGCCCGCGCCAGCAGACGTTCCGTACACGGAGAGTCAGACCGACTCGCTCGACGTCGCGGACCCGACACTACTGGACGGGGTATTTGAGGGGCTGGCCGATCCAGTCATGGTGATCGCAGGCGGAGAAGCGGACGACATCGCCGGGCGGCGCATCGTCCTGGCCAATGCGGCGGCGCGCGAGCTGTTGCGCATTCCTCGCGAAGGGGCGCTGCTGGTATCGGCCCTGCGTGATCCCGGCGTGCTGGAGGCGGTGGACGAGGCCCTGTTCGGAGGCCTGGCGCTGACCACCGACTATGGCGGCACGGGGGCCCAGACGCGGCATTGGCGCGCGATCACCCGTCCTCTGCCGGCCGCCGAAGGCACGTCACTGGCTCTGCTGGTTCTGCGTGACGAGACGGACGTACGGCGCATGGAGCTGATGCGCGTCGACTTCCTCGCCAATGCCAGCCACGAACTGAAGACCCCCCTCGCCTCGCTGAGCGGCTTCATCGAGACGCTGAAGGGCCACGCCCGCGACGACCCCAAGGCACGGGACAAGTTTCTGGACATCATGGCCGCACAGGCCGACCGGATGAGCCGCCTGGTGTCGGACCTGCTATCGCTCAGCCGGATCGAGCTGAACGAGCATATTCCCCCGTCGGGCCGCGTCGATCTGGCCCGCGCGGCTGGGGACGTTGTGGATGCGGTCAGCATATTGTCGGCCGACCGCAAGGTGACGATCCAGCTGGATGCCGATGACATCACCGCCCCGATCAACGGCGACCGGGACGAAATCCTTCAGGTGGTTCAGAATCTGGTCGACAATGCGATCAAATACTCTGCGCCGGGCGACACGATCCAGATCGTCATCCGCCCCGACATGACGCTGGATCAGGCTTCGGCGCCCTGGTCGGGCGGCAATCGCGGCGCGGGGGCGACCCGCTTGCCGCTGGTCACGCCGGATCGGGAGACGGGTCTGCGCTATGCGGCGGTGACCGTTCAGGACCATGGGCCGGGTCTGGCGCGCGAGCATCTGCCCCGCCTGACAGAGCGCTTCTATCGCGTCGAGGGTCAGAAAAGCGGCGAGCGTGCAGGGACCGGCCTGGGCTTGGCCATCGTCAAACACATCGTCAACCGGCACCGCGGGGGTCTGACGGTGGAGAGCGAGCCGGGTCAGGGCGCGACTTTCACTGCCTATTTTCCGGTCGCCGAGACCCGCATGCTGACCGTCGAACCCGTGCGCGAAACCGCCCTGTGATTGGCTGACACGGCCAGTGTGACAGGCACATAACGGCCAGGCCGTGCGACGTAACAGAACTGTCACGCAGCCGTCTTAATCCGCTGACCATTCCGGGGCAGGTTCCGCGCCGGGCGAACCGGTGGACCGGCGCGTTCCGATTCCCTTTTCCGGACGTCCATGACCTGGCTTTTCCTGCCCCTTCTGATCGCCATCGTGGTCGTCGCCTATCTGGCGGCGCGTCGCCTGGCGCGTAAGCGCGGTCAGGGGCAGAACCCCCATTCGCGGCCCGGCCAGCACGGGGCCTATGCCCTGATCTGGACGGCAGTACCGGCCTTGGTCGTGCTGCTGGGCGTGGCGGTTTTCTCGGCCCCCATGGAACGCTCACTGACCCTGGCCGGTGCACCCGAGGCGGTGCAGCAGCTGGAGCCCTTCCGGCGTGAGGCCTTCTTTGCCGATGCCCGCAATGTGGGGGCCGGCAAGCCGACGGCGCAGATCTGGCCCGCGCCCTATGCCGAGCTGCTGCCTGTCGAAGGCCAGCGCGCCAAGCGGATCGGCCAGACCATCGGCCTGGGCGGTGGCGTCGGTGCCCTGCTGGCGGCGCTGCTGGGCGGACTGTTCGTCTTCAGTCAGATCCGTCCGGCCATGCGGGCGCGCAACCGCGTCGAGGGGTGGATCGTCGGGGCCCTGTTCGTCTGCTCGGCCGTCGCGGTTTTGACCACCATCGGCATAATCGGGTCGCTGTTGTACGACTCGGTGCGGTTTTTCTCGGAAATCCCCATCGCCAACTTCCTGTTCGGCACCCAGTGGAGCCCGCAGACGGCCATTCGCGCGGACCAAGTCGGATCGACCGGTGCCTTCGGAGCCCTGCCGCTGTTCGCGGGCACCTTCCTGATCATGCTGATCGCCATGGCCGTGGCTGCGCCTGTTGGGCTGTTCTCGGCCATCTATCTGTCCGAATACGCCGGGCCCCGGTTCCGGGCGATCGTCAAGCCGGTGCTGGAAATCCTCGCGGGCGTGCCGACCGTGGTCTACGGCTTCTTCGCCGCTCTAACCGTGGGCCCCGCCTTCCGGGCCTTTTTCAACGACCTGGGGGCCATGCTGGTCGGAGGACCACTGGACGGCCTGGGCCAGTATTTGATGCTGGTTCAGAACCAGATGGCGCTGGTGGCCGGAATGGTCATGGGCATCATGCTGATCCCGTTTGTCAGCTCGCTATCCGACGACATCATCAATGCCGTGCCGCAAAGCCTGCGTGATGGCAGCTATGCCATGGGGGCGACCAAGTCGGAGACGGTCAAGCGCGTGCTGCTGCCTGCAGCCCTGCCGGGCGTGGCGGGGGCCATGCTGCTGGCCATGTCCCGCGCCATCGGCGAGACCATGATCGTGACCATGGCGGCAGGCCTGGCGGCCAATCTGACTCTCAATCCGCTGGATACGGTGACGACCGTGACCGTCCAGATCGTCACCCTGCTGACAGGCGATCAGGAGTTCAACAGTGCCAAGACCCTGTCGGCCTTCGGCCTGGGCCTGACCCTGTTCCTGGTGACCCTGATGCTGAATATCGTCGCCCAGCGCATCGTCCAGAAATACCGGCAGCAGTATGACTGACGCGTCACCCACTCCGGCCCAAGCCGCCGCCCGCACCGACCGCCTGCGCGCGGGCCTGAAGCGCCGCTACGCCCGCGAGGGACGGTTCAAGCTGTACGGCCTGCTGGCCATCGGCGTGGCCGTGAGCTTCCTGCTGCTGTTGCTGGGCCGGATCATCGAACAGGGCCACACGGCCTTCTATGCCCACACCCTGACCACGCCCGTTTATATGGACCCCGCACGGGTCGATCGCGCCTATCCGCAGGGTACCAATTTCGAGCTGCTGGTCGCCGAGCAGCAACTGGCGCGGTTCGGCATCGCCGACGATGCGGCGGGCACCAAGGCCCTGGCCATGCGCAGCCTGTTCTCGTCCGAACTGAAGTTCGTGGCTGCCGAGCGTGTCGCAAGCAATCCGAACGTCATAGGCCAGACCCTCCCCATCGCCGCGCCGCTGTCGGACGATGCCGACCTGTACTTCAAGGACGAGATCAGCCGCGACACACCGCAGGATCAGCGTCGCCTGACCGACGAACAGATCGACTGGCTGGACCGGATGGAGGCCTCGGGTCACGTGTCGGCCCACTTCAACACGGGCCTGTTCACCAAGGGCGATTCGACCGAGCCGGAGCTGGCGGGCGTGCTGGGGGCCATCGTCGGCTCGGCCCTGATGCTGATGATCACGGCAATCATCGCCATTCCGCTGGGCGTCGGCGCGGCGGTCTATCTGGAAGAGTTCGCGCCGCGCGGACGGCTGACCGACCTGATCGAGGTCAATATCAACAACCTGGCCGCAGTGCCGTCGATCATTTACGGCCTGCTGGGTCTGACGCTGTTCATCAACTGGATGCATCTGCCGCGCGCCAGCCCGCTGGTCGGGGGTCTGGTCCTGGCCCTGATGGCCCTGCCGACCATCATCATCGCCACCCGCTCATCGCTGAAAGCCGTGCCGCCTTCGATCCGCGAGGCTGCCCTGGCCATGGGCGCTTCGAAAACCCAGACGGTATTCCAGCACACCCTGCCCCTGGCCATGCCCGGCGTCATGACCGGCTCCATCATCTCCATGGCCCACGCCCTTGGCGAGACGGCCCCCCTGCTGCTGATCGGCATGGTCAGCTTCATCCCGGGCATCCCGACCAGTATCGTCGAGCCCACGGGTGCCCTGCCCTCGCTGGTCTATATCTGGGAGAATGCGTCGGAACGCGCCTTCCACGAACGGACGGCTGCGGCCATCCTGGTCCTCCTCACCTTCATGATCATCATGAATGCCGCCGCGATCATCCTGCGTCGGCGCTTTGAACGCCGGTGGTAGTGTTATGAAGTTCAACATCTTTCGCGCACCCGACGGCACGGAAAGTGCCCCCGCCGGCACCACGCCGGTCATGAGCGCCCCGCCTGTCGTGCACGGCAGCGCACCCGTTGGCCCGACCAAGATCGCCGCCCGGGACGTCTCGGTCTTCTATGGCGAGAAACAGGCGCTGTACGACGTCTCGCTGGACATTCCGGACAAGACGGTCACGGCCCTGATCGGTCCGTCGGGCTGTGGCAAGTCGACCTTCTTGCGGACCATGAACCGCATGAACGACACCATTCCAGGGGCCAAGGTCACCGGCCGGATCGAGATGGACGCCGAGGACATCAACGCCCGCGCCGTCGATCCCGTCCTGCTGCGCGCCCGCGTCGGCATGGTGTTCCAGAAGCCCAACCCCTTCCCGAAGACGATCTACGAGAACGTCGCCTATGGCCCACGCATCCACGGCCTGGCCTCCACCAAGGGCGAGCTGGACGTCGTGGTCGAGGCTTCGCTGAAGCGCGCCGGCCTGTGGGAAGAGGTCGCGGATCGCCTGCACTCGCCCGGCACCGGCCTGTCGGGTGGTCAGCAGCAGCGTCTGGTCATCGCCCGCGCCATCGCGGTCGAGCCAGAAGTCATCCTGATGGACGAGCCCTGCTCCGCCCTGGACCCTATCGCCACGGCCAAGATCGAAGAGCTGATTGACGAACTGCGCGAGCGTTACTGCATCGTGATCGTCACCCACTCCATGGCCCAGGCCGCCCGCGTGTCGCAGCGCACCGCCTTCTTCCACATGGGCCGTCTGGTCGAAACCGGCGATACCGAAGAGATCTTCACCAATCCGCGCGAACGGCGCACGCTGGACTACATCACGGGACGCTTCGGCTGATGAACCAGCACACAGTAAAGGCGTATGGCGACGAGCTGAACCAGTTGACGGCAGAGGTCGCCCGCATGGGCGGTCTGGCCGAGGCCCAGGTGGCCGACGCCGTCGACAGCGTCGCCCGCCGCGACGTGGCCCTGGCCCGCGCGGTCGTGGAGCGTGACGCCAAGCTGGACGCCATGCACCGCGAGATCGAGAAGAAGGCCATCCGCCTGATCGCGCTGCGCCAGCCGGTGGCCTCGGACCTGCGCCGGGCCCTGGCGGCGATGAAGCTGGCCGTCGATCTGGAACGGACCGGCGACCTGGCTAAGAACATCTCCAAGCGCGCCCTGATCCTGGCCGAGGGCGAGCCAATGCAGCCCCTGACCCGTTCCATCGAGCGGATGGGCAAGCTGGTGTCGATGCGTCTGCGCGACGTGCTTGACGCCTATGCGGCCGGCGAGATCGACCGCGCCATCGCCGTCTGGAACACGGACGACGAGGTCGACGAACACTACAACAGCCTGTTCCGCGAGCTGCTGACCTACATGATGGGCGACCCGCGCACGATCAGCGCCTGTACCCACCTGTTGTTCATGGCCAAGAATCTGGAACGCATCGGCGACCACGCGACCAATATCGCCGAGACCATCTATTACGAGATCACGGGCCAGGAGTTCACCGGGGAACGTCCCCGCTGGAATCCCGAGGACCAGCCGGGCGCCGACGTCGGCCCCAACTAGACGACCCCGCTAGACCGGAGAATACGCCGTGCAGCCTTATATTCTGGTGATGGAGGACGAGGACGCGCTCGCGACCCTGCTGTCGTACAATCTCGAGAAGGAGGGCTACCACGTCGTGGTCGCCTCCGACGGTGAGGAAGGCATGCTGCAGATCGACGAGCGGCTGCCCGATCTTGTGCTGCTGGACTGGATGCTCCCCAAGCTGTCGGGCATTGAGGTCTGCCGTCGCATCCGGGGCAAGGCCGAGACCCGCAACCTGCCGATCATCATGCTGACCGCACGGGGCGAGGAAAGCGACCGCATCCGGGGCCTGGACACCGGGGCCGACGACTATCTGACCAAGCCCTTCTCCATGACCGAGCTGACGGCGCGCATCCGTGCCGTGCTGCGCCGCATCCGTCCCGGTCTGGCCGACGACCGGATCAACCACGGCGACATCGTCATCGACCGCGTCGCGCACCGGGTTCGCCGCGCGGGCAACGAGATCCATCTGGGCCCGACCGAATTCCGCCTGCTGGACCACTTCATGCAGCACCCGGGCCGCGTCTTCAGCCGCGAGCAGTTGTTGGATTCGGTCTGGGGCTCGGACGTCTATGTCGAGGCCCGCACCGTCGACGTCCACGTCGGCCGCCTGCGCAAGGCGCTGAACGTCGAGGGCACCGTGAACCCGATCCGGACCGTACGTTCGGCGGGCTATTCGCTGGACCTGGGCGGCTGACGCCGGATCAGAACGGGAAGAAGATCGGAATCGCCACCATGGCCGCAGCCCAGGTGATCAGGTTCAGCGGCACGCCGATCTTGACGAAATCCATGTAGCTGTAGCCGCCCATGTTGAAGACCAGCACATTGGTTTGATAGCCGAACGGCGTGGCAAAGGCGGCCGACGCGGCCATCATGACGCAGACCAGGAAAGGCCGGGGATCGACGCCCAAGCTCTCGGCCAGGGCCACCGCGACCGGCGTGATCAGCACCGCCACCGTGGCATTGGACAGCAGTTCCGTCGCAAACAGGGTCACGCCGTACAGAACGATCAAGGCGCCCAGCGGACCCAGTGGCCGGATCACATCGATCAGACGCTCTGCCCCCGCCGAGGCCAGACCCGTCACCTCGATGGCCATGCCGACGACGACCATCCCTGCGATCAGCAGCAGGATCTCCGGTCGCAACCCGGCGTAGGCCTCTTCCGGCGTAATGACCCGCAGCAGGATCAGGGCGACCGCTCCGGCAAAGGCTGCCGCCGCGATAGGGACCCAGCCCACGGCGGCGGAAAAGATGACAAGCGCGAAGATCGCCATCGAGATCGCCGCCGGCCTGAACCGGAACGGCCGGTCCGCCGCGCCATACAGGTCCACGTCCCCCAGATGGGCGTCGCCGGAGCCGTCGGCCTGGTTGCGGGCCTCGCCCAGACGCGGAAAGCCGAACGGGATCAGGCGTCGGCGCTTGCGTGCCGCCTCCTCAGCCGCCTGGCGACGGGCTTCCTCCATCTCGGCCTGGCGGGCCTGCTCGGCCTCGTCGGCCGCCACCGACCGCCCCAGCTGCCTTGCGCCCACGAAGTACAGCCACAGGCCGCCGACGGCCGCGATGCATAGACCCACGGGCGTAATCTCGAACAGGGTGAAGACCTGCTGTCCCGAGTTACGCGCCATGTCGTTGACCAGCAGATTGGTCGACGTCCCGATCAGCGTCAGCAGGCCGCCCATGACCGTGACGTGGCTGAGCGGCATCAGGAACCGCTTGGGCGACAGCTTCAGGGACGTGGCCACGTCGCGGATGACCGGTGCCGCCAGCACGACCACCGGGGTGTTGTTCAGGAACCCACCGACTGACCCGCACATGGCGATGACCATCCAGATGCCTCGCGCCCCCACCCGCGACGCCAGGGCCGTCGCCTTGCGGATCAGCAGGCCCAGCAAACCCGACAGCTCGATCGCATAGGCGATGACGAACAGGCCGGCCAAGGCGATGACGGCGGGGCTGGCGAAAGCGCCCTGCACCTCGACGGGGCGAACAACGCCCAGAATCAGCAGTGCGGCCGCACCCGTCAAAGCCACGACGTCGGCGCGGATTTTCCCGTAGATCAGCGCGCCGACGACGGCGACGAGGACCACCAGGGCGGCAATCTGATCGAAATTCATACGCTGTGCTGCCCCCGCAGACCCTCGGCGTCAACCATACTGCCGGTGCGGGTCCACATGAAAGCGTTCGTCGTGCTAGGGTGGTTGCATGTTCAGCCCGACTGCACGTTATCGCTCCATCCTGCTTGCTCCCGCTGTCGTCAGCCTGACCTTGGGCCTGGCCGCCTGTAACCGTGAGGCTGAAGCCCCGGTCGAGCCTGCCGCTCCCGCGCCGGCACCCACGCCCATCACGGTGGAGGCTGCGCCCATCGTACTGGATCGCGCTGGATTTCTGGCTGCCGTCGATACCGCTGTCGCGACCTATGCGAGCGGCACCGCCTCGACAGGCCAGGACAGCCTGGTGGGGCGTCGCTTCACGATCCGTCAAGCCTTCGGTTGCGGCGGTCCGGTGCCCTCAACAGCCGCCGTCAGCGACGGTCTTGCGGGCTGGACTGCCAGCGATGATGGGCAGACGCAACGCCTCATGCTGACGCCGGCCGACTGGACCGAGACCGCTCTGGTCGCGGGCGAAGCGCCGATCTGGGAAGCGGTCGAGGGCGTGTGGCTGAGCCGACCCTGGCTGCGCACAGAGACCTGCCCGCAGGTGAACGCCGGCCAGGCCGCTTCGGGGCCCGCAGCGGTCAGCTCACCCCAGACCGTGGGCCTGGCCGCCGTTTTCGAGCCCGAAGGATCGCGGCTGGATCGCCGCAATGGCCGGGCCTACAGCTTCACGATCCGCGGTGAGGGCGATCAGCCGCCGCCACCGCACACGGGCGGCTATCGCCTTGTGCTGGAGGGGCGGTTCACGGCCTTCCCGGATGGCCGGGCCATTCGCTGCCGCGCCAGCAGCGTGGACCAGCGCCCGGTCTGTATCGCGGCGGTTCAGCTGGACCGCGTCGCCTTCGAGGATACGGACGGCAGCGTGCTGAGCGACTGGCGGACCGGCTGACCCAGCAGGACCGAGGGCGCTTCACAAGTCGGGCGAACCCTATACGGTCCGGGCTCTGATTTTCAGGGAGCCTGCCTCATGCGCCGCCGGACCTTTCTATCGACCCTGCCCGCCGGGGCCCTGCTGGCCGGTGCCAGCGCGGGCCATACACAGACGCCGACACCCGCTCCGGCTGCTCCCGCGCCAACGGCATCCCGCACCCGACCAACCGACCCCTATGCCGGCATCGGCATCGGCGATCGCAACAGCGGGGTGAAGTTCGTCGGGCGCTCGACTGTCTGGGGCGCGAACGGAGCGGCGGCGACGGCGCATCCGACCGCGACCCTGATCGGGATCGAGACGCTGAAGCGCGGCGGCTCCGCCATCGACGCGGCCATCGCCATCAATGCGGCCCTGGGCTTTCTGGAGCCCGTCGCCAACGGCATCGGCGGCGATGCCTTTTGCATGATGTGGGACCCGGCACAGCGCAAAGTCGTCGGCTTCAACGGCTCGGGCAAGAGCCCGCAGGGGCTGTCGCTGGCGACGGCGCGGTCAAAGGCGGTGGACGGCTATCTGCCCGCTGTCGGAGCGGTGACGGTCAATGTGCCCGGTACCGTCGATGCCTGGTGGAGCGCGCACCAGCGCTACGGCAAGCTGCCGTGGAAGGATGTCCTGCTCCCCGTCGCCGAGCTGTGCGAACAGGGCGTGCCCATGCCCCAGTTGATCGCCTGGTATCTGGAGCGCGGCATGGCTGGCTTCGACCGCCGCGCCGCCTTGATCGAGGAGAATGACAACCGCAAGCGCGTCTATGCACCGGGCGGCCGCACACCCAGGGTCGGCGAGGTGTTCGCCAACCCCGACCTGGGCCGCACCTATCGTCTGATCGCCGAGGGTGGGCGCGATGCCTTCTATGACGGGCCGCTGGCCGATCAGATGCAGGCCTATTTCCGGCGTATCGGCGGCTGGATGACCCGCGCCGACCTGGCCGCGCACCGCACCGAATGGGTCGAGCCGATCCGCACCACCTATCGCGGTGTCGAGGTCTATGGTCTGGGCCCGAACACACAGGGGCTGTCGACCAACCAGATCCTGAACATCTGCGAGCAGTTCGATCTGAAGGGCATGGGCTTTCAGTCCGCCGCCAGCATCCACCATCAGGCCGAAGCCAAGCGACTGGCCTTCGAGGATCGCGCCAAATGGTTCGCCGACGAACGGTTCAGCCGCACGCCTGTCGAATGGCTGAACTCCAAGGACTATGCGATCCAGCGCGCCCGCCTGATCCGCCCCGACCGGGTCATGGACCGGGTCTTCCCCGGCGATGCCCCGACGCAGGGCGACACCACCTATTTCAGCGTGGCGGACAAGGACGGGATGATGGTCAGCTGGATCCAGTCCAACTATCGCGGCATGGGGTCCGGCCTGGTGCCCGACGGCTTGGATGGTCAGACCCTGGGCTTCATGTTCCAGGACCGGGGCGAACTGTTCGCCCTGACCGACGGCCACCCCAATGTCTATGCGCCGGGCAAGCGGCCGTTCCACACCATCATCCCCGGCTTTGCCTGCAAGGATGGCGAGCCATGGATGGCCATGGGCGTCATGGGTGGCGGAATGCAGCCACAGGGTCAGGCCCAGATCATCATCAACATGGTCGACTATGGCCTGGATCCGCAGGAGGCCGGGGACAGCCCGCGCTGGCAGCACTATGGCTCGTCGGAACCGACAGGCCAGCCGGCGGAGGGCGTGGGTCGCCTGCATCTGGAAAGCGGCGTGCCCGAGGCGACGAAGCGGGCGCTGGAGCAGATGGGCTGGGTGCTGGGCCCGCCCGACGGCGGGTTCGGCGGCTATCAAAACGTGGTGCGCCAGGTGAACGAACGCGGCCCCTGGACCTACGGCGCGGCCACCGAGATGCGCAAGGACGGCATCGCGATCGCCTACTGAAGCTCCTAGTCCGCGACGACACCTGTCCGCGCGCCACGCGTCTGTTTGCGCCAGAGGGCGGCATACTCCCCGCCTTGCCGGGCGACCAGTTCGTGGTGTGCCCCGCGCTCGATGACGCGCCCGGCCTTCAGAACCAGTATCTGTTCGGCGTCGGCGATGGTGGACAGGCGGTGGGCGACGACCAGTGTGGTGCGGCCGCTGCGGGCCTTGCGCAGGGTCTTCTGGATGGCGGCCTCTGTCCGGCTGTCCAAGGCGCTGGTCGCCTCGTCCAGGATCAGGATACAGGGATCGGCCAGCAGCGCGCGGGCGATGCCGACGCGCTGACGTTCGCCACCGGACAGCTTGAGCCCCCGCTCTCCCACGCGGGTGTCCATGCCCTCGGGCAGGCCGCGGATAAAGTCGTCCAGCTCGGCGGCGTCGGCAGCGGCCCAAATGGCGGCCTCGTCGGCGTCGGGGCGGGCGAAGCCGATGTTGGCGCGGATGGTGTCGTTGAACAGGGCCACGTCCTGGGGGACCAGGGCGACGGCGGCGCGCAGGCTCTCTTGCGTCACCGCGCGCACGTCCCGCCCGTCGATCAGCACCCTGCCCTCCTGCGGGTCCAGCAGCCTCAGGGCCAGTTTGACGATGGTGGACTTGCCTGAGCCGGACGGGCCGACCAGGGCGGTCGTTGTGCCGGGCGCGGCGACGAAGCTGACGTCCTCCAGCCCGTTGGCGCGGGCATCGTGGCGGAAGCCGACCGCCTCGAAGCGCAGTTCGGAGGCGCAGCCCTCGTCCGGCTTGGCCAGGGCGATGGCATCGGGGGCATCGGCGACCTGGGGCGTCTGACGCGTGACCTTCAGCATCTCTTCCATGTCGATGAAGGACTGGCGGATCTCGCGATAGGCGAAGCCGAGGATGTTCAGGGGGGCGTAGAGGCTGATCAGGATCAGGACGGCGGCGGTGACGTCGCCCGGCCCCATCCGCCCGGCGGCGGCCTCGAACCCGGCCATGACGGCCATGACGCCCAGTCCGACGTTCATGATGACGGCTTGCATGACGTTGAGCAGGGCGAGCGAGCTGTTGGCCTTCAGCGAGGCGCGGGTGTAGTCGCCGAGCGCCGCGTCATAGGTGCGGGCGGCGCGGGCCTCTGCGCCGAAGGACTTGACGGTCTCATAGTTCAGCAGGGCGTCGACGGAGACGCCTGCGGCCTCGGTGTCGGCGGCGTTCATTTCCCGCCGGTGTTCGAGCCGCCAGTTGGACAGGGCGAAGGTCGAGGCGGCATAGACGGCCACGACGACCACGGCGACCGCGCCGAAGCGCCAGTCGTACTTGCCCGCCAGAACGCCCGCGGCCAGCACCAGTTCGACCCCGGTGGGCACCAGGTTGAAGGCGAGGATGCGCAGCAGGAAATCGACCGAACGCGCCCCGCGATCCATGGTCCGCGACAGGGAGCCGGAGCGTTTGGTCTGGTGAAAATCCAGGGACAGGTTCAGGGCGTGGGCAAAGGTTTCGGTCGCCGCCGTCCGCTGGGCCGCCGAACGGACCGGAGCGAAGACGACGTCCGAGATATTGGGCGCGATGGCCGACAGCAGGCGCACGATGGCCCAGCCGAGGGCGAAACCGGCAAAGCCCAGGCCGATGGCGACCTCCGTCGGCTGATCCGAGGCCAGGTGGTTGACCGCCGCGCCCAGCACCAGCGGTGCCAGCACGCCCAGGGCCTTGCCCGCCAGGGTCATGGCGATGGCCCCGAACAGCCGCAGTTTCAGGTGGGGCGCATTGGACCGACCGACCAGTTTGATCAGGTCACCGAGCGCCTGCCAGGTCGGCGGGCCGTCGCCGGCGGGCGCAGCCACCCCCGCCTGCGCCGCCTTGGCCAGAGAATCCGATTTCCGCCCCGACCGTTCACCGCGCATGGGCGCAGATATGGACCGCGCCGGGGGTTCCGCAAAGGGGGCGGGCGAGGGGCATTCTGTATTTTTTGGTTCGGGACCGTGCGTTCGGAGAATGCAGCGCGACATGCATATCCCCGCGCGGATTTCATGGGGTGGTGGCTGGATGGATGGATGAAAAAAGACAGTCCACTGAGTCCACTCGGTCCACCTGCTGCCGAAACCGGTCACAGCGATGCATCTATCGGCGGTGTCGAGCCATTAGCGATGTGAAAGACCGGGGGTGCCCAGCATACCATGCCATGCGAACGCGCATGCTGGGTTGGGATAATGCTCACCAAACAGAGCGTTAGCGGCAACCGAAGCCCTTCCGGTGCCGTGCGACCGCGCACCGGACCCGCTGCGCCTCGCGATTCAGGCCGGTCACAGCCGATGAGGGCACGGCAATGCAGGAGACGCTGTCGAGGTCGCTACCCTGCGGATTTTCATTTCAGCTGCGACCGGTCCCGCCTAAGCTGAACAGGCGTCTAACCATCCGGAGAGCGTCATGGCCGAACCCATTCGAAGCGTGCTGATCGTCGGTGGCGGGACGGCGGGCTGGATGGCGGCGGCGGCTCTACAGCGCACGCTTGGTCCGCACGCCAAGGTGACATTGGTCGAGTCCGAGGACATCGGCATCGTCGGCGTGGGCGAGGCGACGGTGCCGCCGATCCGCGACTTCAACACCATGATCGGCCTGGACGAGGCCGAGTTCATGCGGGAGACCAAGGCGACGCTGAAGGTCGCCATCATCTTTCAGGACTGGAGCCATGTCGGCAATCGCTATGTCCATCCGTTCGGCACCTTCGGGCGCGGCCCGACCCTGGCGGATTTCCAGCAGACCTATTTCTCGCTTAAGGCCAAAGGGCTAGCCGACGATCTGGGCGACTATTCCGTCTGCTGGCGCGCGGCAAACGCGGGCAAGGTCGGCGACCGCGATCCGGACCCGAACTCGCCGCTGAACAGCCTGTTCACCGCCTATCATTTCGACGCCGTCCTCTATGCCAAATACCTGCGCAAGGTCTGCGAAGGTCGCGGGGTCGAACGGGTCGAGGGCAAGGTCGTCGATGTCGTTCAGCGGACCGAGGACGGTTTCGTCCAAGGCGTGACGCTGGACGACGGCCGCGTCCTGGAGGCCGATCTGTTCATCGACTGTACCGGGTTCCGCGGCCTGCTGATCGAGGGGGCGCTGAAGGCGGGATATGAAGACTGGTCGCACTGGCTGCCGGTCAACCGGGCCATGGCCGTGCCGTGTGTCAGCGTGAAGCCGCTGACGCCTTATACCCTGTCCACGGCGCGAGAGGCGGGCTGGCAGTGGCGGATCGCCCTGCAACACCGCACCGGCAACGGCTATGTCTATTGCTCGGACCACATCACCGACGATGCGGCGCGCGAGACCCTGCTGGCCAATCTGGACGGTGAGGCGCTGGCCGAACCCCGGCCGCTACGGTTCGTCACCGGGCGACGCAAGAAATACTGGGAAAAGAACGTCGTCAGCCTGGGACTGTCCAGCGGCTTCATCGAACCCCTTGAGTCGACCAGCATCCATCTGGTGCAGGCGGGCATCTATCGCCTATTGCAGCATTTCCCAGACAAGGATTTCAGCCCGGTCAACATCGACGGCTACAACCGTCGTCTGGGCCGCGAGGTCGAGCTGATCCGCGACTTCGTCATCCTGCACTATCACGCGACCCAGCGGGACGACACGCCCTTCTGGCGGCAGGTGCGCGACATGCCCATCCCCGACAGCCTGGCCGAGCGCGTCGAGGCGTTCCGCGACCGGGCCCTTCTGTATCAGGTCGGGGCCGACGAATACTTCAGCCAGGCTTCATGGCTGGCCGTCATGTACGGCCAGGGCATCGTGCCGCGCGGCGCCAATCCGCTGTATTCATTGAACGACGCAGAGCGCCCGGCTGCGGGCCTGCGTCAGCTGTCCGACATCCTGGCCCGCACCGTCGCCGCCCTGCCCGACCACGAAACCTATCTGAAGGCGAAAGGTATGTGGTCGGGGACGGACTGACCCAATCTGGTTCTCCTAGAGGTCAGTGGAAGGTGGCCACCGTCTCTGCATCGCGGCTTTCGGGCTTCTTGCGCGCCGCAGCCACCGCAAAGACCGCCAGCAGGGCATAGCCGACCAGAGGCACGAAGAAGGCCGGGTTGAAGATCTCGGCCGCATCGTCGACCAGCATCCCGCCGATCAGCGGCAGGACGGCTCCGCCGACGATGGCCGTGCACAACAGGCCTGAGGTTGCCGAGACCGGCGCGCTGGAACGCTCTAGCGTCAGGGTGAAGATGGTCGGGAACATGATCGAGTTGAAGAAGCCCACGCCGATCGCGGCATAGGCGGCGGTCGTGCCCGAGGTCTGGGTGACGACCAGGCACAGGATCGCCGCGATCACGGTATTGACCGTCAGCAGAACGCCGGCGGGCACGCGCGTCAGCAGGGCTGCACCGATCAGGCGACCGACCATCGCCCCGCCCCAGTAGAAGCTGACCAGACGGCCGGCATCGGCCTCGGCAAGGTTCAGAATGGACGGGCTGGCCAGGAAGTTGGTCAGCAGACCGCCGATGGTTACCTCGGAGCCCACGTAGACGAAGATGGCCAGGGCCCCGAAGATCGCCCAGCGCGAGCTGAAGGCTTTCAGCGGCGAGGCCATGGCGTCGCCCTGCGCACCGGCAGCGGCGGCATTGATCTTCTTGCGGGCTGTAAAGATGAAGAAGGCGACCACGGCAAAGACGGAGGCCAGCCCAAGGAAGGCGAAGTCGATGCTGCGCAGAGATTCGTCGCGCGTCGCGGCCGTGACCACGGCACCCGTTGCAAACACGCCGCCTGTCAGCAGGACGCTGGAGCCCAGAAGCGGCCCGAGGGTGGTGCCCAGCGAGTTGAAGAACTGTGAAAAGTTCAGCCGCGCATGTGAGCCCTTCGGTGAGCCGAGGACGGCGACCAGCGGATTGGCCGCCACCTGCAACAGCGTCACGCCCGAGGCGATCACGAACAGGCCCAGCAGCACGATCTCATAGACATCGACCAAGGTGGCCAGCGGAATGATAAGACACCCCACGACCATCACGCCGAGGGCGGAAATGATCGAGCGGCTGTAACCCAGGCGGCCCAGAATGCCTGCCGCCGGGATCGACACCACGGCATAGGCGATGAACCAGGCCGAGGCGGTCAGCAGCGCCTCGGTCGTAGACAGATCGAACACCTTGCGCACCGCCGCGATCAGCGGGTCGATCAGCGAGGTCGCGAACCCCCAGGCGAAAAAGAGCGTGGTCACATAGGCGAAGGCCAAGCCTGTGCCCTTGCGTGGTGCGGTCGAAGTGTCGGTCATGTCTCTCCCCGGGGGTCGTCGGCGGCGTCCGCGCGACGATCAGGCGGTCTAGGTTTCATCCGTGCGCGGTCACGTCCAGCGCATTTTCGCGGGCCGTAACCAAAAGTGCCCTTGCGGCTGAAAAAGAAAGGGCCGCCCCGGTCTCCCGCGGCGGCCCCTAGTCGACCGTTCAGGGCGGTCAGTAGCGGTAGTTGATGCCGAACAGGAAGGTGCGGCCATAGGACTGGTGGTTGATGGTCTGACGCTCGTCGCTGTTGACGTTGGTCGTGAACTCTTCGTCCGTCAGGTTGTTGACCTGGGCCAGGAAGGACAGGCCTTCCAGAGTTCCGGACTGGAACTGATAGCCAATCTGGGCATCGATCACGCTCTCTTCACCGACCTGGCGGAAGGTGCGCGAGTTGCCGAAACCCGAGACCTCACCCGTGAACTCCGAGCGGTAGCGATTGCTGACCCGCGCCTGGAAGCCATCCTTTTCGTAATAGAGGGTGGCGTTGGCGACGACTTCCGACAGACCGGGAATGGGCTGCGAAGGTTCGCCGGGATTGGGCGTGATGTCGCTCTCGGTCGAGGAGATGCTGAACGTACCGCCGAAGCCCTCCAGCCAGGGATGGATGAAGTCGAACGGTGTGGAGATCGCGAACTCGACCCCCTGGATCGACCCACCCTCGCCATTCTGCGGCGAGGAAATCTGACCGATGAAGGAGGCTGGCGTTTCGCCGGGGTTCGTGGGGTAGCCGGTGAAGTCGAACAGGACGTTCTGGTTGTAGATGTAGGATTCCAGATCCTTGTAGAAGGCCGCGATCGAGATATAGGCCGACCGTCCGAAGTAGCGTTCGTAGGAAATGTCGAAGACATTGGCGATCCAGGGACGCAGTTCCGGGTTACCGCCGCCACCATTGAAATAAGCCTGCAGCGGGTTGGTCGATGTCAGATTCGCCGAGTTGATCCCGTAGGTCTGGGACGCGCGCAGTTCATCCATGCGAGGGCGAGCGAAGGTCCGCGCAGCCGCCATGCGGATGAACTGGTCCTCCCAAGGCTCGAAGATCAGGTTCAGCGAAGGATAAAGCTGCGTATAGCTGTCTCCGCCGGTGATCGGCCTCACATCGGCGCCGTTGGCGGAAAAGCCGTCCGAGCTCTGGTCCGTATAGACGATCTGGACCCCCAGGTTACCCGTGACCGGGATGGAGCCCATATTGGTGTCGATATCGGCCTTGATATAGGTGGTCAGGATCTTCTCGTTGACCGCCCAGCTGCCGGCGATGACGTTCGGGTCCAGGTTCGGGATCAGATTGTAGGCACCGCTGCCGACCAGGCCGGACACGTCATAGCTTAGGACGCCACCGTTGATGCCGACGAACTCCAGCGATGTCGGGGCCAGCAGGAATTGGTCGGGCACGCGCAGGTTGCCGGGCGAATTCGGCAGGACCAGGTAATATTGCTCGTTGTCGAGCGACTTGTCCCGCTCATTGCCATAGACGCCGATTTCCAGACGGCTGAAGGCGCTGTCACCCTCCAGATCGATGTGGGCCGACAGATTAATGGCCGTCAGTTCGTCCTCGATCGCCGGGCTGTTCAGATAGCCGTCCTGGCCATTCGGCGCGGAGGCCCCACCCCACCCTTGCGGGCTGGTCAGCACGATCAGATTGGGGTCGGAATAGTTGAGGGTCGTCGTGAAGCGCGGAGCCTCGCCCGGCTGGATCTGGAAACCGAAGGAGTCCAGCGCACCGGCGACATTACGACCCGTACCAGCCAGCGTCTCATACAGCTCATCGCTGCGCTCGGCCTTGGACCAGCTGACATCCGCCTCCAGCATGACGCGATCGGTCAGATCGTACTGGGTGTTGAAGCCCAGGGCGTTGATCTCGGTCTCACGCGCAAATTCGTAGTTCTGGACCAGGGCCTTGACGTTGTCGAAGGTGCCGCTGGTGATCAGGCCATCCTCGACCGTGAAGTCGGGGCGAAGAGCAGGACCGGGGCGGCAATCAGCCGTCTGGGTATTGCCGCTGGCTGTGCAGGCACCGTCGAAGGTCTGAGCCGAACCGCCCCAGAACAGAGGGGCCTCAAGGCCGCGAAGAATCTGGGTGTTGTCGAAGGTCGAGTGATAGGCGTCGATGATCGTGCGGCTGCGGTCGTTGGGACGCCATTCCAGCACGCCCATGAAGGCGTCGCGTTGCAGGTCGCCGGACATGACGCGGAACTCCGCGCCACCCAGAACCAGATTGTTGTCACCGGTCGTCGGATAGGGCGGGCCCCAGGCGCGGAACTGCTCGGCCTGATAGGGCGAGCCCGTGTGGGCATAACCCAAGGCGATACCGATGGTGTCGTCGGCGAACTGGTCGATGTAGGACAGGCTGTAGCGCTCGCCTGCGTCCTCGGTCCCGGCGTTCAGCGCGCCCTTGTCGTTCAGCTCATAGCGGAAGTTGGCCGCGATGGCCCGGCGACCGAACGCAAGCGGACGCACGGTCTGCAGGTCGACGGTCCCGGCCAGCCCCTGGCCCACCAGCGCTGCGTCGGGCGTTTTGTAGACAGTCACGCCGCTGAGCAGTTCGGACGGATACTGGTCGAACTCGACGCCGCGGTTGTCGCCGCTGGAGACCTGTTCGCGTCCGTTCAGCAGGGCAGTCGTGAAATCAGGGCCAAGGCCACGCACGCTGATGACCTGGCTGCGCCCGTCCAGGCGCTGCGACGTCAGACCTGGCAGGCGGGCCAGCGATTCGGCGATCGAGACATCCGGCAGCTTGCCGATATCTTCGGCTGTGATGACCTCGACGATGGAACTGTTGTTGCGCTTGGCGGCGATGGAGCTCTGGATCGCAGCACGGATGCCTGTCACGACGATTTCGTCGACCTCGGTCGCCTCATCGGGATCGGGCTGGGCCGACGCATCCTGGGCTGAGGCGACACCGGCAAAGGCCAGAAGGCTGACAGCGCCGATGGCGGCACCGGTCAACAGACGCGCACGACGCGTGACGTGGGTTCTCATCATTCTCTCTCCCTCAGGCCGTCGTCGCATTTCTGGTGAAGCGTCCGGGCTCTGATCGCAAAGTTATGCAAACTTATGGGAATGTTGCAAGCCTGTAATCTCGTGGTCATGCTCGAGGGTGGCCAAAATGCGACGAACGACATTGATATATCGCAGTGCAATAGGCGCTTACGCCTCTCATGCCGTTATTTCGCCTTCTGATCCCAATGGATTGACAGGACGGCAAACCACTGCAAAATCTTGCAAAGCGATCCAGCAGGCCACGTCGTCTGCGGACATTTGAGGGAGGCCATCCATGACCGGACGGGCTGTGAGCGGACACAAGGGCCGAATCGCAATGGCTGCCGCGCTGGCCGCCGCCCTGTCGTGCGCCGCGACGGGTGCCTGGGCCCAGAGCATGACGCTGGAAACCCTGCGTCAGCGCCCGGCCGAAGACGAGGTCATCTATTTCCTGCTGCCCGACCGGTTCGAGAATGGCGACGCGGCCAACGACCGGGGTGGCCTGACGGGCGACCGCCTGGCAACCGGCTACGATCCCACCGACCCCGGCTTCTATCACGGCGGTGATCTCAAGGGGCTGACCGAACGGCTGGACTATATCCAGGGACTGGGCGCGACGGCGCTGTGGATCGCGCCGGTGTTTCAGAACAAGCCGGTGCAGGGCCAGCCGGGTCAGGAAAGCGCCGCCTATCACGGCTACTGGATCACCGACTTCACGCGCGTGGATCCGCACCTGGGAACCGACGACGAGTTCCGCGCCTTGGTCGATGCGGCCCATGCGCGGGGGATGAAGGTCTATCTGGACATCGTCATCAATCACACGGCGGATGTCATCCAGTACCGCGAATGCCCGGCCAACGATTGCGACTACCGCTGGGCCCGCGACTATCCGGTGCAAAGACGAGGCGGGCTGGAGGGCGACGCGATCAATGCCGGCTTCGATGGCACGGACTTCGCGCGTCTGACGCGGCCCGACTATGCCTACACGCCCTATGTCCCTGCGGGCGAAGAGACGGCCAAGTCCCCCGCCTGGCTTAACGACGTCAGCCTGTATCACAACCGGGGCAACAGCGACTGGCACGGCGAGAGTGCGCTGGACGGCGACTTTGCGGGCCTGGACGATGTGATGACCGAGCATCCGCGCGTGGTTCAGGGATTCATCGACGTCTATGGCGACTGGATCGAACGCTACGGCATCGACGGCTATCGCATCGACACGGTCAAACATGTGGACCCGGCATTCTGGCAAGCGTTCGTGCCCGCCATGCTGGCGCGGGCCGAGGCGGCGGGCATCCCCAACTTCCACATCTTCGGCGAGATCTATGCCTTCGAGCCCGGCGAGCTGGCGCGCCATACCCATATCGATGGCCTGCCCAGCGTTCTGGACTTCGCCTGGCAGCGCGCGGTGCAGGAGGCGGTGGCCGGGACACAGGGTCCAGACCGTCTTGCCCGCGTGATCCACGCCGATCCGGTTTACAAGGGTGGCGAGGCCGCGGCGCTGAGACTTCCCACCTTCATCGGCAATCACGACATGGGCCGGATCGGCCATCTGATCCTGAAAGAGCGGCCCGACATTTCGGACCAGGAACTGCTGGATCGCGCGACGCTGGCCCAGGCCATGATGATCCTGGGGCGCGGCGTGCCGGTGATCTACTATGGCGACGAACAAGGCTTCACCGGCGATGGCGACGACCGCCGGTCGCGCCAGGATATGTTCGAAACCCGCGTGCCCAGCTATGCCGACGACCGTCGCATCGGCCGGGCGTCAGGCCCGTTCGATACCCAGACCGAGATGTACCGCCGCATCGCCGAGATGACGCGCGTCCGCGCCGCCGATCCCCGCCTGCGCCGCGGTCGCGTCGTAGTCCGCACCGCCGATCAAACGCCGGGCATTCTGGCCCTGTCGCGTCTGGATGATGACGGCGAGACGCTGGTGGTGTTCAACTCCTCGATGGAAGCGCGGCAGGTCAATGTGCGGATAGAGGCTGGCTCTGCCACTTGGCGGAACCTGATCGGCACCTGCCCGACCGCCAGCGCTGCGCCCGGCGTCGTGTCCGTCTCCCTGCCCGCCCTGGGCTATCTCGTGTGCGTATCCGAAAGCCCAATGACGTGACTGCCCAGACGCTTGAACATCCCGCCGTCCAGACTGCTGCAGACACCGAATGGTGGCGCGGTGCCGTCATCTATCAGGTCTATCCGCGCAGTTTCGCCGACAGCAACGGCGACGGCATCGGCGACCTGAACGGCATCACCGATCGGCTGGAGCATATCGCCTCGCTAGGTGTGGATGCGGTCTGGATCAGCCCCTTCTTCACCTCGCCGATGAAGGACTTTGGCTATGACGTGGCCGACTATTGCGATGTCGATCCGATCTTCGGCACCCTGGCCGATTTCGACCGGCTGATCGAAAAGGCCCATCGGCTGGGCCTGCGGATCATCACCGACCTGGTATTCGCCCATACCTCGGACCAGCATGCCTGGTTCGACGACAGCCGTCAGTCCCGCACCGGGCCGCACGCGGGCTGGTACGTCTGGGCCGATGCCAAGCCCGACGGTTCGCCGCCGTCCAACTGGCAGTCCGTATTCGGCGGCCCGGCCTGGACCTGGGACGCCCGGCGCGGCCAGTATTACATGCACAACTTCCTGCCGTCGCAACCGCAGCTGAACCTGCACAATCCGGATGTGCAGGATGCTCTGCTGGACGCCGCCCGCTTCTGGCTGGATCGGGGCGTGGACGGCTTCCGCTTCGACGCCATCAACTTTGCGATGCACGACCCGGCGCTGACGGACAATCCGCCCCTGCCCTCCGGTGGCAAGCGAACGCGGCCCTTCGATTTTCAGGACAAGATCAATAACCAGTCCCAACCCGGCATCGTCGATTTCGTCGCCCGCATCCGCGCCCTGACCGACAGCTATGGTGGCCGGTTCAGCGTGGCCGAGGTCGGCGGCGACCATGCCGAGCGTGAGATGCAGGCCTTCACCGCCGGCGAAACGCATCTGAACAGCGCCTATGGCTTCCTCTACCTCTATGCGCCCTCCCTGGCTCCGGATCTGGTGCGCGAGGGGGCCGAGGTCTGGCACGGGCGCGGCGGTCAGGGCTGGCCGTCCTGGACCTTCTCGAACCACGACGCGCCGCGCGCCATTTCGCGCTGGGCGCAAGGCCGCGACCCCAAGGCCTATGCCGAGATGGCGATGCTGCTGCTGATCTGCCTGCGCGGCAATGTCTTCATCTACTATGGCGAGGAACTGGGCCTGCCCCAGGCCGAGGTGCCCTTCGAGCGGCTGACCGATCCAGAGGCCATCACCAACTGGCCCCAGACCCTGGGCCGGGACGGGGCCCGCACCCCCATGCCGTGGCAGGCCGATCGGCCGCAGGCGGGATTCTCGTCCGTCGAGCCCTGGCTGCCGGTGGACCCGCGCCATGCTGCGCTGGCCGTGGATCGTCAGGAAGCCGACCCGACCTCCATGCTGCATTCCACCCGGCGGTTGGTGGCGTTCCGCAAATCACAGCCGGCCCTGATGTGGGGCGACATGGCGATGCTGGATGCGGGCCCCGGCCTGCTCAGCTTCGAGCGCACCCAGGGCAATCAGCGGCTGATCTGCGTCTTCAACCTGGGCCATGCGGCCGCCGACTGGACCCTGCCTGACGGCTGGCGGGTCATCGAGGCGGTCAATCTGAACGCCCCGCCGGAGGGTCAGCTGCCGCCCATGGCCGGCCTGGTCATGGCCACGGCATGAGACAGAGCGCCCTCATTCCTCCCCCTTGGGGGAGGGGGACCGCGAAGCGGTGGAGGGGGCAAACCCTAGACACCGACGTCGCGGCAGGCCCCCTCCACCATCCTTCGGATGGTTCCCCTCCCCCGATGGGGGAGGAATTAGCCGCCGCAGCTTTCGCGCACGATCAGGTCGGTGGGGATACGCTCCGACCGGCCGACCGATGTGCCGGAGTTGTCCAGCAGCTTGGACACCAGCAGGCGACCCGCCTTCATCGTGTCCTGGGCGATCGTCGTCAGGGCGGGGCGGCTGTATCGGCTGAAGGGCACATTGTCGAAGCCGATGACCGACACGTCCTCCGGCACCCGCAGGCCCGCATGCAGCAGGGCCCGGACCGCCCCCAGCGCGATCTGGTCAGATGCGCAGACGACGCCGTCGAACTGCACGCCACGCCGGATCAGGCTGTCGACAGAGGCTTCGGCGGACTCGACCTCGAAATGCGCCTCCATGATCAGGTCGGGATCGGCGTCGAGCCCGGACCTGGCCAGGGCCTCCAGATAGCCACGGTGCCGCTGCATCGATTCGGGCGGGTCCAGATCGCCCAGGAACACGATCCGCTTTCGCCCCAGCCGGGCCAGATGCAGGGTCGCGCGACGACCGCCCGCCAAGTTGTCGGACCCCACCGAGCAATAGAGCTGATCGGCCAGCTCGGCGCCCCAGACCACAAAACGCCCCTCGGTCTCGGCCAGCCGGTTCAGGCTCTGGTGCAGGAAGCTCTGGCCCAGAAAGATCACGCCGTCGGCGCGAGTGTTCATGGCTGCGGCCATATCGTCGTGCGTCGCAGGCGAGAAATGGCTCAGGATCACGTCGCAATCCCGCTCGCGCGCCGCCTCGCCGACACCCGCCAACAGTTCCAGAAAGAAGGGATCGCTGAGACGCCCTTCCCGCCCCTGCGGGCGCGGCGTGACCAACGCAATGACACCCTCGGCCCCCACCGGACCGGCGGGCATGTAGCGGCGGAACGGATAGTCATGCTCGCGTGCCAGCTTCCAGATCAGCTGCTTCGTCCGCGCATTGACCGCCGGGCTGTCGTTCAGCGCCCGCGACGCCGTCGAGATCGAAACGCCCGCCAGCTTGGCCAGATCTTCCAGACGGGTGTTGCGGCTCACGCTTCGGCTCCGGTCGAAATCATGTCTGCAAAATTTGCTGCAAACCTTGCTTGTTCTGCGCTTCTACGGTCGCGCTTGGCAAGCCCCTGTTGCTGGAGTGCCCGACCATGCTGACCCGCCGGTTCCTGATCTCGACGACCGCCCTCATCGCGACCATGCCCGCCATGGCGCGCGGGCAGACGCCTGTGACATCCGTCGGGGCCTCGTCGCCCGATGGCGTCCTGTCGGTTCAGGTCGGCGTCAACGGCGAGGGTCGGCCGGAATATTCGATTACGCGCCTGGGCCGCCCGGTCATCGCCCCCTCGCGGCTGGGCTTCATCCTGACTGACGGCCCCAAGCTGGAACGCAACTTCACCGTCACCGCCGAGGCCCCGACCCAGCACGACGACACCTGGGAGCAGCCGTGGGGCGAGCAGCGGTTCATCCGCAATCGCTACACCCAGCTGCGGGTCCACCTGACCGAGCGCAACGGCCTGCAACGTCGGCTGGACGTGGTGTTCCGCCTTTACGACGACGGCATCGGCTTCCGCTATGAATTTCCGGAACAGCCCAACCTGACCACGGTCCGGATCGGCGACGAACTGACCGAGTTCGCCGTGGTCGAGCCCGGCACAGCCTGGTGGATTCCCGCCTTCGAATGGAACCGCGAGGAATACCTCTACAACCGCACCCGCATCGACAGCGTCGGCGTCGCTCAGACGCCGTTGACGGTGCGGACCGACAACGGCCTGCATGTCTCCCTGCACGAGGCGGCCTGCGTCGACTATGCGGGCATGAACCTGCGCCGGGTCGAGAGTGGGCGGTTCAAGGCGGCGCTGACGCCCGGTCTGACCAATGCGGCGGTCGAGCGCACCGCCCCCTTCGCCACGCCTTGGCGCACGTTGCAGATCGCGGACCGGGCGGGCGATCTGGTCGAGTCTCACCTGATCCTGAACCTGAACGAAGCCAATGCTCTGGGTGACGTCAGCTGGTTCAAGCCCATGAAATACATCGGCATTTGGTGGGAGATGCATCTGGAACTGAAGAGCTGGAACTCCGGCCCCAAGCACGGAGCCACCACCGAGAACGCCATCAAACATATCGACTTCGCGGCCGAGCACGGCTTTGGCGGTGTGCTGATCGAGGGCTGGAACGTCGGCTGGGACGGCGACTGGTTCGGCACCGGCTGGGACTACAGCTTCACGCAATCCTACCCCGATTTCGACATCGAGCGCGTCGCGGCCTATGCCCGCCAGAAGGGTGTGGAGATCATCGGCCACCACGAGACGGGCGGCAACGCCTACCATTACGACAAGCAGCTGGACCCGGCCTTCGCCCAGATGCAGCGGTTTGGCTGGCATTCGGTCAAGACCGGCTATGTCGCCGATGCGGGCGGTGCCCGGGTCGCAGGACCCGACGGTCAGCCGCGGCTGGCCTGGCATGAAAGCCAGCCCATGGCCCAGCACCACCTGCGTGTCGTCGAGACGGCGGCCAAATATCAGGTCGCGGTCAATGCTCATGAGCCGTTCAAGGACACCGGCCTGCGCCGGACCTACCCCAATATGATCAGCCGCGAAGGCGCGCGCGGGATGGAGTTCAGCGCCTGGGGCCAGCCGGGCAACCCGCCGGAGCATGAGGCCAATCTGGTCTTCACCCGCCTGCTGGCCGGGCCGATGGACTACACCCCCGGCATCTTCGGCATGCAGACCCGCAGCCCGGACGGCATCGCCACCACCTGGGCCAAGCAGCTGGCGCTGTATGTCGTCATCTACAGCCCGATCCAGATGGCGGCCGATCTGCTGGAAAACTACGAGGCCAATCCGGCCCCCTTCCAGTTCATCAAGGATGTGCCCGTCGACTGGGCCGAGACCCGCGTGCTGGACGGCGAGATCGGCGACTATGTCGTCACCGCCCGCAAGGACCGGAACTCCGACATCTGGTGCCTGGGCGCCGTAACGGACGAAGAGCCGCGCGTTCTGTCGGCCCACCTGGGCTTCCTCGATGCCGGCCGACGCTATCGCGCCGAAATCTATCGCGACGGCCCTGAAGCCGACTGGAAGGGTAAGCGCGAGGATATCGTGATCGAACAGCGCGAGGTCACCGCGTCTGACACCCTGGCCTTGCGCCTCGCGCCCGGCGGCGGTCAGGCCATCCGCTTCGTGCCGATCGGAAGGGGGCGTCGTTGACCGACTATGCTCCCCAGGCCCTGCTGACCGCCCGCCCTCGCCTGACGCGACTGGCGATCTGGAACATGTGCGTCGGATTCTTCGGCATCCAGATCGGCTTCGGCCTGCAGAACGCCAACACCAGCCGCATCTTCCAGACCCTGGGCGCCGAGGTCGACAGCCTGGCCATCCTGTGGATCGCCGCCCCCCTGACCGGCCTGATCGTCCAGCCGATCATCGGCCATTTCAGCGACAAGACCTGGGGGCCGCTGGGGCGCCGCCGCCCCTATTTCCTGTTCGGGGCCATCGCCACGACCATCGCCCTGGTCTTCATGCCCAATGCCCCCGTCCTCTGGATGGCGGCGGCGACGCTGTGGATCATGGACGCGGCGATCAACGTCACCATGGAGCCGTTCCGCGCCTTCGTCGGCGACAATCTGCCGGAGGAGCAGCGCACCACGGGCTATGCGATGCAGAGCTTCTTCATCGGCACCGGCGCGGTCTTCGCCTCCTGCCTGCCCTGGATGCTGTCGAACTGGCTCAACGTCGCCTCCACCGCGCCGGAAGGGATCGTCCCGGACAGCGTCCGGATCAGCTTCTATGTCGGTGCGGCCGCCATGCTGGTCGCCGTCCTCTGGACCGTGTTCTCGACCAAGGAATACAGCCCCGCACAGATCGATGCCTTCGAGGGCGCACGCCCCGCGCCTCTGGCAGCCGAGGCCCTGAGACCCGTAGCCCGTTATGTGAGTGGCGGCATCGTCTGGCTCGCCTTGGGCGCTATCGCCTGTCTGACCATCTGGCTGGTCCGCGACCAGGCTGCGGCCCTGCCTGCCGAGGCCCTCGACTGGCGCAAGGCTGTCGGCAAGGAACTGTATGTGCTGGCCGGGTTCGTTGCGGGATTCGGGGCCCTGCAACTGCTCGTCGCCGCCTTCCGCAACGCCGCGCGATCCAATGGCCTGACCGAAATCCTGGACGACATGTTCGGCATGCCCGACACCATGCGCGGCCTGGCTGTGGTCCAGTTCTTCAGCTGGTTCGCCCTGTTCGCCATGTGGATCTACACCACAGCCGCCGTGACGGCCGTGCACTATGGGTCCAGCGACACGACCTCGGTGGCCTATAACGAGGGCGCGGATTGGGTCGGCGTGCTGTTCGGCATCTACAATGGTGTGGCGGCCCTGGTCGCCTTCGCCCTGCCCGTTCTGGCCCGCCGCATCGGCAAGCGCGGGGCCCATGCGGTCGCCCTCGCCATGGGCGGTTTGGGCCTGATCGGCATCTTCCTGATCCGCGATCCAGCGATGCTGTGGCTGCCGATGGTCGGGGTCGGCATCGCCTGGGCCTCGATCGTGTCGATGCCCTACGCCATCCTGTCCAGCGCCGTTCCGGGGCGGAAAATGGGCGTCTATATGGGCGTCTTCAACATCTTCATCGTGGTGCCGCAACTGGTCGCCGCGACGCTGCTGGGGCTGATGCTCAACGCCCTGTTCCAGTCACAGGCCATCTGGGCGCTAGTGGTCGGCGGGATCAGCTTCTTCATCGCCGCGGCCATGTCCCTGCGCGTGCGCGAGGTGCAGGCGTGAACCGGCGCGGCCTCCTGGCCACCCTCGCCGCCCTGCCCTTCGCCGGGTCGACGCTCGCCCAGACAGGCGCGATCGCGGGCGGACGACTGGTCGAATATGAGGCGGTCACCTCGGCGCACTTGGGTCCGCGCAACGTCACCGTCTGGCTTCCCCCCGGCTATGACGCGGGCTCGGACCGCCACCCGATCCTCTACATGCACGACGGCCAGAACCTGTTTGATCCGGCCCGAGCGCCCTTTGGCGAATGGGGCGTGGACGAGCATCTGGTCCGGCTGATCGAGACCGGCCAGGTGCGCGCGCCCATCGTCGTCGGCGTCTGGAACACACCGTTGCGTCTGCGCGAATACGTCCCCGCTGACCTGATCGCCGCCCTGCCCGCCGAGGTCCGCGACAGCCTGATACCGATGTACGGCGGCCCGCCCCTGTCCGACCAATACCTTCGGTTCCTGGTCGAGGAGTTGAAGCCCCGCATAGACGCCGAATACCGCACCCTGCCCGGCCGCGACGACACGATGATCGCGGGCTCCAGCATGGGCGGTCTGATCTCGCTCTACGCCATGATGAAACACCCCGAGGTTTTCGGTGCCGCAGGCTGCCTGTCGACCCACTGGCCCTTGCGGCTGGAGCGGCTGGAGGGCGATGCGCTGAACACCTGGCGCGAGGCCGTGGTCCAGGCCTGGTCCGATGTCATCCGGCGCGGCCTGCCCGATCCGGTGACCCATCGCCTCTACATGGACCGGGGCGACGAGACGCTGGACCAGTTCTACGCCTTCTTCCAGTCGCGCATCGACACCGTCATCCGCGACGCCGGCTGGGGCCCCGACCGCTTCAGGACCCTCGTCTTCCCCACCGCCGAACACAATGAGAAGAGCTGGAACAGCCGCCTCGACGTACCCCTGACCTTCCTTCTGTCGCCGAACCTGTGAGTCTCCGCATGACCAAGTCTCTGATCCTGGCCTCCGTCGCCGCCCTGGCCCTGTGCACCGCCCCAGCTCAGGCCCAGGACCAGGCCCGCATCGCCCCCGGCGCGCCCGGCGACGCCCCGACCTGGGTCAATGCGGCCAAGACCGGCGCGGGTGCGTCTTATGAGGCCTATGTCGACGGTCGCTACGCCGACGGCGGCCCGACCGGCGACGTCAGCCGTGTCTGGTTCTCCCTCGCCGACGGCGTCCTGACGGAAACCATGTACGGCCTCATCCACGAGGCTCAGATCAAACAGCTACGCTTTGCCGTCGTCACCGAAACCGGCCTGTCGGTCGAGGGGACGGACACCACCAGCCGCACGGAGTATCTGCACACCGATGTAAACGGTCGCCCGCTGTCGCCTGGTTACCGAGTCATCACCACGGACGAGCAGGGTCGCTACGAGATCGAGAAGCACATCTACACCGACCCGGACCAGCAATCGCTGGTCGTGCGGACAACGATCAAGGCGATGCGCGGCGAGATCACGCCCTACCTGCTGCTCGAACCCCACATCGCCAACACCGGCGTCAATGACCTCGGCCAGGTCTCTCGTGATCGGCTCCATGCTTATGAAGGCTCAACGCACCTCGTCCTCAGGTCTGATGCGCCTTTCGAAATGGCCACCGTCGGGTTCGTTGGCACCTCCGACGCCCTGACCGACCTGAAGGCTCATGCGCGGATCAACACCGCCTATGCCTCGACTGGCACCAGCACCGGCAATCTGATGCTGGCGGGAGGCTTACCCGCCATCCGCGCCGGCCAAACCCTGAGCCGCGACTTCATTATCGGCTTCGGGGACAGCGAAGCGACAGCGAGTGCAGCCGGTGAAGCCACTGTGGCAACCGGCCTCGATACCGTCCTTGCCAACTTCAACGGCGAAGGCTCCGCTGTCGGCTGGGAAGACTATATCGCCTCCCTGACCGACCTGCCCCGTATCGCCGAACAGTCCACCGATGGCGGCAAGCTGGCCTATGCCTCGGCCCTGATGCTGAAGGTACAGGAGGATCGGACCCATGCCGGGGCCCTGATCGCCAGCCTGTCCAATCCTTGGGGCGACACGGTTGACGCAACCAATCCCTCGACGGGCTACAAGGCCGTCTGGCCACGCGACTTCTATCAGGTGGCCATGGCCATGCTGGCGCTGGGCGATACCGAGACGCCGCTCGCCGCTTTCCGTTACCTGCCGCAGGTGCAGGTCCGCGCCGACACGCCCGGAAATACCGGGGCCACCGGCTGGTTTCTGCAGAAGACCTGGGTCGACGGCACCATTGAATGGGTCGCGGTCCAGCTGGACCAGACCGCCATGCCCATCATGCTGGGCTACAAGCTCTGGAAGGCCGGTCTGGTTTCCGACGCCGAAATGGCCGGCATGTACACCCGCATGATCAAGCCCGCCGCCGACTTCCTGGTCGAGGGGGGCAAGCTGGGGCTGAACTGGAACGACCGCACCGTCACCCCGCCCTGGACCCAGCAGGAACGTTGGGAGGAGCAGGAAGGCTATTCGCCCTCCACCACCGCCGCCGTGGTCGCGGGTCTGGTCACCGCCGCCGAGATCGCGCGGGCGTCCGGCGACACCGCATCGGCTGACCGCTACCTGGCCACCGCCGACGACTATGCGGGCAAGATCGAGAGCCGCATGTTCACGACCGAGGGTTCGCTCGGCGACGGCAAATACTTCGTGCGCATCACCCGCAACGAGGACCCCAACGACCGCGCGCCCATCGGCGAGGCCAATGCCCAGCAGGGCCTGCCGGAGGATCAGATCGTCGACGGCGGCTTCCTGGAACTGGTCCGCTATGGCGTTCGCCCGCCCTATGCCTCTTCGATCGTCGCCACCCTGCCCGAATATGACGACCAGACGCGCGAGGATCGGCTGCGGGTCCGCTATGACCTGAACGGCGTTCCGGCCTGGCGCCGCTATGGCAACGACGGCTATGGCGAGAATGTCGACACCGGCAACGGCTATGGCGTCGGCGGCATGACCCCCGGCCAGCGCGGCCGGGTCTGGCCCTTCTTCACCGGAGAGCGCGGACACTATGATCTGGCCGCCGTTCTGGCCGACACCTCGGGCAATGAGGGCTGGCGCGAGTCGAGCCTGAACGGCATCCGTCTGCTGTATGTCCGCGGCATGGAATCCTTCGCCAACGGCGGACTGCTGCTACCGGAACAGGTCTGGGACGGGGTCGGCAATCCTACGGCCTATGACTACCAGCCCGGCCAGGGCACCAACTCGGCCACGCCGCTGGCCTGGACCCACGCGGAGTACATCAAGCTGCTGCGCTCGCTGGCCGACCGCAAGGTCTGGGACCGCTACGATCCGGTGGCCGAGCGTTACAGCTCGGAGTAAATCTCCCTCCCCTTCATGGGGAGGGATGTCGGCGCAAAGCGACGACAGGGTGGGGTTCGAAAGGGCCAGAGCTCTCGGCTTCGGGCCCCACCCTGACCGCTGCGCGGTCTGTCCCTCCCCATGAAGGGGGAGGGAGAAGGCCCTTAGTGGCTATCGTGGCCGTGGGTGTCGCTTTCGGTCGCCGTCGTCGACACCGCCTCGCCGTCCGCGCCCGAGAACCAGAAGGGCTGACGCGGCCGCTGGCGCGGGGCGACCTCGTTCATGCCGCTGTCGTACACGCGGCCATTGGCGATGGTGTAGGCGATGGCCGTGGTGTTGCGGATGTTGTCCAGCGGATTGGAATTCAGCACCACCATGTCGGCCAGCTTGCCGACCTCCAGCGAGCCCAGATCGCGGTCCAGCCCCAGCCCCTTGGCCCCGTTCAGCGTGCCGGCGCGGATGACCTCCAGAGGGGCCATGCCGCCCTGGGCCAGGCTCCACATCTCCCAGTGCGCGGCCAGGCCTTCGCGCTGGCCATGGGCCCCGATCTGGACATTGACGCCCTCATTGGCCAGGCGGGTCGCCTCGCGCGCCACGGAGATGTGGTTCCACTCATTGTCCGGTGCGGTGACCGGGCGACGCGCCCGGGCATCCAGCTGACGACGGGGGACATATTGCGTCAGGATCGGATCGTTCCAGACCTGGCTTTCCTGATACCAGTAGTTTTCGCCATAGCTGCCGCCATAGGCCACAACGATGGTCGGGTTGTAGGAGACATTCGTCTGGCGCCACAGCTGGTGCACGTCGTCATATAGCCGGGCCAGCGGGATCGAATGCTCGATCGTGGTGTGGCCGTCGATGATCATCGACATATTGTGCTGATACAGCGAGCCACCTTCCGGCACGACGGACATGTTCAGCTGGCGCGCCGCCTCGATGACCTGCTGGCGCTGATCGCGGCGGGGCTGGTTGTAGCTCTTGACGCTCCAGGCCCCCGCCGCCTGCATGCGGCGCAGGGTGGACAGAGCGTCGTCCAGACTGTCGATCTTGGCCGTCGCCCCACTGGTCGCGCCATACAGGATAGTGCCGGTCGAGAAGATGCGCGGGGCCACCACACGACCCGCACGCGCCAGTTCGCTGTGCGCGAAGATCTCGCTGGTGTCAGCCGAGGGGTTGTGAATTGTCGTTACCCCGAAGGCCAGCGAAGCATAGTTGACCCAGCTCTGCTCCGGGATGATCTCGTCCGAGCCCATCGCCCCGTGCCAGTGGCCGTCGATGATGCCGGGCATGATGGTCTTACCCGCCATGTCCATGACCGGGATGCCCGCCGGGACAGGGGTCGAAGCCGCAGGGCCGATGGCCTCGATCCGGTTGCCGTCGACGATGACGACCCCGTTCTCGATGACCTCAGTGCCGTTCATGGTGATCAGCCGCGCCCCGGTCAGGGCCATCCGCCCCTGCGGCTTGTCGGCGTCTGCGGTGAAGCCGATGTTGATGCCGCGCTCGTCCGGCTTTGGCAGTTCGTCAGGCGCACCGTCCACAAAGGTGAAGGCCTGGTTCAGGTCGCGGCTGAACAGCTCCGGTCCCAGCGACCATTGCAGCCGCTGTGAATCGCCCGACCAGCTCAACCATTCGCCGGAATCGCGGGTGACGCGGGCCTGGGGCAGTGCCTTGCCATCCGTACTGACCGCGATCGGCCGTCCCGCCGCCACGAAGGGCGCGACATAAGCATTGAACCGCTCGGTCCAGCCGATCCAGCGGCCGTCCGGCGAGATGGCGAACTCATTGGCCCATTCGGAGGTCAGGTGCGTGCGTTCATCGTCGCCATCCAGATCAACTGACATAAGCGTCCGCTTGTCACCGTCGCGCCCGGTCAGGAACAGCCGCTCGCCGTCCGCGCCGAACTGCGGCCCCACGCCGTCGCCGGTCACTCGCACGGCGTCTCCGCCCGAAGCCGAAACGCGATAGATGCCCGGGTTTCGACTCCACAGGGCGCTGGTCAGGCCGCCGCCATCGACCGTGCGATAGACGATGGTCCGCCCGTCCGGAGAGAAGGTCGGCTCGACATAATGGCCGGGGTTCTGCGTCACCACGCGCCCCTCTCCGCCATTCGCAGACACCACCCGCACCGTGCCCAAGTCCTGATCGTCCCAGGTCGTATAGACGACCGACCGCCCGTCACGGGACCACGAGGGATACAGCTCGAAATGGTCGGACTGTCGCGTCAGGCGGCGCGGCGTGCCGGTCGGCAGGTCGCGGATCCACAGATTGCCCAGCGCCTCGAACACGACGCGCGAGCCATCCGGCGACGGCTTGGCCCAGCGGATCATCTTCACGTCGAACTGATCCGGCGCCACGTCGACGACGGTGCGTACCGGTTCCTGGATGCGGCGCGTGTCGGCGACGTGGAAGGGGATGTCGGCCACGGTGCCCGAGGCGAGCTCGACCCGCTGGATCCGGCCGTCGGCCCAGAAGACGATGGAGCGGTTGTCGGGCGTCCAGCTGATCGCCGGATAGACCCCGTGGATGGCCCAGGTTTCCTGAAGATCGCGGTCGAGGCCGGAGAAGACCGGCGTCTCACGCCCGGACTCGATGTCCATCACATATAGCACCGACTGGTACCGAACCCGCCGGATGAAGGCCAGCGAGCGGCCGTCCGGCGACGGCGTCGGGCGGATCGAGCCGCCGGGGCCGGTCACATAGGGCTCGATCTCGCCCGTCTCGCGGTCCAGTCGGCGGATGATGTAGATCTGGCCGTTGACGTCCTTGGAGTATTCGAAGGTGTTGCCCGGCGTGGCGTCGTCGCTGAAATAGACATAGCGGCCATCGGGCGAGAAGGCAGGCTCGCCCGTGTCCTTCTGGGGCGTGCGGCGCTCGGTCATCTGCACACCGCCGCCGCCGGAGCGATGGTACATCCACAGTTCCCCGGCCCCCAGCGACCGGGCCGAGGTGAAATGCTTGCGCCCGATCACGAACTCGCCATCTGGCGACCATTCGGGCTGGTTAAGCAGGCGGAAAGTCTCCTTGGACACCTGGGTCGGGTTCGATCCGTCGGCGTCCATGATCCAGATGTTGTCACCGCCCGCCCGGTCAGAGGTGAAGGCGATGTGGCGGCCGTCGGGCGACCACTTCGGCTGCATGTCCCAGGCGATGCCGCTGGCGATGGCTCGCGCCTCCCCGCCCCCGATCGGCATCACATAGATGTCACCCAGCAGGTCGAAGACGACGGTCTGGCCGTCCGGACTGACATCGAGCGACATCCAGGTGCCGCGCGTCACATCGATGGAAATGTCGCGCGACGGTCCCGGCGGGGCCTGCACATCCCATTTGGCGTCGTCATCCTTGTCGGCATTGGCCGTCGAAGCAGCGGCGGCCGTCACGTCCTGGGCCGGCTGCGCTTCAGCAGGGGGCGGGGTCTGGCTCCATGCCGGAGCGACAAAGGACAAGGAGGCCGCCGTGGCCAGGAGCAGGCGCTTCATTCTGGTTCTTCCCCATGGATCGGGGCGTCTCCGCTCGCGATGAAGCGATGCCGCGCCCTCGAACGCACAAAAGAGCATTCCCGACGGCCCAAAGTCCAGTCGCCGATGAGCAAAGTGCCGGGGCGTGGACCGATGCGCCCACGCCCCGGTTCACCACCGCACTAGAACCGCTTGGCCAGAAGGAACCGGAGCGTCGCCCCCCGACTGCCGTTGCTGAAGCGACCGCCGATGTCGACGCCCAGTACCAGTCCGCTGTCGTAGCGCATTTCCAGACCCATTTCGGCGGCCAATTCGTCCCGCATCCAGCGCTCGCCGTCGATCACGTAGCGGAAGCCGCCGATGTCGGCATAGTCCAGCGCCTGTCCGTCTAGTCCGCCGAACTCATGACGCCATTCCAGTCGCCCGGTCTGGATCAGGATGCTGTCGCGGAACTGCCGCTCCATCTGGCCCCGGATACCCATGGCCCCGATGACGGATTCGAACTCCCGCTCGTCAAAGGCCAGGTTGTAGAGGCCGGCCCCGGTTTCCGAATAGGCCTCTAGCGTCGTCAGCACATAGTCGATCCGGCCGTAGGTAGAGAACAGCGAGGACCCGCGCTGACGATCCCAGCCGGCGGTCAGGGACGCCATGACCATGTGCCCGTCCCGCTCGCCCTGGGCGATCAGGCTGTTGGCGGCCAGACGACGGGTGTCGAACGCCAGGGTCCCATAGCCCAACACGCCATCGATGAAGACGCCGGGGGTCGGGCGATAGCTGCCATAGACCGCCGCGCTCCATGTTTCGCCGTCCAGCCGCCCGGTCTCGCTTTCACCTATGTCGGTGCGTTGCGAGCCGTAGCCGCCGCCCGCGCCGATGGTCAGCTGGTCGCTGACCTTGACGTCGGCACCCGCGCTAATGCCCGAGGTGCTGACGTCGAAGCTGGACGTCCGGGCGGTCTCGTCATAGCCGCCGACCGTGACCGCGCCGCCGCTCCAGAAGGCAATGTCGCCGGTCTCGCGAGGTCCGCCACCGGACACGGCCGTCTGAGCCCCCGCGACGCCCAGAGCGCTCGTGTCCAGGCGAGCCATGTGGTCGGGCAGTTCGAGCAGCGAGGCCTCGCGGTCCTCGGCCAGTTCGCGCTCGCGCTGTGCCCAAGGCAGCTCGTCGAGCGGACTCTGGAACAGGCCGTTGCGACCACCGGTCAGGGACAGGCCCATGGCCGAGCCGCCACGACCATCACCATGCAGCTGTTCGTTGCGGCGGTTGAAGTTGCCCAGCTGGGTCGTCGCGAACTGACGCGCGGCCTGGGCCTGAGCGGTCGACAAGGCCCGGACGTCGGGGTCCGCGGAAGGATCGGGCCGTGTGCTGACCGTCAAGGTCACCGTTGCCGGAAGCGAGGTGCCGACGCTGTTGCTCAGCGTATAGGTCACCACGACCACGCCATCGAAGTCAGCCCGTGGCGTGATGGTCATCGCATAGGTGCGATCACCGACGGTTCCGCCAGGCGCCAAGGTCGCCGTTGCGGCCGAGGCCGGACTGATTGACACGATGGCGGCATCGGTGAATGGCCCCTCGGTCGCTGTCGCCGTCAGATTGACCGTGACCGGTCGACCCTGCTCGGTGGTGGCGGTCAGGTTCGGGGCCGTGGGATCGAGGCCGACGACGTTCAGACTGACCGTCGCCGGTGCCGAGGTGCCGCCTGGACCCACCGCCAGGAAGGTGAAGCTGTCCGTCCCTTCGAAGCCGGCGTTGGCCGTATAGATGGCGGTCACCAGAGGACCGTTCGGCCCGGCCACGGTTTCCAGCGTCAGCGTCCCATTCAGCGGTGGCGTTCCGATTCGGATTTCGGTGACGTCACCCGTGACCAGGGCCGACAGATCGATCCGGACAGGTTCACCGCCGCGCGATCCGCCTTCGGCCGGTATGGTGCCCGGTGGAGCGACGACGACCGGCGGCGGCGGCGCACCGACGGTCAGATTGAAGGCCTGGCTGATCGAGGCCGGTCCAGCGCCGGTCGAGCTGTCGGTCGCTGTGATGGTGAAGTCGTAGCCGCCCTGCGCCGTCGGCACGCCAGACAGGGCGCCGCCCGAAGTGAGCGTCAGCCCGGTCGGCAGGGCCCCAGCCGTCACCGCGAAGCTGTAGGGCGCGGCACCGCCGGAGGCCGTCAGGGACGCGAAATAGGCCACGTCCTCCTGGGCATCCGTCAGGGTCGTGGGGCTGAGGCTCAGCGTCGGTGCCGAAATGGTGACGCTGACCGTGGCCGGTGCGGACGTGCCGCCCGGTCCCGTGGCCGTATAGGTGAAGCTGTCGGTGCCATAAGCCCCGGCATTAGGGGTGTAGGTCAGGGTCGCGCCGGAGGCCGTCGCCGTGCCCCGGGTCGGTGCCGTCGCAACCGCCACGCTGGTGGTCGGCCCACCGCTCAGGACCGGTGCCACAGGGGTGGCCCCCGCACCATAGGCCACGGTCACGCTGGTGGCGTCGGCCACAGGTGCGGCATCTCCTACTGACAGGCTGTAGACGGCCGAACCTGTGTAAGGCCCACCGGAGCCCGCAGTGGCCGCATCGGTTGCGGTGACGGTGAAGGTGAAGGACCCCGAAGTCGTGGGTGTCCCTGTCAGATTGCCATTGGACGCAAGGGTCAGACCGGCAGGCAGGGCTCCGGCTGTGACCGCAAAGCTGTAGGGTGCGATGCCGCCGTTGGCCGAGACTGCGCCGCTGTAAACGACCCCTACCGTCGCACCAGGCATAGCCCCGGCGGCCGGCGTCAGTGCGATGGTCGGTGCGCCGATGTTCAGGGCATAGCCGCGCACGACCGAGAACGGACCGGCACCGGTCGAACTATCCGTCGCGGTCACGTTGAAGTTGAACGCACCGCTGGCCTGGGGCGTACCGGACAGGATACCGCCAGGCGACAGGGTCAGGCCCGTCGGCAGCGCCCCTGCGGTGACCGTATAGGTGTACGGGCCGACACCACCCCCGGCCACCAGGGTCGCCGAATAGGCCTGGCCGCGTTGACCATTGGCCAGGCTACCCGGCGTCAGGGTCAGGCTGGGCAGGGTGACGTTCACATTGACGGTGGCTGGGCTGGACGTCCCGCCCGGACCGGTGGCCGTGAAGGTGAAGCTGTCCGGCCCGGCATAGCCGACGTTGGGAACGTACTGAACCTGGGACCCGGTGGCACTGACCGTGCCGTGCGTGGCCGTCCCGACCGCATAGCTGGTTACGTCTCCGGTCACACGCGTCGACAAATCCAGACTGGCCGCCGTGCCCGTTCCGTCATTGTAAGGCGCGGTCAGACTGACACCCGTGGCGACCGGCGCATCGATGAACGTGAACCGGGTCGCGGCCGTCGTGGCCGTGGTGCCGCTGGGCGTGGTCACAGTGACATCGACCACGCCCGACCCGGCAGGGGCCGTGGCGGTGATCGAGGTTGCACTGTTGACCGTGAAGTTGCGCGCAGGCGTCGCGCCGAACCGCACCCCTGTCGCGTCAGTCAGTTCGGAGCCGGTTAGCGTGACGCTGGTCCCGCCCGAGGCCGGCCCGGACGCGGGTGCGATGCTCGCCAAGACCGGGGTCGCATCGTCGTTCTGGATCGTCCCCTGCCCTGCGCTGTCGGAGATAGCGGCATTGATCGCCCCGGACAGGTTGATGGCGAACGTCTCGTCCGCCTCCACTTCCGTATCGCCTAGAACCGCAGGCGATATGGTCTGGGTCAGCTCGCCTGGTGCAAAGGTCAGTGTGCCGCTGACGGAGCCATAGTCTATTCCAGCAGTGGCCGTACCGTTGCTAGACGCATAGATCACAGTGACATTCTGGGCGCTGGCGGCATTCAAAGTGACTGTGAACACGGCCCTGGTGAAGCCGCTATTGCCTTCGACCAGAGTGACATCGTCGATGGACAGCGTCGGGAGCGCATCGTCGTTCTGGATCGTGGCCCTGCCTTGGGGGTCCACGACGGAGGCGCCGCTCACATTGGTGACATTGACGAAGAACCTCTCCAACGGCTCGTTCAGCAGATCGCCATTGATCAGCACGTCGAAGGTGTAGGTGCTGGCCCCGGCCGGAATGATCTGGGCGACCAGGCTGCGCGAGACATAGTCCACGCCCGCCGTCGCCGTGTTGTTGGCGGTGGCGATGTCGAACGTCACGCCGCCCGGCCCTGCGGGCGCTGACAGGCTGACCGTGAAGGACGCCGTCGTCGTGCCGGCATCGCCTTCGTTTACCGCCACATCATTAATGGTCAGGTTCGGCAGGTCGTCGTTCAGGATGGTGCCGGTCACCGCCGCAGGGGCTCCAACCGTGTAGCCGGAGCCTGCACCAAGCGTGATGACGACAGTCTCGTCCAGTTCGATCGTGGCGTCTGCGGTCGGATTGACCGTGATCGTACCCGACGTGGCACCGGCGGCGATCACCAGCGGATTGGCGACGGCGGCAAAGTCGGTGCCGCTGGTGGCCGCGCCACTGAACGCGAAGTTCACGTTGGTCGCCGTCAGGGAGGCCTGACTCAAGGTGACGGTGTAGACCAGATTGGCCGCGCCATCCTCGCTGACGCTCGCCGGTGCCACGGCAATCGAGGCGGACGGCACGTCATCGTTCAGGATCGTTCCGGTCGCGGATGCGGGCGCTCCCACGGTATAGCCGGTGCCGGAGGCGACCGTCAGGATCACCGTCTCGTCCGCCTCGACGTTGGCATCAACGGTCGGATCGATCGCCAGGGTCGCCGTCGTGGCGTTGGCCGCGATCGTGACGCTGGCGACATTGCCCGTGTAGTCCGTACCGGACGCTGCGGTGCCTGTTGTCGTCAGATTGACAATCAGCGGACTGGCCGACACGGCGCTGCGTGTCACGCTATAGGTCAGGTTGGTCGCACCGTCTTCGCTGACGCTGGCGGTCGCGACGGTGATCGAGACTGTGGGCAGGGCCACGAGCTCGAGCGTGAACGCCTCGATCTCGAAGTAACTGCCGGGGCCTGTGCTGCTATCCGTCACTCGCAGAGTCACCGCATAGTTCCCCGGCGTGGCGGCGGTCGTGCCGCTGATCACGCCGGCGCTGGAGATCGTGATGCCGGCCGGGAAACTGCCGTTTTCAAGCTGATAGGTGTACGGACCCACGCCGCCGTTCGTGACCAGCGTCTGGGAATAGGCCGAGCCCTGGTTCGCAGTCCCTGTGTTCACGGCCAGGGCCAGGGATGGATTCTGGACCGTGCCGGTATAGCCCTTGACCGACGTAGCCCCGAGCGAATCCTGGGACTGGACGCTGAAGGTGTAGGTTCCGCGCTGCGTCGGGGTGCCGGACAACACGCCCGATGGACTGAGACTCAGCCCGGTGGGCAACGCGCCACTGCTAATTGAATAGGTGTATGGCCCCGTCCCACCGGTCGAGGTCAGCGTCTGGCTGAAGGCCGTGCCGGTGGTCAACGTCGGCAGGCTGGCCGGCGCGACGACGATCGATGACGTCGGCGGCGTGATGGTGATGTTGACCTGGATCAGGTTGTTCGGTGGCCAGTTGCCGTCGCGGACGATGAAGGTGTCGGTCGTGCCGCTGGTCCCATTGTGGGCATAGTTGATGAACTGGCTGGGACCGAACGGGCCGACGCTGCCGGTTCCGTGCGTCGCCTGGGTGGCGATATTGCCTAGACCAAAACCGGCATGGCAGGCCGTGGCATCAATGCTGACCGACCCGCCATAGGCGACGGTGGCATACAGGTTCGGGCAGAGGGTCGATGTCCCGGCGGACACATCGTCGTTCGTGATCGTACCGGTCGCCGATGCGGGAGACCCAACGGAGTAGCCCGATCCCGTCGTGACCGTCAGGATCACCGTCTCATTGGACTCGATGACGCTGTCGGCAGTCGGATTGACGATGACGGTGGCAGACAGCGCTCCGCCCGGGATGACGACGCTGCTAACCGATCCCGTATAGTCCGAGCCGGAGGTCGCGGTTCCGGAGGCCGTTAGATTGACGGTGGTGGGGCTGGCGAGCGCAACGCTGCGAGACACCGTGTACGTCAGATTGGTCGCGCCGTCTTCGGTGACGGTCGCGGGTGCCACCGCGATCGAAACCGACGGAGGCGTTGCCGTCACGATGATCGTCGGTGATTCAAGCTCGAAATACTGCCCCGGGCCCGTGCTGCTGTCGGTAACCCGGAGGTTGGGGGTTGTGCTTCCCGCCGTCGTGGGGGTGCCGCTGACAAGCCCGCTCGCCGAGACCGTCAGGCCAGGCGGCAACGCCGGTCCAAGTTCCAGCAGATAGGAATAGGGCGCGACCCCTCCGTTGACCGACAGCTGAAACGAGGCCGGGACGCCCTGAACGACCGTATAGGTCGTCGGCGACATGGTGATCGTCGGGTTCTGAACGGAGCCGGTGTAGCCTTTTGTCGTGACGTCGCCGATCGAATCCGTCGATCGGACGCCGAAGGTGTAGCCTCCGCGCTGGGTGGGCGTTCCGCTGATCACCCCGTTGCTGGCCAGACTGAGGCCGATCGGCAGCGCACCACTGTCGAGCGCATAGGTGTACGGCCCCACGCCACCAGACGATGACAACGCCTGTGTGAAGGCGGCCCCGGCCGTCATGGTCGGCAGGGTCCCGGGCGACACGATAATCGATGAGGTTGCGGCGGTAATCGTAACCGTAACCCGTACAGTACCTCCCGCGATTGACGCATCGCTGAACTCAAAGGCATCCGACGTGGCCGTGTTGCCGTTGTGGCTGTAGTCGACAATCCAGTTCGTGGGGGTAAGCCGCAGAACAGCAGACCCGTGCGTCGGCTGCAAAGGACCATCTACCGGTCCAATACCTGCAAAGCCGAGCAAATAGGCACAGTCGGTGACGTCGACAGACACCGTGCCGCCCTGGGTGACCGTCCCGCTCTTGGCGGCACATTGCGCCGAGGTGTGTTGAGCCTGGGCCGCTGGCGCTACCGCCAGTGACCCGGTCACAACCAGCACAAAGGTGGCCACCAGCATCAGTACGCGGCGCACAAACAATATCGACATCAACCAGCCCCAACCGCGACGGCTGTCCCCCACCGGACACGCGGACGCGAAGGCTACTCTCGCGCGGAGCGCTCGGACGATGGTTCAAGATGTACTATGACATCTCGTGCCGTGGCGTGGCCGTGCCGAATGGCGATATCCAGAGTGACCGATCTGGGCGCAACCGCTGGTTTTGTAAGGTTTCGTCAGGATTGAAACGTGGTCCGGGAACCATGCCCCTGGTTAAGGTGAACCATGACATCTGCAGTGCTTGACCGATCGCTTTGGCTTCGTCTCCTGCGTTTCGCAGGCGGGTACTGGTTCGTCTACCTGGTGTTGAACTGCATCCTGTGGAGCCTCGCCGGGGTCGACCTTTTCGAATCACTGCCGGGCAAGCTGGCTCTGATCACCGCGTGCGTGATCATGGCGCTGGGGATCGCAGTGGTTCTGAAAAAGGCGGATGACCAGCCCGTATCCTATCAGGCGTCGCTCAGCCTTGGCCTGTCGATCGTGGCCTCTATCCTGTTCGTCGTTGTCGATCACATAAACCTGCTGATCTATCTCTACCCGGAGACCCTGACGCTGGACCCGACCTACATCGGCCTTAGCCTGATCGAAGGTGTCGCGATCTTTTTCGGTTGGTGCTGTCTGTGGATGATGTTCCTATCCGGTGTGCGGCAACAGAAAACGGTCGATGCCTCAGTGCCGGGGTTGCAAGTCACTGATTTGACCGGCCGACAACGCGAGATTCTCGACCTCTTGCTGCAAGACAAATCGAACAAGGAAATCGCACGTGAGCTCAATATTTCCCCTCTGACGGTGCGTAACCATATTTCGGTCTTGTTCCGCCAATTCGGCGTCAAGCGGCGCAAGGACCTGGCCAGTGTGATCGCCGTACAGAACAGCGGCCTGTCGGCCTGACCCAAGGTGCGAAATCCTGGTCGAATAGCAACTTGCCCATAGCGGGCCGCCATGACTAGTCTGCGCCCACGCCACGTGGCGTGAATGCGGAGTTGTTCAAGGGTGCGCCTTCGTCTCGGTCTGATGTGTGCCGTCCTGATAGCTTCTCCCGCTGTCGGCCAAGCTCCACCAATCTTCAATCCCGGTGCGCCCGGCGCGCCCTCTCGCATCGTTAGCGCCGCCGAGGCCGTTGCCCTCAGCCGCACGACGTTCACAGTCGGCGATGTCCAGTTCATGCAGCATATGGTCGTGCATCACGGCCAGGCGGTCGAGATGGTGAACCTGCTGCGTGACAAGGGGACCGACCCGAAGGTCAAGCTGATCGGTGAGCGCATCGCTCTCAGCCAGGAGGCCGAGATCGAGCTGATGCGGAACTGGCTGGCCGATCGCGGCCAGGCCCTGACGATGGCGGACATGCATGGGGGCCACGCGGGCATGAACCATGCGGCACATGCGGGACATTCCATGCCCGCCTCAGACACTCCGATCATGCCCGGCATGCTGTCGCCCGCCCAGATGCAGACGCTGGCAGCCGCCAGCGGTACCGATTTCGACCGGCTGTTTTTGAAAGGCATGATCCAGCATCATCAGGGTGCGCTCGACATGGTCGATGACCTGTTGGCCCAACCCGATGCCGCGCAAGACCCTATGCTGTCCGACTTCGCCTCTTCCGTGGTGGCCGACCAGTCGGCGGAGATTCTGCGGATGCAATCCTTACTGTCCGATCTCTAAAGCCCTCTTTCGAAAGCGCCGCCAACATGACCATCCGCCGCCCCTTGCTCTCGTCTGCCGCTGCCCTGTGTCTGCTGATGGGAGCTGGCGTCGCCGCTGCCCAGGCCCCGGTTGCGGCCTCGCCCCAGACCATTCAGGCCGATGCGCGTTCGACCCTGACCAGTGGCCTGCGCAATGCGGGCGAAACAGCCTCTGGCCTGGCACTGGAACACGCCTTGGCACCGCCCCCCGGCTTCTTCGATCCCGAGGCCTTGGTTCCTCTGCCTGGTAACGAAGAAGAGGCCCGCGCCTTTGCCGCCCGCATGCGCGACAATCCCCCGCGCTATGGTTTGCTCGCCTTGGCCAACAGCGATATGGCCGTTTCGAACGGCAAGCTGTTCGTCGGCAATTTCAACGGCTTCAACGCTTATGATGTCAGCGCGGGCGAGCCGAAGCTGGTCATGTCCGTGGTCTGCCCCGGCGGTCAGGGTGACGTTTCGGTGCATGGCAATCTGCTGTTCATGTCGGTCGAGCAGAACCGCGCCCGTCTGGATTGTGGAACAAGTGAAGCCACCGGCGAGGTCAACGCCGAACGTTTCCGAGGAGTCCGCATCTTCGACATCAGCGACCTGAACGCGCCGCGCCAGATCGCGGCGGTCCAGACCTGCCGCGGGTCGCATACCCACACCCTGGTGCCCGATCCCAGCGACGCCAATGTGCTCTACATCTACAACTCGGCCACTTCGGGCGTGCGCAAGACCGACGAACTGGGCATCTGCTCAGACGGCCAGCCGGATGCCAACGCGGAAACGGCCTTATACTCAATCGACGTGATCAAGGTCCCGCTGGACGCGCCACAGACCGCGGCCATCGTCAATCGCCCCCGCATCTTCGCTGACCGCGAGACCGGGCGCATCGCTGGCCTGTGGCAGGGTGGCCGCGCGGGCGTCTCCAGCCAGCGCACCGCCCAGACCAACCACTGCCACGACATCACCGTCTATCCCGAACTGGGGCTGGCCGCCGGAGCCTGCAGCGGCAACGGCATTCTGCTGGACATCTCGGACCCCCAGAACCCGGCCCGGATCGACGACATCTTCGATGCCGACATGGCCTACTGGCACTCGGCGACGTTCAACAATGCCGGTGACAAGATCGTCTTCACCGATGAGTGGGGCGGCGGCACCAGCGCTCGCTGCCGGGCGGAGGATCCCGCCAACTGGGGAGCCAATCTGGTCGCCAATCTGAAGGACCGCCAGTTGGAGGGACAGAGCTTCCACAAGCTGCCGTCAGTTCAGGGCCGTACCGAAAACTGCGTGGCCCACAATGGCTCGATTATCCCTGTGCCCGGGCGCGACCTGATGGTCCAGGCCTGGTACCAGGGCGGCATCTCGATCATGGACTTCACCGACGCGGCCCGCCCGGTCGAGATCGCCTATTTCGACCGTGGCCCGATCGATCCCGAGCGTCTGATCGTCGGCGGCTCCTGGTCGGCCTACTGGTTCAATGGTCGCATCTATTCCAGCGAGATCGCCCGAGGTCTGGACGTCCTGAAACTGGTCCCCAGCGACCACTTGTCAGCCGCAGAGATCGCTGTGGCAGAGGCCGTGATGATCGCCGAGAACAATCCCCAGACCCAAACCCGGATCACTTGGGAAGATAGCCCGGAAGTGGCCCAGGTCTATGTGGATCAGCTGGCTAGATCTACAGCGGTCGATGCAGCCCTGCTGGCCCAGGCTCGCACCGCCGTCGATCAGTGGAAGGCGGGCGGCGCAACAGCATCATCGGCCGAAGCGATCACGGCCCTGACCGCCGCCGCAGAGAAGGCTTCGGCCCCTGATGCGGCGCGGATGACCGCCCTCGCCGGGCTGCTGCAACGCCGCAGGGCCTGAGATAGATCGACCGCTCACGCTACGATGACGTGATCGCGTTCGTAGCGCTGGAACCGACCGTTCCAGCGCCCGTTCTCCGCGCCTGTGTCGGAGAAAGTACGCGTGTTTTCATACTTCTGCATCGTCAACACCCCCGGCAGGCCGGACAGCGAGATCAGCGTCCTGGCCGTCGATGACGACACATCGGCACGCGCAGCCATGGCCGAACTGGCCGCTCGGTGGCCGGGGTACGAGACCATCTGTCTGTACCAAGGCGAACGACCCGTCGCGGTACTGGGCAATCCCCGCATGGGCCTGGCTACCGACGGTATGGAGCTGAGCGCCGCAGCCTAGAGCGGCCCTCGAAAGATGAACCAGGCCCCGGCGATGATCAGGGCAAAGCCCACTGCATGGTTCATCGTCAGCTTCTCGCCCAGAAAGCTGACCGAAAAGACGGCAAACACGATCAGGGTGATTACCTCTTGCATCGTCTTCAGCTCCGCCGTCGAATAGACCGCATGGCCGATCCGATTGGCCGGCACCGCCAGGCAGTATTCGAAGAAGGCAATGCCCCAGGCGACGATGACCACCAGCCAGAGCGGCTTGGACCCGAACTTCAGATGGCCATACCAGGCGAAGGTCATGAAGATGTTGGAAGCGACCAGCATCAGTATGGGCGCGATGTGGGCAAATGAGATCGGCATGAAAACCCCGGCTTGCGTCAAAGCCTTTGCGCCATCATAAGGACCGCCGCGTCAAGCGGACGCCGGCTTAGCTCAGTTGGTAGAGCGCCAGTTTTGTAAACTGGATGTCGCGGGTTCGATTCCTGCAGCCGGCACCATCTCTTCCGCTTCGACGACCCGACCCTGAGGCCGGATCGTCGAAAGCCGAAAGCCGGGCGCTACTGGATCGACCGTTGCTCGACCGGCAGGCCCAGCGCCTCCAGCTGAGGCCGCACGACCGAGGCATCCCCCACTACGACCCAGACGAACTGATCCGGCTGGATGATGCGGCGCGCCTCGGCATCCATTTGTTCAGCGGTCAGGGAACGGGTCCGGCTGGCCAGAGTGGCCTGATAGTCGTCCGGACGGCCATACAGTGCGTTCGAGCGCAGGGCCCCCAGGATGGCACCGGACGTCTCGAACCCGCCGGCCAGCGACCGGGTGTTGCCATTGATCGTCCGCTCCAGCTCCGTGGCCGTAACACCGTCGGTTTGCAGGAAACGGTCGTACTGGGCGATCAGGGCCGCAATGGACTCGCCGGTGCGATTGGCCTGCACCGGAGCATTGACGATATAGGGCACCCGATGCTCCAGCGGAGTCACGCCTCCGCGCACACCGTAGGACCAGCCCTTAGTCTCACGCAGATCGGAGTTGATCCGCGAAAGGAAATCCGAGCCCAAGGTGACATTCGCGGCGTTCAGGGCCAGCAGATCGTCGGTTCCCGACACCGGCAGGACGGCACCACCATAGATCAGGGATTGCGGCGATTGCGGGCGATCGATCAGGACAATACGGCTTGTCGTGGCCGGACTGGCAGCGGCGAAATCCTTGGTGCCCTTGGGTGTCGCAGGCGCCTGCCAGTTTCCAAATGCCGCCTCCAACTGTGGCGTCACCTGTGAAAGCGGCAGGTCCGACACAACAAAGATGGTCGCATTGTCCGGTCGGATCCAGGCGTCACGCGTCGCAACCAGATCTTCCCGTGTCAGAGCGGTCAGGGTGGCTTCATCGCCGGATCCCGTGAAGGACCGCCCATAGGGACTGTCTGCCCCGTAAATCAGCGGCGGCAGGGCGCGTGCGGCGATGGCACCGGGGTTGGTGCGCTCGCTGGCCAGGCCCGCTAGACGCGAGGCGCGGATGCGTTCGATTTCCGAAGGCGCAAAGGCGGAGTTCCGCACGACATCGGCCAGCAGCGTCAGCGACGGCGTCAGGTTGGCCGTCACCACAGACAGGTCGGCCGAGGTGCGATCCATGGACGCCCCGACATTGATCGAGGCCCCCAGTCGCTCCTCTTCCTCGGCCAGCTGATTGGCGTCGCGGGTGGTGGTGCCCTCGTCCATCAGGTCCAGCATCATCGCCTGGGCCCCCAGACGATCGGCGCGATCGGCGGCGTAGCCGGCGTCGAAGTCGATACCGACGCGGGTGACAGGCACAGTGTCGACCTGGGCGTAGACGACCTTGACGCCATTCGACAGGGTCGTGCGCTCGACCGCCGGGAAGTCCAGATCGGGTACTTGGCCAATGGGCGGCATGGGATCGCGCGCGACCCGTTGAATTTCGGCGGCAGGCACGGGCGTTGCGCCGGACGGCGCAGCCGCTGCCTCGACATAGGCCTCACGCTCGCCCGGAGCGATGGTCATGTCGAAGACCGGGCGGGTCAGCCAGCGCTGCATCGCAGCGGTCACCTGCGCCGGTGTCACAGACGCATACTGCGCCAGCTCCTTTTTGTAGTGGTCGGGATCGCCGGCATATAGCTGACCCTCGGCCAGGGAGTTGGCCTTGCCATTGACCTGTTCCAGGCCCTGGATGCGGCCAGAGACATAGCGAGTGGCGACACGGGCGACTTCTTCCTCGGTCGGACCGTTGGCGATGAAGTCGACGACGATGGCATCCAGACGACGCCCCACCTCGGCGGCATCCTCACCCGGCTTCACATCGACCGAGATGTCGAAGATGCCGACGCGATGGAATTCCGACATCGAGGAGGATGCCGATACTGCCGTCTGCTCGCCGCGAACCAGCTGGTTGTCCAGACGTGAAGAGGCCAGCCCGCCCAGCACCGAGGCCGCCACCGACAGAGGCACGGCATCGTCGCTCAACATGCCCGGCACGGCCCAGCTGCGGGTCAGGCGGGTGTTGGCCACCCGGTCATGCATGACCTCGACGATCGGTGCCGCGAGCGTCGGCACATCCGCCTCGGCGGGCGTATTGACGGGACCACGTGGGATTCTGCCGAAATAGCGGTCCATCAGGGTCCGCGCCGTCGCCTCGTCGATATCGCCCGAAAGGACAACCACCGCATTGTTCGGGCCATAGTTGTCGCGGAACCAGTTACGCACCGTTTCCAGACTGGCGGCATCAAGGTCGGCCATGGAGCCGATGGTCGAGTGACGATAAGCGTGGCCCTCGGGAAAGAGCGCCTCGAGCTGGGCGTATTCAAACAGGCCATAGGGCTGGTTGTCGCCCTGGCGCTTCTCGTTCTGGACCACGCCACGCTGCAGATCGAGCACCGGCTGGCCGATCTCGCCCAGCAGATAGCCCATCCGGTCGCTTTCCAGGAAGAGCGCCTGCTCCAGCGCGGGCGTCGGGACGGTCTGGAAGTAGTTGGTGCGATCGAACCAGGTCGTGCCGTTCAGGTTCGACGGGCCGAGGTTGCGCATCCGCCCCAGATAGCTACCCGGCGCATTCTCCGATCCACCGAACATCAGATGTTCGAAAAGGTGGGCAAAGCCGGTCGAACCGGCGGGCTCGTCCTTGGAGCCCACGTTGTACCAGACCGACAGGGCGACGACGGGGGCCTTGCGATCCTCGTGCACGATCACGGTCAGGCCGTTATCCAGCTGGAAGCGTTTCCAGGGAATGTTGACCTCCGACACCAGTTCGGCAACCGGGGCGGCCTGAAGTTCCGGGGCCTGGGCCGCTGCGGCGCTTTCGCGCGGAGCAGCGGCGCTCTGGGCAAAGACTGTGGCGGGCGAAATGACAGCCAGGATAGCGGCGAGCGAGACAGCACGAAGACGCATGTGTTGGTCCTTCAGGAAGCGGGTGATGGACCTTACCCAGCACGACAGCGGACGCAATCGATTAGCGATGCTGCTTTCGACGCATTCAGCTTGAGGGTGCCAGGGCAACTCGGCTTCGCGGAGGCCGCTGCGACGCCAAGACTATCAAGATTTGAGGACCTAGACCGCAAGGGCCCCGCCCGGGTGCGGGTCGCTGATATCCGGGCTGCGGGCTTCAATCCAGGCCCAGCCCCGTAATCAAGCCGCCAACGACACCACGCCGGCGTCGATCCAGCGGCGCGCGGCCTTTTGGGCTTCGGAGATTTCCTCGCGCTCCATCTCGTTCGACATCTCGCGGCGATAGACGCGCGCTTCGATCGAGCCCTTCATGGCGGCGAGGTTGAAGATCATATGGGCCGAGACGCGGTCGATGGGGCAGCCGTTCTGGCCCGTCGAATACATCATGCCCAGCCGGAACAGATCGTCCCCGCTCATGTCGGCCGTCGGCAGGGGCAGGCCCCCGTCATAGTTTGCGTCAGGCGCGGTTTCTTGCGCGATCATCACCGTGTCTCCTGGAACCGGCCTTTCTGGCCCTTCCTGTGACGCCGATAAGATACCCGTGGTTTGAAGTTAATGTTAACGGCCAAACGGTGGCGAAGATGTTTTTCGTAAAGCCGGAATGAAGACGAGCGAACGCCTTCATCAAGCTGAAATCTATTGGAAACCCGGCGTTTACAGTCGTTGGCGAGGTCTTAACGACCGCGTTGTCCGAACAGGACCTTGCGGGCCTCTTCGGCAGCCTTGCCGCTGGCGGCGAGATTGCCGCGCAGTTCGTCACCGACCGCCCTGCCCTTGATCACTGCCGGACGCTCGCCGACCCGCGCCAGCCAGGCCTTGAGGTTCGGGAATTCGTCGATGTTCTGGCCCTGATGCTCTGGCAGAATCCAGGGCCAGATCGACATGTCGGCGATGGAATAGGCCCCGGCGACAAAGGCTCGATCGGCCAGCCGACGGTCCAGCACGCCGTAGAGACGGTGGGTCTCGTCCGTGTAGCGTCGCACGCCATAGGCGATCTGGCGCTGATCTCTGATGAGGGCCGGGGCGTACTGGCGGAAGTGATGCGTCTGGCCCGCCATGGGGCCCAGGCCGCCGACCTGCCAGAACAGCCACTGGTCGATCTCGGCCCGGCCGCGCGCGTCCTTGGCGTAGAACTGGCCGGCCTTGGTCGCCAGATATTGCAGGATCGCGCCGGACTCGAAGATCGACAGCGGCAAGCCGTCCGGCCCATCGGGATCGACGATGGCGGGCATGCGACCGTTGGGGCTGATGGCCTGGAAGGCGGGCTCGAATTGCTCGCCTGTGCCAATATTCACCGGCTTGACCTCATACGGCAGCCCCATCTCCTCCAGCGCGATCGACACCTTCCAGCCATTGGGCGTGGGCCAATACCAGAGCTGGATGGGGGCGGTTGTCATGACGCGGCTCCTGTTCAGCTTGCCATCTGGGCATGGTGCCGCACCCGCGCAAGCTGACAGACCCATTCAGGCACAGTTCATCGACAGGGCGCGAAGTTTGGTTATCAACGGGCCGGATCGTCTTTTCCGTCGCCGACCCTTAGTCAAGGAGAACGATCATGAACCGCTTTACAAAGGCCGCCGTCATTGCCGTGGCCATGGCGACGACCGCCGTTCCGCTGGCCGCTGCGGCCCAGGACCGGGGTGACCGCCGCGAATACCGCCAGGAACGCCGTGACGACCGCCGCGAGTTCCGTCAGGAGCGCCGCGACGACCGTCGTGATTACCGTCAGGGCGACTATCAGAACCGTGGCGAGTACCGTCGTGACCGGCGAGACGACCGCCGCGACTTCCGCGATGATCGCCGGGACGACCGCCGCGACTTCCGCCAGGAGCGCCGATATGATCGCAACAATCGCAACTGGTGGCAGGGCCGGGCCGACTTCCGCGACTATCGCGGCGCGCGCCAGGGCTATTGGTACGCCCCCAATCGCGGCTACTATCGGGTCGAGCCGCGCTACTACAATACGCGTTGGACACGGGGCAGCTATCTGCCCTCGGCCTATCGCGGCTATTACGTGAACGATCCCTATGTCTACGGCCTGCGTCCCGCGCCGCGCGGCTACCGCTACGTTCACGCCGGCAATGACATCGTCCTTATCGCCGTCGCATCAGGCTTGATCGCGAGCGTACTGTCCGGCGTGTTTTAGGCCTGCGACCCCAGCCCTCAGATTGCGCCCCGCCGAACTTGGTCGGCGGGGCGTTTTCATGACAAAAGCGTAAGGAATGCGGGAACTTCGTTCAGTCGCGGTTCATGCGAAAACGCCGATCGTGTGGGCAAGCCACCCGCAGGGTGTGCGGAGATGACGAAAACGATGAAACGTTCATTGTTGATGGCGGCCGCGGTCGCTTCCTTCGCCGTGCCAGCCGCCGCCCCCCTGGCGGCCATGGCGCAGGACCCCCAACCCGAGGTCGATCGGGAAAACAGTCGCTTTGGTGGCGGCGACCGCACGGCTCGCACCGAGAGGTCCGCGCCCGAAGTCTCGCAGGAACCCCGCCCCGAACGGCCCCAGCGCCCTGACAGACCGCGTCCGGACGCACCACGCCCGGATCGACCGGATCGTCCAGATCAGCCACGCCCTGACAGACCTGACCGTCCCGACAGACCTCGCCCTGATCGCCCTGACAGACCGGATCGTCCAGATCGACCACGCCCGGACAGGCCAGACAGACCTGATCGTCCTGACCGGCCAGATCGTCCAGATAGGCCTGATCGTCCCGACAGGCCTGACAGACCGGACCGTCCGGATCGACCGCGCCCGGACAGGCCAGATAGACCAGATCGTCCCGACAGACCGGATCGCCCCGATCGCCCCGGCTGGAACAATGACCGCGACCGTGACCGCAATCACTGGGAGTTCCGTCGTCGCTTCAACAGCGAGCAATGGCGGCGCAATTGGTATCAGAACCGCGACCGTTACTGGTGGCGCAATGATGGGCGCTTCCGGGGCTACAGCGGCCTTAGGATCGGCTTCTATTTCGCGCCGGGCTATGGCTACTACAGCGTGCCGCGCAGCTACTATAACCGCGACTACCGCGTGGGTGAGTATCTGCCGACCACCTTCTGGCGGTATCAGGTGAACGACTGGCGCACCTATGGCCTGGGCTATCCGCCTGAGGGCACGCGCTGGGTGCTGGTCGACAACAACATCTATCTGATCGACCAGTACGACGGCTACATCATCGAGGTGATCCGCGACGCCTGGAGCTGGTAGACCTTCTGTACACGGACGATGCGCCGCCCGGTCCTACGACCGGGCGGCGTTTTCGTGTCGTCTTTCCAAGGTTGCAGCCGCGCGCGCGACGGGTCAGAACCGGGCCATGACCGACACGCGGATCCATGACGCCACCACCGGCGAGGAAGTCCCCTCCTCTCGCGCGCCGCAGCAGGAGCTGTCGGAGGCCTTGATGGCCTCGCCTGAGCGCTTCTTCAACCGCGAGATTTCCTGGTTGGCCTTCAACACCCGGGTGCTGGAAGAGGCGGCCAACCCGGACCATCCGCTGCTGGAGCGGCTGCGCTTCCTGTCCATCTCGGCCAACAATCTGGACGAATTCTACATGACCCGCGTCGCCGGGCTAAAGGGTCAGGTGCGTGAGCGCGTTCGGGTGGTCTCCGCCGACGGCCTGACCCCGGCGGAAGCCCTGGAGAAGGTCAATATTGCTGCCGGGGCCCTGATGGACGAGCAGCAGTTGCGCTGGCGTCAGCTGCGCAAGGAAATGGCCCATGCCGGGATCGAGGTCGTCGATGCCGACCGGATTACCAAGACCGAGCGCGAGCGGCTGGAGCCGGAGTTCCTGAACCAGCTCTTCGCCGTGCTGACGCCCATGGCCATCGACCCGGCCCACCCCTTCCCCTTCCTGCCCAACCTGGGCTTTTCGCTGGCGCTGAAGCTGAAGCGTCGGCGGGACAACCGTACCCTTTATGCGCTGGTGCCGGTTCCGGCGCAGGTGAAGCGGTTCTGGCCGCTGGCGACCGATGGGCGTTCGACGCCGGGACGCAGTCGGTATCTGACGCTGGAGAGCCTGCTGATGCTCTTCATTGACCACCTTTTCCCCGGCTGTGACGTGCTGGAACGCGGGGTCTTCCGTCTGATCCGCGACAGCGACATCGAGATCGAGGAAGAGGCCGAAGACCTGGTCATGGAGTTCGAGGAGGCGCTGAAGCAGCGCCGCATGGGCTCGGTCGTGCGCATCAAGATCGAGGCCTCCATGCCCGACGATCTGCGCATCTTCATCACCGATCAGCTGGATGCCGCGCCGCAGGATATCGTTCTGGTCGACGGCATGCTTGGTCTGGCCCAGGTGTCGGACCTGATCGCCGGCGGCCATCCGGACCTGAAGTTCAAGGGCTATGAGCCCCGCTATCCCGAGCGGGTGCGCGACAACGGCGGCGACATCTTTGCGGCGGTCCGCGAGAAGGACATGCTGATCCACCACCCGTTCGAGAGCTTCGACGTGGTGGTCCAATTCCTGCGCCAGGCCGCGCGGGACCCGAACGTCATCGCCATCAAACAGACCCTGTACCGCACCTCCAAGGACAGCCCCATCGTCGCGGCCCTGATAGAGGCGGCCGAGAACGGCAAGAACGTCACCGCCCTTGTCGAGATCAAGGCGCGGTTCGACGAGGAGGCCAATCTGCGATGGGCCCGGGCCATGGAGCGGGCGGGCGTCCACGTCGTCTTCGGCTTCGTCGAGTACAAGACCCACGCCAAGCTGAGCGTCGTGGTGCGGCGCGAAGCGGATGCCCTGCGCACCTATTGCCACTTCGGCACTGGCAACTATCACCCGGTGACGGCGCGGGTTTACACCGACCTGTCGCTGTTCTCCTGCAACCCGATCCTGGCGCGCGATGCCTCGCGGGTTTTCAACTACATCACCGGCTATGCCCAGCCGGACGAGCTGGAGGCGCTTGTCGTCTCGCCGCTGAACATGAAGTCGACCCTGATCGACCTGATCGGCAAGGAGATGGCCGCCGCCGCCAAGGGCAAGCCCGCTGCCATCTGGGCCAAGATGAACTCCCTGGTCGATCCGGAGGTCATCGACGCCCTGTACCGCGCCAGCCAGTGGGGGGTGCGGATCGAACTGGTCATCCGCGGCATCTGCTGTCTGCGCCCCGGCGTGCCGGGCCTCAGCGATAACATCCGGGTCAAGTCGATCGTTGGACGATTCCTGGAGCACAGCCGCATCGTCGCCTTCGCCAATGGCCGCGACCTGCCGCATGACAAGGCCAAGCTGTTCATCTCCTCTGCGGACTGGATGAACCGCAACCTGGACCGCCGGGTCGAGCTGATGACGCCGGTCCTGAACGCCACCGTCCACGACCAGGTGCTGGACCAGATCATGGTCGCCAATCTGAAGGACGACATCCAGAGCTGGGTACTGGAGCCGGACGGCTCCTACCGCCGGGTCCAGCCTGCGGATGCCGAACACGGCTTCTCGGCCCACAAATACTTCATGACCAACCCCAGCTTGTCGGGACGGGGACGCAAGGTGAAGAACCGGCCGCAGAACCTCAGCTACACCCCCACACGGAAGAAGCGTTGATGATCGACGCCCTGCCGTCTGCCCTCGGCGCGCCGCAAGACGTCGCCGCCGTCGATATCGGCTCCAACTCGGTGCGTCTGGTGCTGTACCGGCTGGAGGGGCGCGCTATCTGGACCGTGTTCAACGAGAAGGTGCTGGCGGGGCTGGGGCGCGATCTGTCGACCACCGGCAAACTGTCCGTCACCGGCGCAGCCCAGTCGCTGACGGCGCTCAAGAGATTTGCCGCCGTCATCGAAGCGGTGCAACCCGCCCATGTCTTCGTCGCCGCCACCGCCGCCGTGCGTGAGGCCAACGATGGCCAGGCCTTCTGCGATCAGGTCGCCGCCGAGACGGGGCTTCAGGTCCGCGTGCTGTCCGGCGAGGATGAGGCCCGGTATGCCGCCCTGGGCGTCCTGGCCGGCATACCCGATGCGAAAGGTGTCTCGGCCGACCTCGGCGGGGCCAGTCTGGAGCTGACGCGGATCGGTGATGGTCAGGTGCAGCGCGGCGTGACCCTGGCGCTGGGGCCGTTCTCCCTGGCCGATCCGGCCGGTTTCGATGCCGACCGGGTCCGCGACCTGATCGCCAAACGGATGAAGGCCGCGCCGGATTTCAGCACCGACACCCTCTATGCCGTGGGCGGGGCTTGGCGAACGCTGGCTCAGGTGCACATGTCACATGCCCGCTATCCGCTGAAGGTCGTGCATCAGTATGAGCTGGCGGCCACCGACGCTCGCGACATCGCCCGGCTGGTCTCGCGCTCGTCAAAGGCCTCGCTGGAGGCCTGGCCCGGTCTGTCGAAAAAACGGGCCGAGACCCTGCCCTATGCAGCGCTCGTGCTGGACGGGCTGATCGAGCGGCTGGGGCTGAAGCGGATCGTTCTGTCGGCCTGGGGTGTGCGCGAGGGCCTGCTGTTCGAGGCGCTGGAGCCCGAGGTGGCATCTGACGATCCCTTGCTGGCCGGCTGCACCTCCCTGGGCGTGCGTCAGGGGATATCGCCTGCCCTGCCCGGCGTGTTGCACGCCTGGGTCCAGCCGCTGCTGGACACCCTGCCCGTCGCCTTCAGCGCGGAGCGGGACGTCGTTCTGGCCGATGCCGCCTGCCGCGTCGCCGACATCGGGGCCCGGCTTCATGTCGATCACCGCGTCGAATTGGCCTTCGACCAGGTCCTGCGGGCACCTGTGCCCGGCCAGACCCATGCCGAACGCGCCTGGTTGGCGACTGCGATCAATGCCCGCTACGGCGGAGGCGCAGCCACGCCGGAGCCGCAGATCGTCGACCGCCTTCTGACGGAGGATCAGCGCCGCAAGGCGCGAACCCTGGGCGTCGCCATCCGCCTGGCCTGCGATCTGTCGGGCCGATCGCCCAGCCTGCTGATCAATGTGCGAGCTGCCGTCGAGGACGGCCAGCTGATCCTCAGCGCGACGGACGGCTATGCGCACGCCCTGCTGGGCGAACAGACCCGCAAGCGCGGCAAGGCCCTGGCCGAGATCATGGGGCTGAAGCTGGATATCCGCAGCGAGGCCTGACGCTCATGGCAGGTGTGCGAATACCCGCAGCCAGCCCTGGGCCTGCCCCATGTCGATCAGTTCGAAGATCGGCAGGGCCAGCAGGAAGATCAGGCCGTCGCGGATCGTCAGAAGGAAGAAGGCCGGTCGAATGGTCAGCTCGCGCTCGTCACGCCACAGCGAGAAATGCGGCCCGAACCGCGGCACACGGGCCCTGTAAGCCGCATAGACCGCCCCGAATTCGCGCGACAGAAAGGCTTCTTCGCGCTGGACTGTCAGCAGGAAGACGATAAACGCCGCCACAACGAACAGTCCGGCGATGGTCAGGCTGCCCGTCTGGGCCCCCATGCCGAATGCGCCGAAGAAGCTGAACACATAGAGCGGATTGCGGCTGATCGAATAGGGCCCGCGATCCACGATCTCGGCCTTTTTGCGCCCGCCGATATAAAGCGAGCACCAGGCCCGCCCCACGATCGAAAAAACGATGGCCCCTAGCCCGATCGCTTCCACCGTCTCATGCCAGTTCCCATCCACGCCACCGATCGACTGAGTGACGATCGAGAGGCCGATCAGCGCCAGCAGGGCGGCCAGAATGGCCCCCTTGCGCACTCTCTGAACGGTCTGGATGTCGAGCAAGGGCGCGGTGGTCATGGGCGTATCTCCTGATGGGGAAACAGCGCTCAAATCCTGGCCTTATCAAGCCCGATCTTTGCGACCGAAACGCGCTCGCGATCAGCGGTTCAGGGCCGTATCCAATGCTCGGAACGAGGCGATCGCCAGCTCTGTCGAGCTGATGAAGACCGCCGGCGTGATCCGCTCGAAATCGTCCGATGGGCGGTGATAGTCGGGGTGATAGTTCACACCCAGATACAGGAACGGCACCTGCGCCCGATAGAAGGGGCCGTGGTCGGAGGCCTCGACCCAGTTGTCCTCGCCCAGATCCTGTGGTGTGTCCTTGCCGAATGCCAGCGACACCGCGCCATTGGCCGGAATACCCTCCAGGATCGGTCGGAACGACGGGTTCTGATAGGTCCCCGTGACCCACAGCTTCCCGTCCGTTTCGGCCCGCGCCGTCATGTCGAAATTCAGGTTCATGGCGATGGAAGTCAGGGGCACGGGCGGGGCCTCGACGAAATGCTTGGCACCTAGCAGGCCGTGCTCCTCGCCGTCGAAGCCGACGATCAGCACGCTGTGCTCCGGGGCCTGCCGCTTCAGATCGGCGGCGAGCGCCAGCATGGTGGCGACGCCGGAGGCATTGTCGTCGGCCCCGTTGTAGATCAGGCCTTCCTGGGTGCCGACGTGGTCGTAGTGGGCGGTGACCACGATGTATTTGTCGGTCACCCGCGCGCCGGGAATCAGGCCGATGACATTGATGCCGTTCCAGGTCTTGCCCCGGCTCTGGGCCTCCCAAGGCTGGAAGCGGCCGACCGGCGGCGCGACGACGCCCAAGGCGTCCAGCCGCCCGACGATATAGTCTCGTGCCATTTGCCCTCCGGCCGAGCCCGTGTCGCGCCCACCCATGTCGTCAGCCGACAGGATACGGATGTCGTCCAGGGCCTGCTGCTGCCAGGCGGTCGTGACGGGCGCGGTCGCCACCGGTGCCTCGGTGCTGGACATTGAGCCGCACCCGGCCAGCAGCAGGGCGACGGCGACGGGCGCGGCGGCGAGAAGACGGGGGGGGCGCATGGAGGCTCCTTGAGTTCAACACGACGCTAGCGGGCCCGGTGCCCCGTGTCAGATGAACTCCATGTCATACTCGGCAACAGCGAGGCGACAAGCGTCTAGACCGTCAGGCGGCCCGCGCGATCACTTGGTCGCGGCCCTGGGCCTTGGCCTCATACACGCCCTGGTCGGCGCGCTTCAGCAGGGCGTCGGGGGTATCGTGGGCATCGCCACTGGCGGAGACGCCGATAGAGACGGTGATGGTCAGGGATTCGGCTCCGCCCATGATCGGGAAGGGCTGGCTGGCCACATCGCGGCGGATGCGGTCAGCGACCCGGGCGGCGGCCTCCAGAGAGGCGCCGGGCATGATGACCACGAACTCCTCGCCCCCCAACCGGCACGGCAGGTCGATGGCCCGGACATTGGTCGCCAAGCGGACCGCGAACTCCTGCAGCACCTCATCGCCGGCGTCATGGCCGAAGCTGTCGTTGACGACCTTGAAGTGGTCGATGTCCAGCATCAAGACGGCGACCCCCTCACCCCCCTGGGCCGAACGCACCATCATGGCATCCAGCTGACCCGTCATATAGCGGCGATTGTGCAGGCCGGTCAGGGCGTCGGTGACGGCCATCTCCAGGCTGTAATCCAGCTTTTCCTTCAGGAAATCAGTATAGCGCTTGCGGCGCACCTGGGTGCGGGTGCGGGCCGACAACTCCTCGGGGTCCACAGGCTTGGGCAGGATATCGTTGACGCCCAGCTCCAGCGCCTTGACCAGACGCGGCCGATCGGCGGGATCGACCACGGCCAGCACAGGCACACGTCGCGACGCCTCGGTCGAGCGGACCTGGGCCACGAACCGCAGGCCGTCGAACTCTGCCGATGAGACGTTCACGATCATCAGATCGACGGGTCCGCGCGCCGCGATCAACGCCGCCGCCGTGTCGCGCTCGACCACCGGACGGTGCTCCTGCGACAACTGTTCGACCATCCGTTCGGCCTGAACCGTGCTGTCGTCGACGATCAGGATACGCCCGCCCGAGCCGCGCAGGCGCCCGGCCCCGCCGGTATCGACGCCCATGCGACGGCCGCTCTCCTCGCGCTCGCGCAGCTCATCCATCACGGATTTCAGCCGGACCAGGGATTTGACGCGGGCGAACAGGATCAGGTCGTCGATCGGCTTGGTGACGAAGTCGTCGGCCCCGGCCTCCAGTCCCTTGATCTTGTCCTCTCGCCCGTCCAGCGCGGTGACCAGCACGACGGGGATGTGGCGGGTGACGGGATCGGCCTTCAACCTGCGACAGGTCTCGAACCCGTCCATGCCCGGCATCATGACGTCCAGAAGGATGATGTCAGGCCTTTCCTCGCCCGCGATCTGCAGCGCCGTCAGACCGTCCATGGCGGTCAGCACTTCATAGTATTCCAGCGTCAGCTTGGCCTCGAGAAGCCTGACGTTGGTCTCCAGATCATCGACGACGAGGATACGTGCGGTCATCGCCCTATCCCAGGTGCTTGCGAACGACGTCGAGGAAATGCATCACCGAGATCGGCTTGGAGATATAGGCCTCGCACCCGCCCTGACGGATGCGCTCCTCATCGCCCTTCATCGCAAAGGCCGTGACGGCGATGACGGGGATGTGGCTCAGTTCCTCGTCGTCCTTCAGCCATTTCGTGACTTCCAGCCCGCTGATTTCCGGCAGCTGGATGTCCATCAGGATCAGGTCCGGACGGTGTTCGCGCGCCAGCGCCAGCGCCTGCAAACCCTCGCGGGTCTGCAGCGTCTGGTAGCCCTGCGAGTCGAGCAGATCATGAAACAGCTTCATGTTCAGCTCGTTATCCTCGACAATGAGGATGGTTTTGGACATCGGCACCCGGTCTTTTCCGCTTCAGCCTTGAAGCGTGTCTGCGCGAAGCGACATCTTCGCCGTCTTCACGTGCACACTGTCACGGCGTCTCTTAAGTTGGGGTGAAGCCGTCTCATCACCCCGACACAAGGCCGTCGCCCTTCCGCATGAAATCCCTCTGTCGCGACTGTCTGTGGAGTTCGGCCGACATCGTCACACGATGCGAGGCCTGCCTGTCGCGTCGCGTGATCGCGCACCCGGAGCTGGACCGGCTGACCATCGCCCATCTGGACTGCGACGCCTTCTATGCCTCGGTGGAAAAGCGCGACCGGCCCGAACTACGCGACAAGCCGGTGATCATCGGCGGCGGCAGACGGGGTGTGGTCTCCACTGCCTGCTACGTCGCGCGACAATATGGTGTCGGCAGCGCCATGCCGATGTTCAAGGCGCTGAAGGCCTGTCCCGAGGCCGTCGTGATCAAGCCGGACTTCCGCAAATATGTGCACGAGAGCGAGCGCATCCTGGGCACCCTGGCCCGACTGACGCCCCTGATCCAGACCCTGTCGCTGGACGAGGCCTGGGTCGATCTGGCGGGGACGGAGCGGCTGAACGGCGGTCCGCCCGTCTGGCAACTGGTCCGGGCCCAGAACGAGATCGAACGCGACACTGGTCTGACCGTCTCCATCGGCCTGGCTCCGAACCGGTTCCTGGCCAAGATCGCGTCGGAGCTGGACAAGCCGCGCGGGTTTTCAGTCATCGGCTCGGACGCCCAGGCCCTCTTGGCACCCAGGTCGGTCAAGGTCCTGCCAGGCGTCGGCCCAGTATTCCTGAAGACCCTGCAGAGCGACGGCTACGCCACTGTCGGGGACCTAGCCGCCGCCGATACGCGCGACCTGATCAAACGCTATGGCGAGACGGGCTTTCGCCTGCACGAACTGGCCCACGGGCGCGATGCCCGCGCAGTCAATCCTGAGCGCGACCGCAAGGGTATGAGCGCGGAAAACACCTTCAACGAGGACCTGACCAGCGCCGCCGATCTGGAGGCCGAGCTGTGGCCGCTGTGCGAGAAACTGGCGTCAAAGGCCCGGCGCGACGGCGTGGCCAGCCGGGTCATCGTGCTGAAGCTGCGGCGAACGGATTTCAAGATCGTGACGCGGCGCATCAGCCTGCCCGAACCGGTCCAGACCGCACGCGCCCTGTTCGCCGCCGGGAGGGAGTTGATGGCCCCCGAACTCGGTCGCCCCTATCGCCTGATCGGCATCGGCATGGCCGAGATCGTGGATGCCGTCGACACGCCCGTGCTGTTCGAAACCTCCGAGACGCGCGCGCTGAAGACCGAGACGGCCATCGACGCCCTGCGCGCCAAATTCGGCCAGGGAGCCGTGATCGCGGGACGCGCCCTTCCCGGCAAGACGCCCGCACGCTAAACCGCCCGCATAGTCCTCAAGGAGCCCTGCCCCATGACCGTCGCCGCCCGCCTGACCGAGCTGAACATCACGCTGCCCGAGCCCGCCAAGGCCGTGGCCAACTATGTCGGCTGGGTCCGCACGGGCAATCTGGTCCACATCTCTGGCCAGCTTTCGAACGACGCCTCGGGCGGCATCAAGGGCACGGTCGGCGACGACGTCAGCCCCGAACAGGCTCTGGCCGCCGCCCGCCTCTGCGGCATCAACCTGTTGGCCCAACTCAGCGACGCCCTCGACGGCGATCTGGAGCGGGTCGTGCGGGTCGTGAAACTGGGCGGTTTCGTCCAGGCCGCCGGCGACTTCACCGCCATTCCCGCCGTAATCAACGGCTGTTCGGACCTAATGGTCGAGGTGTTCGGCGACAAGGGTCGCCACGCCCGTGCCGCTGTCGGCGTCTATCGCCTGCCCCTCGGCTTCGCCGTCGAGGTCGATGCCGTCATCGAGGTGCAGTGACCTTCCATATCACGGTTCACGATCGGGTCGCGGACATCGGCAAGGCCGAGTGGGACGGCTGTGCCGGGCCCAGCGGCGACCCCTTCCTGTCCTTCGATTTTCTCGACGCCTGCGAGGCCTCGGGCAGCGCCATGCCGCGTCAGGGCTGGGCCGGGCGACACCTGTGCCTGCGCGACGACCAGCGGCGGGTGACCGGCGTCATGCCGCTCTGGCTCAAGGGCCACAGCCAGGGCGAATACGTCTTCGACCACAGCTGGGCTGATGCCTATGAGCGGGCGGGCGGCCAGTATTACCCCAAGCTTCTGGGAGCCGTGCCCTTCACGCCGGTGACCGGGCCGCGTTTCCTGGCCCATCCGTTCGCTGACGAGACCACGGTGCGCCTCGCCCTGCTGCAGGGCGCGACGGCCCTGGTCGAGCGGCTGGGCGTCTCGTCGCTGCATGTGAACTTCCCGACCCAGGGCGACTGGCGGGCCATGGGCGAGGCCGGCCTGCTGCTGCGCGAGGACATGCAGTACGTCTGGCGCAACGACGGCTATGGCACCTTCGACGACTTTCTCGCGGCCCTGTCGTCCAACCGGCGCAAGACCATCCGGCGCGAGCGGCGCGACGCCCAGGCCGGGCTGGATATCCGGGTGCTGACCGGACGCGACCTCGAGCCCGCGCACTGGGACGCCTTCTTCGCCTTCTACATGGATACGGGCGAACGGAAGTGGGGACGCCCCTATCTGACGCGGGACTTCTTCGACCGCATCGGCGCGACCATGGCCGACCGCATCGCTCTGGTCATGGCGTTCCGTGACGGCGCGCCGATCGCCGGAGCCCTGAACTTCATCGGTGACGAGGCCCTGTACGGGCGGCAATGGGGGGCGCTGGACGAGGTCCCCTTCCTGCATTTCGAGCTCTGCTACTATCAGGCCATAGAGTTCGCCATCGCGCGCGGTCTGTCGCGGGTCGAGGCGGGGGCGCAGGGCGAGCACAAGATCGCACGTGGCTACCTGCCCTCCCCCGTCTATTCGGCCCACTGGATCGCCGACCCGGCCCTGCGCGAGCCGGTGGCGCGTTATCTCGACGGCGAACGTCCCGCCGTAGAGGCCGAGATCGCCGCCATGACCGAAGACCTGTCGCCGTTCAGGAAGGGATGAACTGATGTCCGAACCCGTCGATAGCCTGACGGAGGCCCAGGCCGCCGCCGAACTGTCCCGCCTGACCGCCGAACTCGCGCATCACGACGCCCTGTATCACACCGACGACGCGCCCGAGATTTCGGACGCCGACTACGACGCCCTGAAACGCCGCGCCCTGGCCATAGAGGCGCGCTTCCCGGCCCTGACGACCGAGGCCAGCCCGTCGCAGGCCGTGGGGGCCGCCGTCTCGACCCAGTTTGCGCCGGTGCGGCACGGCGCGCCCATGCTGTCGCTCGACAACGCCTTCGACGAGGGTGAGGTGCGTGATTTCGTGGCCCGCATCGCCCGCTTCCTGAAGCTGCCGGGCGACGAGCCCATCGCCTTCGTCGCCGAGCCCAAGATCGACGGCCTGTCCGCCAGCCTGCGATACGAGGACGGCGTTCTGGTCCAGGGCGCGACCCGCGGCGACGGCAAGACGGGCGAGGACGTCACCGAAAACCTGAAGACGCTGGCCAGCATCCCGCGCACCCTTTCCGGCACCGGCTGGCCGCGCGTGATCGAGGTCCGGGGCGAGGTCTATGCCCCCACCGAGGCCTTCGACGCCTTCAATGCCGCAGCGGAGGCCGAGGGGCGACGCACCTATGCCAACCCCCGCAACTTCGCCGCCGGCTCGCTGCGCCAGAAGAACCCGCAGATCACCGCCGGTCGCCCCCTGACCTTCTTCGCCTATGCCTGGGGAGAGGTCTCGGAGCCGTTCGCGCAGACGCAAGCCGAGGCGCTGGAGGCCTTCCGTGCCTGGGGTTTTCAGGTGAACGACCGCTCGCGCCGTGTCCAAGATGCGACTGGTCTGATCGACGTCTATCGCCGGCTGGAAACCGACCGCGCCACCTTGGGCTATGACATCGACGGCGTGGTCTACAAGGTCGATCGGCTGGACTGGCAACAGCGACTGGGGTTCGTCGCCCGCAGCCCGCGCTGGGCCATCGCCCACAAGTTCCCCGCCCAGCAGGCGACGACGGTGCTGGAGGGCATCGACATCCAGGTCGGCCGCACTGGCTCCCTGACACCCGTGGCCCGCCTGCATCCCGTCACCGTCGGTGGGGTCGTCGTGCGCAATGCCACCCTGCACAATGAGGACGAGATCACCCGCAAGGACGTCCGGATCGGCGACACCGTCACCCTGCAACGCGCCGGCGACGTCATCCCCCAGATCGTCGGCGTGGTGCTGGATCGCCGACCGGCCGAGGCCGTGCCCTATGTCTTCCCCACCCACTGCCCCGTCTGCGGCTCCGAGGCGGTGCGCGAGGGGGACGAGGTGCGCCGCCGCTGCACCGGCGGCCTGATCTGCGACGCGCAGATCGTCGAGCGGCTGAAGCATTTCGTCGGCCGCCGCGCCTTCGACATCGAGGGGCTGGGCGAGAAACAGCTGATCGCCTTCCACGAACGCGGCTGGATCAGGGAGCCCGCCGACATCTTCCGCCTGGCCCGCGACGAGGACCGGCTGTCGATCCTGCGCAACGAGGACGGCTATGGCGAGACCAGCGTCCGCAATTTGGTTGCGGGCATTCAGGCGCGGCGCATCATCGCGCTGGACCGGCTGATCTTCGGCCTGGGCATCCGCGACATCGGCGAACAGACCTCGCTTCTGCTGTCCCGTCACTTCGGCAGTTGGGCTGCGTTTCAGGCCGCCTGTCTGGAGGCCGCATCCGGCCTGCCTTCGACGCAATGGACGCAGTTGTCCGTGGCCCACGGCGTATCGCCGCGCGTGATGGCCGCCTTGGCGGAGGCCCGCCTCGGCGACGCCGATCCCTGGCCCGACGCCCCGCTGGATCAGAAGATCGCCCTCGCCTTCCTCGGCCTGGCCGCCCCGGCACGGCGCGCCATCGCGACCCTGGCCACCGACTGGGACGGCATCCGTCGTCTGGCCCAGGTCGCGCGGACCGAAGGCCCCTCCGCGACCCTGGGCGAGATCGCGGGCATCGCCGGCGTCGGCCCCGTCGCCGCCCGCGCCCTGGCCGACTTCTTCCACGAGCCGCACAATCAGGTGGTCGTGCAGGCCCTGGTTTCGGAACTGGAGACGATCGAGGACGCCGAACGCCCGAAATCCGACACGCCCGTCGCGGGCAAGACAGTGGTCTTCACCGGCGCGCTGGAGCGCTTCACGCGCGACGAAGCCAAGGCCCGCGCCGAAAGCCTCGGTGCCAAGGTCTCAGGGTCTGTGTCGAAGAAGACCGACTATCTGGTCGCCGGTCCGGGCGCCGGCTCGAAACTGGCGGATGCCCGGAAACACGGCGTCACGGTGCTGACCGAAGACGAGTGGCTGTCGCTGATCGGTTGAGGTGGAATCGCTTCGCGATTCCGCTGATACCGTGAATCAGGCTCCAGAATTATGCTTGAGCGAAATCTGAGCCCAGTTGGACGGCGTCCAACTCAACCGATTTCGCTCTAGTGCGCCGCCGACTTCGGCGACCGCAGGAAGAAGCCGCCGCCGACCAGCAGGACGACGAACACGATCGCGCCGGCCATAAAGCTGCCGCCCGGCATGAACCAGACTGTCAGGAAGGCCAGGATGGCGGCAATGGCCAGCGAGCCCCATTTGGCCATGCCCTGGAACAGGCTGAAGGTCGCGACCTGCTCGCTGATTTCCTGGGTGCCGCGCGCATAGTCGTCGTGGCTGTCGTGAGCGTCGGCGGTGTGCGGGTCGGCCATGGGGATATCCGGGACTCTGTAGATCGATCTGGCGTCCTTATAGCGGGGACTGCGGGGCGCTCAAGCCGCTGGCGACGATTCCGTGCAGAGGTTTCAGTCCAGCGCCGCCAGCACGTCACGCGTGAAGGCGATGGGGTCGAACCGCTTGCCGGTCGCATCCTCCCCCCGCCGCACGATGACGATGTTCCGACTGGGCACGATGATCACATACTGACCGCGATTGCCGTTGGCCGAGATGGTGTCGGCGGGAATGCCTTCCGACCGGTTCATCAGCCAGAAGGTGGCACCATAGCCCTGCTCGCCTCCGGGCTGAGGGCCTGACGGCGTGGAAACGTAGTCGCGCCAGCCCTCGGGCAGGACACGCTCGCCGTCCACCATGCCGTCGTGCAGATACAGCCGACCGAACCGCGCCAGATCGCGCGCCGTGGTCCAGACCTGGCTGGACAGCATGTAGTTGCCGCGCCAGTCGGTCTCCGCCCATGTGTCATACATGCCCAGCCGCCTGAACAGCTCGGTCGGAGGATGCCGTTCGAACGTCGGCGCGATGGCCAGCACCGCCAGCAGGGTATCGTTGTTGGCATAACGGTAGCGACTGCCCGGCGCGGCTATCAGCGGCCAGCCGGTGGCCTGTTCGTCCACGCCGACTCCACCAAAATACAGGGCGTCGGTGCGGTTGCCTGCCGTGTCGCTGGTCAGGCCCGAGGCCATCCGCATCAGCTGGTCTAGGGTAATGCGCCGTCGTGGATCGCCGGGACGCCGCCAGTCCGCGATAGCGGCCTCGGCATCAACGTCCACCTCGCCCCTCAGAACCGCAGCCCCGATGAGTGTTCCAGCTAAGGACTTGGCCACGGACCATGTCCTCTGCGGCGTGCCCGGCCCGAACCCCTGAGCGTAGCGTTCCGACACGACCACGCCGTTCTGCAGGACCAGCACGGCGGTCGTATTCACGCCCTCGCCATACCGCTCACCCAGAGCCCCATCGACGACCGTTTCGAGTGCATCGACATCGCCGGTCGGCACTCCTGCGGGCAGATCATTCGCTTCTGCCAACGGCGGAGGCACGCGGAGGGCGATCGTCGGAGAGTCCCAGCCCACCGGCATGATCACGCATCCGCTTCCATTGTACTGGGCTACGCGCGGCGGCATCGTGTCGTCCCAGGCCACCGAGACGCGATTGCGATCCGTTACCACCGACATGTCTCGCACCAGCCCGTCCAGCTCCGGGTAGATGCCGACCAGTTCGTTGGCCTCGACGCTCTCCAGCGTCCGCTCACCGCCCGCTGCTGCCGCATTGTTCAGGGCGCTGCAGACCGTCAGCGCCTTGTAGCCCGCCGCCATGGCACGAACGCTCGGAGAAGGGTCTCCCACCGCGCTCTGGCCCCATGCAGGCGTGGCGATCAGGGCGACGACGGCGAGAGTCAGGAAGCGCATGCGCGACGCTCGCTCGCCGCCGTCACTGCGTCAACTCAAACCAGCGCTTCGAACTGGTCGATCAGACCTTCCAGCCGCTTGGTGCCGATGGTCCAGAAGGCCGGGTCGCGGGGGTTCAGTCCGAAGGGTTTCAGCGCCTCGACGTAGCCCTTGGTCCCACCCCCGGCCAACAGCTCCCGATACAGGGGCGTGAACCCTTGCGGGTCCTTCGCCCGCGTCTCCATCAGCGCCGCCACCAGCAGATCACCGAAGACATAGGCATAGACATAGAACGGCGAGTGGACGAAGTGGCTGACATAGCTCCACCAGTGCTCATAGCCGGGATTCAGCGTCACGGAAGGGCCCAGCGACGCCCCCATCTCCTCCAGCCAGATTTCACCGATCCGCTCGACCGACACCTCGCCGCCGGCCCGCTCGTCATGGAAGCGCGTCTCGAAGCGGTGGAAGGCGATCTGGCGCACCACCGTATTCAGCCCGTCCTCGATTCGTCCGGCCAGCAGGCCGCGCTGCTCGGCCTTGGGCGCGGTGGCCAGCAGCCGGTCGAAGGTCAGCCCCTCGGCGAAGATCGAGGCGGTCTCGGCCAGGGTCAGGGGGGTGTCCGCCAGCAGGGACCCCTGCCCCGCCGCCAGCGTCTGATGCACCCCATGCCCCAGTTCATGCGCCAGGGTCAGCACATCGCGTCGCTCGCCCATCCAGTTCATGAAGACATAGGGGTGGCGGTCGGCGGTCACCGGGTGGGCATAGGCCCCCGACTGCTTGCCGGGTCGCGCCCGCCCGTCGATCCACGGCTTGTCGAAGAAGATCTGGACCCGATCGGCGAAGTCGCCGCCCAGATCGGCGAAGCTCTCCAGCACCAGGTCGCGCCCCTGGCTCCAGCCATAGCGACGCGGCGCGATCTTCTCGTCCAACGGGGCATTGCGGTCCCAGTGATCCAGCGTCGCCCGGCCCATCGCCCGGGCCTTCAGCGCATAGTAGCGGTGCGACAGGCGCGGATAGGCCGCCGCCACGGCCTCGGCCATCGCATCCACCGCCTCACCGTCCACCTCATTGGCCAGGTGGCGGCTGTCGGCCGGTCGTTTGAAACCGCGCCAGCGATCCTCCAGCGCCTTGTCCGCCGCGACCGTGTTCAGGACCAGGGCCATCGTCTGCGTCCGCGCGCCGAGGGCCTCGCTCAGCCCTTCGGCCGCCGCCTTGCGCCGCACCGCCTTGGCATCGGACAGTTGATTCAGCGCCTCGGCCAGCGTCAGCGAATCCTTGCCGGCCCGGACCCGGATCGCCGCCAGGGTCTCGTCGAACAGGCGCGGCCACTGGGCGCTGATCGGCCCGCGCTCGGCCAGGAAGGTCTCCAGCTCCTGCGACAGCTCATGCGGCTTCGTGGCCCGCACCCGCCGCAGCCAGGGCGTCCAGCGCGCGGCGGCCGGATGGGCGGCCAGCGCCGCCTCGATCTCGGCCTCGTCCAGCTGATTGATCTCCAGCGTGACCCAGACGGTGGGCGTCACGATGGTGGTGATCTTCTCTCTCAGCGTCCCCTCGAAACCCTGCGCCGCCGCATCGCCGCGATCGGTCGATGCCGACAGGAAGGCATAGGCACCTAGCGCGCCCAGCAAATCCGACGCCTGCTCATAGAGGTCGACGGCCCGTTCCAGTCGCTGACCCAGCGTCGCCGCATCCGCCCGCGCGGCGATCAGCTGCCCCTCCAGCGCATTCAGCTGGCCCACCACCCCGGTGGCGCGGTCCAGATCGGCCTGGACCGACGCATCTTCGCGCGAGGGATAGAGATCGGTCAGATCCCACAAGGGGGCGTCGGCGTGGTCGGTCGGAGGCGTGACATGTGCGTTCATGCCCCTCGTTGTGGGGATGATATCCGGCGCATGCAACGGGGCGTCAGGTCTCAGGCCTGGAATGCGGCGATCAGCGCCTTCAGCTCTGGCTCATCGACCCGGCGCACCGCCTCGTCGCGCCCGACCCATTCGCGCGTGCGCTCATGCTGTTCCTGCCAGATGTCATGCTCGACTGCTACTTCCAAGGGATACAGGGAGACGACGCACCAGCGCCCTTCGCCTCGTCTCAGCCATTTCAGATAGCGGAAGGTGCCGATGGGGTGATCGGCGATCCTGCCCTCGACCCCCGCCTCCTCCAGCGCCTCGACGGCGGCGGCCTGGAAGTCGGTCAGACCGGGCATCCGCCCGCCCTTGGGTGTCACCCAGCGGCGTGTCTCTCGAGACGTGACCAGCAGCACCTCAAGGCCTTCAGCGCCGCGCCGCCAACACAGGGCGGCGACCTGACGGCGTTCGGCACGCTGGGTGCGGATGGGCGGTTCGATCATGCCGGTGTCGTCCCCCGCCCGCCACCGGACGTCAAGTCATCCGTATACGGATGACGTCAACGACCCCGACCATTCTGCTTGGCCGCCGCCGCCCCCAAAGCTTCGCAGTCGAACCGCAGACAGTATTTTTCGAACACACCCGTCATGCCGGTCAGAAGGTGCGGCATCATCGCCTCCTGCATCATCATGCCCGCCTCCATGTTCTTCCGCGCCAGTGAAGGCCCCAGCGGACTCTCATAGAGCGCCACCAGAGCCTCCAGCTCCGGCTGGGTGTAGAGTTCCGCCACGCCGCTGCGCACGTCACGGACAGCCTTGTTGATGACCTCCTCGAACATGCCGGTCATCTGGTCGGTCATCCACGCCCGCTGCTCTGCGGTGGCTGGGCTACCGGCAAAGCCCTGCTCCATCTGCTCGCGCATCAGCTTGTCGACATCCAGATCGACGGTCAGGGCCAGATAACGGTCGGCCAGCGCCAGACGGGGGTCCGTCTCGACGATGACCAGCGGATTTTCGGAGGCCGCGTCCTGCGCCCGGGCCACATGGCCCGTCAGCGCTAGTACGGCAAAAGCGATGATCAGACTGCGCATGGAACGGCTCCCCCTCTGTGTCGCCATCTTTCGAGGTTCAGTGCTCTGCTGCAACCGAAAACGAAAAAAGGGCGGCGATCCTGCGACCGCCGCCCTTCATTCTTTGTGGCCTAACGCGCGTTCGCGCTGAGGCCGTCGTCTTGGCTTGTCGCCGTTAGGCGAGAGACGCCGGGTCGATCTTGAAGCCCGGGCCCATCGTGGACGACAGGGTGATGCGCTTCACATAGGTTCCCTTGGCACCGGATGGCTTGGCGCGGTTCAGGGCGTCGACGTAGGCCTTGACGTTGGCTTCCAGGGCTTCCTGCGTGAAGGAGACCTTGCCGATGCCGCCGTGGGCGATACCAGCCTTTTCGACGCGGAACTCGACCGCACCGCCCTTGGCGTCCTTGACCGCTTGCGCGACGTTCGGCGTGACGGTACCGACCTTGGGATTGGGCATCAGGCCGCGCGGACCCAGCACCTTACCCAGACGACCCACCAGGGCCATCATGTCGGGCGAGGCGATGACGCGGTCGAAGTCCATCAGGCCACCGTTGATCTGTTCGTACAGATCCTCGGCACCGACGTATTCGGCGCCAGCCGCGCGGGCTTCGTCAGCCTTGGCGTCCTTGGCGAAGACGGCGACGCGAACGTCACGGCCCGTGCCCGACGGCAGGTTGACCACGCCGCGGACCTGCTGGTCGGCGTGACGCGGATCGACGCCCAGGTTTACGGCGATCTCGATGGATTCGTCGAACTTGGCCTTGGCGTTGTCCTTGACGGCGGCGATGGCGTCCGAGAACGGCATCAGGGCCAGGGTGTCACCGGTGCGGGCTTTTTGAGCCTTGGTTTGCTTGGCCATGTGCTCAGCCCTCCACGACGTTGAGGCCCATGGCGCGAGCCGAGCCTTCGATGATCTTGGTCGCGGCGTCCAGGTCGTTCGCGTTCAGATCCTTCATCTTCTTCTCGGCGATCTCACGCAGCTGGCTGCGCTTGATCTTGCCGGCCACTTCGCGGCCCGGCAGCTTCGACGCCGAAGTGATGCCGGCGGCCTGCTTGATGTAGTGGGTCGCAGGCGGGGTCTTGGTGACGAAGGTGAAGCTCTTGTCCTGATAGACCGTGATCACGGTCGGCAGGGGTGTGCCTTTGACTTCCTTCTCGGTACGCGCGTTGAACTCCTTGACGAAGCCCATGATGTTGACGCCGCGTTGACCCAGTGCGGGCCCGATCGGGGGGGACGGCGTGGCGTTGCCAGCCGGCACCTGCAGCTTGATATAGCCGAGGATCTTCTTGGCCATTGGTCTCTCCTGTGATGGCCCTGAACTCAATCAGGACCGGTGAGCCGTGGTCTGGCATGGCTGCCTCCCACGGATTTATGCGAGCGAACCCGCACCGCCCTGTTCAGAGCGAGGCGCGCATATAGCGGAGTGCGGGTGAGGAAGCAAACGCACCAGCCGATTTCACATCCATTTCAGGATGCCGTTGACGGCACTGGTGCAGTTGAGGCCGAAAAAGTCAGTGTATCGCGTGTCGATCACACAGGCCCTTCCTCGGAGCAGCCTGTTCATTTCCGCCTGCTTTGGGATTGCATCCTCAATCACAAGGTAGTCGCCAGGTCGGAGGAATTCGTCCAAAGCTTGCAAGGTCTGGTCCAAATCTCCGTGAAAATCCTCAATCACCAATACTGGAGATCCAAAATCTTCTCGCTCAGCCGATTTTTCTCTTAGCCATTCGATACAGTCACGACGATAGGTTCGAATAGACTTTCCAGCGGCTTCATTTGCCTGTAAGTCGACTGCATAAACTGTGGCATCCAGACCGAGAGCGACGCATTGACCGGCTAACCAGGTCGCGGAACCTCCCAGTCCGGCACCGAGCTCGATGATGCTATGAGGCCGAATCTCAGCAAGCATCATGGGATAAAGCGCCAGCTCGTATAGGGTCTTGAAGCAAGCCTTGCCGTTCCACTGGAAAACTTCACCAGCGCCTTGGCTATAGAGCATTGCTCGCAGATCCAGCTCTGTGTCGGAGGCGTATTCGCTCAGCTGGCTTTCCCGCTGCATCCAAGTCAAATAGCGACTGCCTTCCCCTGAAAGGCGGCGTAGGTATTGGCGCAGCATCTCCAGACCTGTGTCAGGCGCTACGCCGTGACGCAAAATTTCAACCATGCGGTTGTCGAGATAGGTCGGGATTCCGCCCCGAGAGCTAACGACAGAGCTTATGCGCGAAATGGCGGCGTGCGCGTCTGCAAAGCCCGCTCGGAACAGAATATTGGGCACACTCATAAAGCGAAGCTCCGAAAAGCCTTGGCGAGCACGCTCGCATCATCGGCCAACGCGTCTTCAGAAAACGCCAAGTACCGATAACCCGATCGGCTAAGCCGCGACCTTCTCCACCTGGCTGTATTCCAGGTCCACAGGTGTGGGACGGCCGAAGATCGATACGGCCACACGCAGGCGGGCCGCATCCTCGTCGACGCTCTCGACCTGGCCGTCGAAGCTGGCGAACGGGCCGTCGATGACCTTGACGTTCTCGCCGATGTCGAAGCGGATGGTGGGCTTCGGACGCTCGACGCCCTCCTCCACCTGGCCGATAATGTTCTGGACCTCACGCTCCGAGACCGGCAGCGGCTTGGTGCCACCGGCGGCGCCCAGGAAGCCTGTGACCTTCGGCGTGTTCTTGACCAGGTGATAGGCCTCGTCCGTCAGCTCCATCCGCACCAGCACATAGCCGGGGAAGAATTTCCGCTCTGAGTTCACCTTGCGGCCGCGGCGGATCTCGACGACGTCCTCGGTGGGCACCAGGATTTCGGAGAAATGGTCCGACAGGCCCTGCTGCTTGGCCTGGTCGGTCAGGTGCTGCGCGACCTTCTTTTCGAAGTTCGAATAGGCCTGGACGATGTACCACTTGTGGCGGGGATTGGGGGCGGGTTTTGCGGGGGTGGCGTCGGTCATGGAAAAGTCTCTCTTACTGACCGGGCGTACCGATCGCGAGCACGATGGCCGACAACCAGCCCAGGCCTGCATCGACGATGTAGAAGAAGATCGCGGCGATGATGACCATGATGAAGACCATCACCGAGGTGATCCAGGTCTCCTTGCGCGACGGCCAGACGATCTTGCGACCTTCGGCGCGGACCTGGCTAAAGAATTGCGGGATGGAGGTCCGCTTCTTCGGCGTCGGCGCGTCGGTGCCCACGGCCTGGCCGGCCAGCACGGGCTGACTGACTTGGACGGAGGGGGTGCGACGACCCTTCGGGGTCTTGGCCTTGGCCATCTGACGTCTCTTCAACTCTTGATCCTGGCCGACAGATGGGAAGTCCCACCGGGCGGCGACAGGGGTAAAATGGCAGGAGTGGAGGGACTCGAACCCACGACCCTCGGTTTTGGAGACCGATGCTCTACCAGCTGAGCTACACTCCTTCAGGTTCCGGACAAAGCACAACGCGCCGTGGGTTTCCCCAACGGCGCGTGAACCTCGCCAGACCGGGGCGTATGCCCGACCGGGACAGGGTTTTCAAGGGTTATCCGGAAGGCTTGAGGCTCAATCGTCCTGATGATTGGCGACGGCTCGGGCTTCGTCCTCGGGCTTGACCACCTGGCGGAAGATCAGCTTGTCGATGCGGCGGTCGTCCATGTCGATGATCTCGACCTCGAAACGTCCAACCTGCATGACCTCGCCCTCGTCCGGCACCCGCGACAGCTGGTGCAGGATCAGACCCGCGACCGTGTGGAAGCTCTCGTTCTCGCCGAAATCCTCGCCCAGGGTGTCGGCCAGTTCGTCCAGGTCGGTGCGGCCATCTACCAGCCAGCTGCCGTCCTCGCGCTGCCGGACGAAAGCATGCAGTTCGTCGTGACCCTCGTTGAAGTCGCCCGCGATCATTTCCAGCAGGTCGGTCGCCGTCACCACACCCTCGAACGCGCCGTATTCATCGACGACGAAGACCATGTGGACCTTGGAGCCCTTCATGATCTCCAGCGCCTTCAGCACGGACGACGACTGTGGAATGAAGGCCGGGACCTGGACATATTTCTCGATATTGAACTCGCCATTGTCCAGCAGGCTGTCCAGCAGGTCCTTCTTGTGGACGACGCCCAACGGATTATCGACGTCGCTCTCGCGCGCGACCACGATCCGCGAATAGGGGCAGGTCCGTACCTCTTCGCGCAGCACCTCTTCCGAATCGTCCAGAGCGACCCAGAACACTTCGTGGCGCGGCGTCATGGCCACCTTCACCGGGCGATCGCCCAGGCGCAGGATCTCCTCGATCATCTCCTGCTCTTCAGGTTCGATCAGACCGGCGGAAGTCCCCTCCGCGATCATGGTCTCGACCTCTTCCTGGGTGACGTCGGAGCCGTCACGGTCCTTGACGCCCAACAGCTTGAGAATGCCCGACGTCGAAACGGTCAACAGGACGACGAAGGGATGAAGAACGATGGCGAGAGTCGAGATCGGTGCCGCCATCTTGGAGGCAACCGCCTCGGGAAAGATCAGCGCGATCCGCTTGGGCACCAGCTCGCCGACGATCAGCGACACATAGGTGATGCAGATGACCACCAGGGCCGTTGAGAATATCTGGGTATAGGCGTCCAGCGCCGGGAAGGCGGCGGTCAGAATCTTGTCCAGTTCGCCCGCAATGGTCGCCTGACCATAGGCACCGGCCAGAATGCCGATGGCGGTGATACCGACCTGGACGGCCGACAGGAAATGGGTGGGGTTCTCCGACAGCTTCAGGGCGGCTCTCGCCCCCTTGTCGCCCCGCTCGGCGCGGCTCTGCAGTCTGGATTTGCGTGAGGAGACGACCGCAAGCTCGGTCATGGCGAACAAGCCGTTCAGCACCACGAGCAGCAGTACAACGACGATGGCGATGGCTAACATCTAGAGAAGCGGAACCGGCGCGGCGCGACAGTCGGCAGTCCGCACTGACAATGATAGGGGCAAATCCCCGCTGACGCCACGGTTTCCTGCCAAAAGCGGATCAGTTACCGCTACGCCCCGCATCGATCGCGCCATAGGCCCCGGGCCTAAAGTCGTCGCTGGGCTGCGTCGCGCACGCCGACATGCCGATGATGATGCCTATGAACAGGCCGGTGCGTATCGCTCGCATCATAGTTACCAAACCCTTAACGTCCGTGGTGAACGTTAAGGCGGGGATCGCGGTTCCTTACAAGACGGCTCGCGTAACTGGCGACAAATGCTCAGCAGAAAGCCCCGCCGGATTGCTCCGGCGGGGCTGGTTGTCAGACTACGCTCAAGCAGCGCGGCTCCGCGAGCCGCGCGTTAGCGCAACCAGGATGTTCTACTCGACGATCTTGGCGACGACGCCGGCACCGACGGTGCGGCCGCCTTCGCGGATGGCGAAGCGCAGACCCTGGTCCATGGCGATCGGCGTGATCAGCTCGACGTTCAGCTCGGCATTGTCGCCGGGCATGATCATCTCGACACCCTCCTTAAGGTGCACGATGCCGGTCACGTCCGTCGTGCGGAAGTAGAACTGCGGACGGTAGTTGGTGAAGAACGGCGTGTGACGGCCACCCTCTTCCTTGGTCAGGATATAGGCTTCGGCCAGGAACTTGGTGTGGGGCGTGATCGAGCCGGGCTTGCACAGGACCTGACCACGCTCGACGTCTTCACGCTTGGTGCCGCGCAGCAGAACGCCGACGTTGTCACCGGCTTGGCCCTGGTCCAGCAGCTTGCGGAACATTTCCACGCCCGTGCAGGTCG